>Ga0209225_1002876_pt1 | contig 15000 bp, 12 predicted proteins | sample WasSprMetagenome_FD_184732 | JGI IMG/M metagenome (GOLD analysis project Ga0209225, IMG submission 184732) | Sulfidic aquatic microbial communities from Washburn Spring, Yellowstone National Park, USA - WS (SPAdes) (version 3) | ecosystem: Environmental > Aquatic > Thermal springs > Hot (42-90C)...
CACTTCTTGTACACTGCTCTGTCTCAAATATTCAACCTGCCTCTTCAAGTCATCTTTCTGCGTATTAGAAGAAACTCTTGCATATCCAATAATGCTCCGTATACCTTTCTCTCCCTGTAACCTCCTGATTTCTGACTCAGGTATCCTTCTGCGACCGCCAGGTGTTCTCACAACCCTGATTTTGCCTTGCTTATCCCACTTCTGAATAGTCCTTGGGTGAAGGCCGAGAAGTAAACAGGCTTCTTTCAAGGTATATAATCTTTCAGGCACAAAATATTATATGACAAACACCTATATAAGCTATTTATTTTGAAACTGTTTGTTAGGCGCATATTTTTAGTAAAAATTAATTACTTGAAAGTCGATAAGTTTAACATATGATTTATAACAAAATTGCAAACATATTTATTTACGAATTTGTTCTTTTGTCTAGAAGAGGTCTGAGTGAAGTTGGAGGAAACTGCTGAAAAATTAGATGAGTACAGACTTGAACGGCTAGTTAAAGAATTAAAAAAGAAGAGTGGTCGAGGGACTGAACTTGTATCATTATATATTCCAGCTGGTAGACAGTTGTCTGATATTACAGCATTACTTAGAGAGGAATATTCAACTGCATCCAATATTAAGGATAGGACTACCAGACATCATGTTCTTGAAGCGCTTACTACTATTATGCAACGTTTAAAGCTTTTTAGAATGACCCCACCTAATGGGCTTATTGTGTTTTGTGGATATGTGGCTGGTGATAAACCTGGGAGTGAGGTCTTAGAGGTGCATCTTCTTGAACCACCTAAACCGTTAAGTCAATATTTGTATAGGTGTGATTCTAGGTTTCATACTGAGATTTTAGAGAGAATGCTTGAGAAGGGTCATGTATATGGGCTTATTGCAATGGATAAAGAAGAGGCTACTTTCGCGATTGTAAGGGGTGGTGATATTGAGATTTTGGAAAGCATTACTTCAGGTGTTCCTGGTAAGCATAAATCTGGTGGACAATCAGCTAGAAGATTTGAACGTATAATTGAAGTGCTTACTAATGAGTTCTTTCACAGAATTTCTGAACGAATGAAACGTTATTTTGTTGATGAGAATCATGTTGAAGGTGTATTGATTGGTGGTCCCGGTCCTACAAAGAATGATTTTGTAGATGGTGATTATATACCATATGAATTAAAGAATAAAATTTTAGGTATTGTTGATATAGGATATACGGATGAGAGTGGTATCAGGGAACTTATTGAAAAGGGTAAGGAGTATATTAAAGAATCTGAACTTGTGAAGGAGAGAGAAATAATCAATAATGTGTTAGAACTTATATCAAAAGAACCTGAGCATGTTGCTATAGGTATAAAAGAAGTGATGACAAAGCTTAATGAGGGGAGGATTCAAGAATTGGTGATTTCAAAGGATGTTACATTTCTTAAAGTTTCTTATGTATGTAATGATTGTGGATATTCAAATTTTTCTATTATTGATGCTAGAGATGCTTATATGTTTAAGCTTAATCTAAAATGTGAATCTTGTGGATCTACTAATCTTAATATTGTTGAAGAGGATATTACTGATAATATTATTAATGATGCAAAAAAGCAGGGTGCTATAATACATATGATATCTGGAGGATTAGATGAAGCTGAAATGCTAAGAAACGCTTTTAATGGTGTAGTTGCAATCTTAAGGTGAGTATATAATGACATTAGTTGTTAAATTAGGGGGGCATCTTTTAAATAAGGATGAGACTCTAAATATTGAAGAATATGTTAATGTCATAAGTAGGTTAATCCAAGATGAGCCTACGCATCTTGTAATTGGTGGTGGTTCTATAGCTAGATTATACATTCAAGAAGGTCGAAAATTAGGATTAACTGAAGCACATCTTGACCAATTAGCTATCGAAGTTACTTGGTTAAATGCTTTATTATTTCAATATGCACTTTCAACGAGGGGGATCCGCTCAATATTAGCTAAATCTTTTCCTGATATGATAAATGGTATGCATGAAAATAAAATAATCATAGCAGGCGGATTAATACCAGGACAATCTACAACTGCAGTAGCTACACTCCTTGCTGAATTAACTAAATCAAGACTACTTATTTATGCGACTAATGTTGATGGTATTTATACGAGAGATCCAAAAAAATATCAAGACGCAAAATTACTTAAAACAATAACAATAAACGATCTAATCCGTCTTATGGAAGAAGAGAGAGCCGAAGCTGGTACCTACAAGCTTTTTGACCCACCATCACTTAAAATCATAAAAAGAAGTAAATTATCAGTTAGAGTAGTGAATGGTACGCAACCAGAGAACATTATTAAGGCGGCTAAAGGAGAAGATATTGGTACTCTTGTAATAACATAACACGGAGAACAAAATTTGCTCATCTAAGACATATATCATGGTGATTTCATACACCAAAGAAACAGTAGAAATTTTACCACAACACTTTACAGCAACTTCAGAAGGAGGATTTTACTTTTGCTTTACTAACGAGAATGAATTAAAGCAATGGGAAAAAGTTGCGGATATCATATGAGAAGAATATATAGTCTTCCTTCCACATAAATGTCTTTTTGAGGTAAGTATTTCCTCAACCCTTTGATGAGCCTCCATATTCCTATCTAAATCTCCCTGCCCAAAATATTTGATTAATGGTATGTAGAATTCGTCAAGCCTCTTTTCTAAGAATCTTAACTTCTATACTTCTCAATTTCGCTAACACTCTTATACATGACTAAAGCAGTTATGATATTCGCAACAGCTGCTACTTCCATAGGGTAGCCCTCTTTGTAAGATTGTATTACATCAATAAACTTAAGCCCTAATCAGCAGGTTTACCGGCCTTAATGTTTTACTTATGATCTTAGTTTTATAGTATTAGTGTTTTAATGATTTTCCTAATTCTTTAAGTAACTTGTTCTTACCCTATACTTTGGGTAAAACCTGATGACCCAGGGAGTATCTGATTTCTTAGAATTTGAAATAAGTGTATGTGTTTTTGTTTAAGGTTGGTTTTCTGGCTGAAAAGTTACCGCGTTTTGAAAAATCATTCTTTTTTCAACATAGTGTCGTTATTCAGCTACAAACTTTATAATATGGAGCTTAATATTACTTGTAACATAATTTAAATCATAGGATAAAAAGCACACAATTTCTTATTACAAATGACAACACTATGAATTAGTCGACCACCCAATTCAGACACTACAAAATTGTGATAACTTCATTAAATAATATGAATATATCTCATAACTATATCATGCATGGTCTTATAGCACACTATAGAAGATAAATGATAAAAAATTTAAGATTATTTTAGGGTATAGGTGGAGGAGTAATTGACGTACAAGAGCAACCTAGTGTGTCACCAATATTCCAATATGGTGATGGCTCGTACGCTGCAGTCCCATCTAAACTATTGATTCCTACACCTGGCCATGCTGTCCACCAGTGGCTAGCAACTAAAAAGCACATTGTGGCAGAAGCCTCCTCAATTACATATCCAAACGTTGTGCCCTGACCTCCTACATCAGTAGACTCACTACATATGTAATAACCGTTATACGCATACGCTGCAGAACCAAACGGATTTATTCCAGTGACGGTTCCACCAAGTACATAGTTGAACGTTCCTTCTGCAATGACATAGCCGACTTCCTGCCCAAGCTGATTAACAAACTCGATATCTTGCCAAAGAGTAACAGTTGGATCATTCCACCCGCCAGGTAATGGAGTGACCCATGCGCTCGCGCCATATCTGGTTATTACTGTAATGTTTCCTACCTTCGTCGTTACTGGACTGCTTACAAACTTACCCATGTATATACCGCGTGAAAAAAGGATAGAATTTTGCATACTCCCGTTGTGCATGTATGATGCTGTGCCGCTACCGTTAGCCAGCCAGACTACAGTAATGTAGTTGAATTTAGAGAGATCTTTAGGCAACTGAAATGTGACAAGAACCTTGTTAGGCGACGCATTGAATGAAGTTAAGTGCACGACCTTGAACGGAACGTTTATGTGCTTTAGTTTAAAGACGTCTGTTAAGTTCAACGTTCCTGTGCTAGTGACTGAAGAGCTGCCTTGAGACGTCTTCACACCAGCAACTCTATTATTAAATAAAGAAAAGCCTAAGGAACTGATTAACAAGATTGAAGCTATTATGAAGATTATACTTAAAATGCTGATGGCTTTTCTCTTTAAAGAATTCATCCTTATAATCATTTGTTTTTTCATGTTTATCTCAAAATATTTTCTTTTAGCTTATATTTAAATTTAACTTTTAATTTTCATTAAAAATATACAAAAATATAAGATAAAAATTAGAAGTATCGAAAATTATTATAAAAATATTCGAGTTTTTCCCTCTAATATTGGGACTTGGTAACTTAAGGTTTGTTAGGCTCTACTGATACAAGTTCTCTATGCTAAACATAAGGTCTTTGGTTGAGAACCTCAACCTCTTCGAAAGAAACAAAATCCCCCTCATTAACTTATTGTAGTACTGTTAAGTGTTCCTCAAATAGGATAACAACAATTGCTTCATACTTTAAGTTACAAAGCCTAAACATACTTCATCATAGTTTTACAATGGATTTCAAACTACATTTTTGAATTTAGTTAATGTTAGTTTTTTCAATGTTGTTTTTCTGGTTGAAAAGTGTACCACTTTTTGAAAATCCGATCCTTTTTTCAAAAACCGGGATACACAAACAAACACATTTTGAAACAAACGATGAAAACACGCATCACAACACGCATATTTAAGCACAAATTTTGAAAAAAATAATGAAATGCCAAAGAAAATAATTGTTATCGAATTGGGGAGCAAACCCAAAATATATCAAAGTTTGGAAGAGTAATTTGTCAGAATAAATGTACGTTCTATGTGGTTAGCATGGTCCAATGATTTTAGTTAGTTTCTCATATATATCCCGTTTTGTCTCAAAATTTCTTTTCCATTCTATTTCAAAGTCTCTGGATACTCTGGGTCTCTTAATTATATCATAATAATCGTAAGGTTTTAAATCTAGTATAGGAGTCCCTGTCCAAGCATCCAATCCTTTAACTATTAGCTTAGGAGGATCTAGGTTTATTAATTCTACTACTGTTAAACCTATTGGATTTGGTCTTGGAGGATACCTTGTTGCGAATATACCAATTTGTCTACCAGTTAAATGATGTTCCACTTCGAGGACGCTTCTTTCTACTTCAGAAAAGACATATAAAACTATTATATGTGAATACTCTTCAAGACCTTTTAATCCGGATAAATAATCATCAAAGATCCTTATTATTCCTATAAATTCATGTTTACTTTTATACATGTTTCTATTGGGATCTTCTGGTTTAGGGAATCCTTTCTCAACAATTCCTATAGCTTTAAAACAGTAGCTCAAAAATATCCCCATTGAAATAATATATTTTACAGATTTTAAATTTAGATTAATCTTTGTCACATAGTTTTCATAAATAAAAATCATAGTTGACCTAATCAAGTAAAGTATTTTTAAGAATTAAACCATGTATAAAGTGCAATAGAGGAAAAAATAAAAGATAGATTTATTTTTTAATATTTAGTTGCGGGGGTGGCCGAGTCAGGTCAAAGGCGACGGACTCAAGATCCGTTCCCATCAGGGGTTCGTGGGTTCAAATCCCACCCCCCGCACTATTTAAGCCTTAAAAATGATCACACTTTCTATGAATAAAGATAAAAGTTAATTGCTTTAAAGAACAGCTGGAAACCCCTTATGTATAAGGGTATTTGTTTAAGTGTTAGCAATTTTTGTAAGTATGGTGATGTAAATGAATTTGAAAATTTTGTCAGCATTTCTTTTATTTGTTTTGACTGGTTTATTACCATTAGTTTCAGCATATCAATATAATATTGGTTCAGTTTCTGAGTATAAGGTTGTTCTCTATTTATATGAAAAAGATATTGCTATAGATGATGGCGTAGTATATCATGCCTATGTTATAAATGGAACTGTACCAGCACCACCTATAAAAGTTAGGGTTGGGGATAAAGTGGATGTCACTATAATTAATAATGGAACTATGCTTCATGGTATTGATTTTCATGCAGCACTTTTAGCACCGAGTAAATATTTTATTCCAGTTAAGCCTGGTGAAAAATTTGAATTCAGTTTTATAGCTAAATATCCAGGAGTTTTTATTTATCATTGTGCACCAGGTGGTATTGATAATACTGGTATTCATATTGCAAATGGTATGGCAGGTGTAATAATAGTAGAACCATCTAATTTACCACCTGTTGCAGCAGAATACATATTAGTTAAGAATGAATTTTATAAGAGTTATCAAGATTATATTTCAGGGAATCCTTTATATGTTACATTTGATGGATATAATTTTAGGTACTTAAATAATCCTTTACCAGTTCCAGTAAATAAAACAGTAAGATTATATGTCTTAAATATAGGTCCAAATCTTTGGTTATCATTCCACATAATTGGAACCATTCTTGATACTGTTTATTTGAATGGTAATCCTAATAATGTGTTTAAAGGTTTGCAATCGATAAGTCTCGAACCTGATCAAGGTGCAATAATAGATGTTGTTTTTCCGGAGCCTGGGAAATATCCATTTGTAGATCATGCTTTTAACCATGCATCAAAAGGTGCTGCTGGTGCTTTTATAGCAATAACTAATTTCACAAGCACTACTCCGGGAACTGGGCAAGGTCTTGCTGTAATACCTTTTAAACCACCCTATACTGTCATTTCATGGGCTATGCAAACTACACAAACTACTACACAAATATCCGGTACTTCAGACATTATTTCTATAATGAGCATTATTACCATAATAAGTATAATACTGGCATCAACGGCAATGATGATATCAATAAGAGGACTAAAGCGAAAATAATTACAAATTTTTATAAAAACTTATTCGAGTTTTTTGCTTAATTCATTCCAGAACAAAATTTAGGTTTTCTGAGTATTGTATAATGGTTTTATTGATGTTTCAGTATTTTTGTGTTGCTAAAAATTAATATTTTTGTTTCCATTTTGTATTATGGTGATTAAATGATTGATTTTCACTTTCATGCGCCAGTTAAAGAATTTTTAAATTATTTAGGTGAGTTTGCTGAATCTACGCTAAAATATTTTAATGCTAAGGTTGAGTTAAAAGATTTAAGTAATGTATTAGATGAATTTGGTTCATTAGGTATTGAAAATTTTGTTGTGCTTCCTATTGATTCTACAACATTTTTAGGTAGAAGTATACCTAATGAATTAGTTTGTAATATTAAGGATGATAGAGTTGTTAAGTTTGTTTCGGTTGATCCTTTGAAGGATAATGGTACAAGTGAGTTAAGAAAATTAATTAAAGAATTTGAACCTAATGGTGTGAAGTTTCATCCTCAGCTTCAAGGTTTTCATCCTTTAGATGAGAGAGCTCAAAAACTTTATGAAATTTGTAATGAACTAGGCCTCGTTGCTGTATTTCATACTGGTATTTCTGGAATAGGTGCTGGTGTTAAATCTAATATAAGATTAGATTATGGTAGACCTATTTATTTTGATGAAATTGCTATAAGATTTCCAAATATGAAAATTGTTATGGCTCATTTTGGTTGGCCTTGGGTTGATGAAGCCATTGCTGTTGCACTTCATAAACCAAATGTTTATTTAGATTTATCAGGGTGGGCTCCTAAATATGTGCCTGAACAAATTTGGAGGTATTCCGTTAGATTAAAAGATAAGCTTCTTTTTGGTTCTGATTATCCATTGATAAGTCCTGAAAGATGGTTAAAGGAATTTAAAGAAATTAATATTCCTGATGAAATTAAGCGGAAAATTTTAAAAGAAAATGCTAAAAGAATTTTAAATATTTGAGTATTTTTAACTGTGAACTCATTGCAAAACTATTTAAGCTTCTCTCTCCAAATATTACTCATGGAGTTCCGTGAACTATCAGATGAGGAGTGGGAGCTCATCAAACCCCTACTACCACCTAAGGCAAAAACAGGCAGACCAAGAGCTGACGATAGGCGCGTTCTAAACGGCATACTCTACGTACTCACAACAGGATGCAGATGGATGGACATGCCACCCAAATACGGACACTACTCCACAGCATTCAGAAGACTCAAACACTGGCAAACACAAGGCATATGGACACACATACTCAAAACCCTAATAACCAAAGGATACACAACAGGCAAGCTCAGCATAGAGAAAGTATCAGTAGATAGTACAACAATCGAGGCTAAAAAAGGGGAGCACTTTTAGGTTATGATGGTCACAAGCATAGGTGGGGTTCTAAAGTGCATGTAGCTGTTACGGCTGAGTCATTACCATTGAGCATTATTGTTGGTCCTGGGAATGAGCATGATAGTAGGAGGTTTTTTGATGTTGTGGATGGGATTAGGGTTGGGTATGGTGTTGGGAGGCCTGTGTGTAGGCCTGGAGAGGTTTATGCGGATTCTGCGTATGATTCGAGGGGTATAAGGTTGTATTTGAGGCGTAGGGGTGTGAGGGCTAGTATACCTTTAAATCCTAGGCGTGGGCGGAGGTTGAGGCGTGGGAGGCCGTATAGGTTTGATGAGAGGGGTTATAGGTGTTTGAGGAGTGCTGTTGAGAGGTTTTTTGCGTGGTTGAAGTCTTTTAGGAGGTTGGTTGTGAGGTATGAGAGGTTGGTTTCAACCTTTATGGGTTTCGTGGAGGTGGCGTGCATACTTATATACTTGAGGGTTTTGCAATGAGTTCTTAGGCAGTATTGTGATTTTTCATAGTTGTTGATTAGATCAGCAATTTTGTCTATTTTTGTTACATTCTTTTTAAGTAGAAGATTTAGATATATTTTTTCAAGGCAACTAGTGATTTTTCTTGCATCATATTCTTTTTTTACTTTTTCTTGTCCTGCTAATCCCATTCTTTTAGCTTCTTTTTTATGCTCGATTAAGTAAATAATAGCTTCAGCATAAGTTCTTGGAGTGTTAGCTATAAGTCCTGTTTTACCATTATCTACTAATTCTATTTGAGCATTACCAGCCCAAGGGGTAGAGTTAACTACTACAGGTTTTCCTGCAGCCATAGCTTCAGCAATCGTGTAACCGAACGATTCTCCAATGCGGGATGAATGTGTTAATATATCAATGGAATAATAAATTAGTATTAGTTTTTCTTCTTGTAATATTGGACCAATGTCTATAAATTTTTCTTCTAGTCTTAATTTTTGTATTTTTCTCTTAATTGGTTCAGGTATTCCTCCTACTATTAAAATTTTTATTTCAGGTATTTTCTTGGTAAGATGTTTCATTACATCTATTAAGAACTCGTTCCATATTCCAAGGTCATTTCTTCCTACTCTACAAATTAGAGGTATATTTTTGTCAATTCCTAATTCGGATTTAAATTGATATATTTGTGTCTCAGACGGCCTATTTATTATAAATTTTTGCCAATCCACTGGATTATACAATACTGTTCCTTTATTCAAAAATTCATTTAACGAAATTTTTGCATTTTGTATATATTTTAATGCTGTAGTTTTACTAACTAGAAGGTGAATATCTATCATTTTTCCGGCTTCGCTATTATCATATAATCCAAAAACGTTAGTCTCTACAATTATTGGTACTTCGGCTTTTTTGCAACTTGTATGATAAATCCTTTCGCTTTTTCCACTCCTGTGTACATGAACTATGTGAATGTTTTTCTTTTTTAGTAATTGAAAAAATTTTATTGGATCACCATTAATAACATAAGTTTCAAAGCCTTTTTCTCTCAATATTTTTTCTCTAATACCACCACTAAAAACTCCGCAAACATATACATTAAAAATATCTTTGTTTATATGTTCTGTTAATATCTGAAGTGCTTTTTCAGTGCCTCCAACGCCAAGCTGGTTTGACACTTGCATCACATTTATTTTATTAATATCTTCATTCATATTATTCACTAAAGTTTAATACAAACTTAGATATAAAAATAATGCCAATTAAAAAAGACTATCAACAGCATCATTATCAATTATATGTTGTAATTCCTGAAGAATCTGAATTTTAAAATCTAAAATTCACATAAAGAAATTGCATTTTTAATGCTTAAAAATCAAATAACTGTTTAACTGAGAACTCATTGCAAAACCTTCAAGTATATACAACTAAGAATAGCAAAATTTACATAAAGCTTAAGAACCTTACCAAGTTTAGGTAATTTTATAATCTGTTATTTAATAACTAAATGTGTGGGAACATGCTAAATATCAAAAGCTTGGATATGGCTTGTTCTTCTTATATTTTTAATCAGTTAAAGATAGTATTATTAGTTTATGATATGAATATTAATAAAAAGTATTCTATATAGTAATTGGAGGTGTTGTTTATGAAAATTTTATTTATTAATTCATTAGAGCCTAATCAAGGCGATTTTTATTTTTTGGGAATGAAAAAATTGTTTGGGTATAAAAATGTAATTGAGTATCCATATAAACCTTTGTATCATTGTTATACGAGTAATGGTGTACTGATTGCTAAGGATCTTCAAGGGAATATTATTGCTAAGGAGAATAAAGAATATGGTACTATGAAATATAATTTAGTGAAATATCCAGTACCTAGGATATTTTGTTTATTAGATTCTGGTAAATATCAAATTCAGGGCTTTCCTGATCTAGCAGATTATGATCTAATCATATGTAATTTTTTGAGAGAAAAAACACCATTAATTTTAAAGAGGATTCTCTCTTATAATAGTGCTGATATTCCGCCAATAGTTTTCATCGATGGTGAAGATGATTTTTATATAAGAAACTTATATAGAAGGAAACACATAATTAAGTATTTTAAACGTGAAATACTCACTAAACTTCCTGAAAACTGGGGTTGGTATTTAGTTAACTCAGTGAAACGATATTTTTTAAAGACTATGAATAATTTATCTAATCCTTACTATTTAGATTTTAATAGAATTATTTATATTGCATATGGTCATCTTGCTAAAATAAATCCTTTGAATCTTACAATTCCAGATTATGGTTTTCGTTCAAATTATAATGATAAAGTTTATGATATAAGTTTTATTGCGAATGCAACAAGCCCATTGAGAGCGAAGATATATTATAAACTATTAGAGATTTCAAAAAGGTATAGGTTAAAATCGTTTCTTTATCTTGGAAAAGAATTTTCTTTTGGTATTCCATGGATAAAGTATATTGAAATTATTTCTAAATCTAAGTTATCTGTCTCAATTCCAGGTGGTGGTTTTGATACTTATCGTTACTGGGAGATACCATATCATGGTACCGCTTTAGTTTCATGGGAACCATGGATAAAGATCCCTGATAATTTTATTAATGGAGAGAGTGCTATATTTTTTAGGAAAATTAGTGAAGTAGAAAAAATAATATTAGATTATTTAAAATCTGATAGGTGGGAAGTGCTAGCAAAAAATGGGAGAGAACACTTTTTACGAAGTCATACGCCTGAAAAACGAATACATTATATATTCTCGGCACTTAAAATTTAATTCAATGTTTAAAGCAAAATATTTTAATTATATTATACAAAGCAGAATATTGATAAGGAAATAACGAAATAAGTAAATTATTCGTAAAAACAAAGAGTTTCAGGAGTTAGCGCATATATATGTTTAATAATTTTTCTAAGTATAAAGTAGAACGGTGTTATTCTTATAATTGATATATTTCGTCTTATAAGTGGCATTTTATAAATATCTAATGTAAGACCTCTTCTTTTTATATAATATCCAGCTGAGACACCGTCTTTTAAGCCTAAGATAAATGGTTTTAATCCATGATGTATATTAGTTGGCAAGTATTTTATTAATAATCTAGTAATAAGAATGGGATATGCTATTAATGATTTTTTAAATTTACTATTACTAATGATTAAAGCCGCTATCCATCCTTTTATCCAATGATAGTATGTCCATTTAGAGCCTGAGAATTTAGATGAGCCTCGTCCTAAATGTCTTGCTGTTATATAAGAAATGCACTTCACAGTATATCCAATATTCCATAGTTGTGTGCCTAAAATATTGTCATCAAAATATAAAAACATGCCCCAAATAAAAGGTACTTTTCCTATTTTCTTTAATGCTTCAATTCGATAAATAGAATAACAACCGCTACTAAATGAAATATAATAATCTTTATTATATGAACTTACATGTTTAATTTCATTTGAAAACATAAATTCATCAATGCCAAATCCAGCATTTTGTATAGAATTTCTATCCAACCATAATATAATACCTTGCAACGCGCCACATTTTGGATCATTTTCCATCTCATTAACCATTTTGGTTAAACTATCAGGATATGCTATAGCATCATTATTCAATAATACCACATATTTTGATTTAAGATTACGATTTAAATAACCAACATTATTACCGCCTGTAAACCCTAAATTACGTTTATTTTTAATAATTTTAGCTTTAAGACCAATAGCGTTTAAGTATGAAATAATTTGTTCAAAACTGCCATCAGTCGAAGCATTATCAACAATAATTAATTCATAATTCCTATAAATAAAATTTTTAATGCTACGCAGTGACATTTTCACAATATCTAGTATTTTAGAACTGTTATAATTAACCCATATTATGGATACAAGGGGTTCATCATTAATAAATAATCACCTCATATTTATTAATAAACTCAGTGTTCTTCTCATCTTCATGATAATTATCTAAATTGACAAAAATATAAACTTATTTTATACTAATAATATCATAAATTCTTATACCGCTTCAACTTTATGAGATAATGATTAACGTTCATTGCTTAAGCATAATTGATAACTAAGAATTCATTGTAAAACTCAAGTGTAAGGTTTAATGATGTTTTTTATTGGTATTCATAGACTATGAATAATAAAAGGAAACCTAAACAGTTTTACAACAAGTTTTTTCCCATTTAAATAGAATCACATTACAAAATAATTCTACCTCATCTTCTTTTTAAGAAGAAATCAGTATTTTCTCTATCTTTTAATCTTGCATGAAAGTATCCCGCTAATAATAATGGTCTAAAATATACTATACTGTGTAACGTAGCTTTCCATAATGGATTATGACCGACTTCCCAGTATGCAATACCCCGCACGAACTGTTTCTCAGCAGATTCCTTTTCTCTTAAATGAATCGTATTAGTTTGAATAAACATTGTTTTGTATTTTTTGGAAATTGATAGATAAATATATGTGTCCTCAGCGCTCACTATTCTTCTGAAAGTATTCTCATCTATCGTCTCAAAAAGAGCTCTTCTAGAAAAAGCAAACGTTCCTGCAAAAGCTTTCAATGAAAAGTTAGTTATAAGTCTCGCAATAAGAAGTCTGGGTGCAGGTGGATAGGATTTTCTACCAAAACTGATTAAAGCAACATTGTTTTTACCCACCTGTGGCAAGTATGTTTTTATTTTCTCATCCAAGATTACATCAGCATCCGTGTTTAGAATTATATCATTCTTTGCCTCTTTAAAACCATGCCATCTAAGAAAAGCTACACGAAAAGCCCATTCAGGAGATGGTTTATTAAGCTCAATAAACCTTGTTCGATAAGCATACTCAAAACGCTTAGCCAACTTCTCAGCAACATTCAAACTCTTATCAGTACACCTATCAAAAAGCAAAATTACCTCATCTGGTTCTAACCTATAAATTGATGGCAAACTATAGAACAAAAATCTCTCTTCATTATGCACTGGCACAACAACACTGAACTCTTTAAACATAAAGCATCCCAACTTATTTTCTACTTCATTGCATATATAAGTCTTTAATTATTCTTCAAACTTATTGCAAAAACACTCAAGCATATACACTATTTATGAATATCATAAAATTGAAACTAAAACTCTCATACCTAATAAGATTTAAGGGGACCAGATAGTAGTACTATCTAGCTCTCATGATAGTTGAAATTTATTAAGCCTTAGTTTTACTTGATTGGAAATTAACTCAAATTTCTATACTAAAATCATTATGGGAGTGATACATATAAGAAAGTCAGCTTACCTTAAAACCCCTAATGGGAGCTGTAATACTATCTTAACTCTTAAATTTTATATAAAATAGTTATGAAGGCACATCTATGTAACATCATCAGCTTGATCTAAACCAATGTCAGAAGATATCAGAAGAGCACAAAAATTTTTAGCATAACTCATTGACTGGACTATATATTATCTCTTGAAGTAGAATACGCTGTATTTATTCTTTACGTACTGTATGTCATGTTTTTGACTTTAATGTTTTAAAAGATGAAGTTTTATATGTAAGATTATCTTGCATTCAAAATTTATAAATTCAAAGAGTCCGTTGTTTTGTGAAATTATGGGCCGGTAAATTGTTATATATGTCTTTGTTCATTATAAATTGGGGTATTTAGTGGCGGATGAAGTATTGCTTATTGGAATGTTAGGGTTAATAGTAATTGTAATCACATCAATATCATCCTTAGCTTATTGGTTAGGAAGAAAATTTGCTCATGTTGATGGGAGATTCGCACAAATCGATGATAAGTTTGCCCAAGTTGATAAGAGGTTTGCCCAAATTGATGAGCGTCTTGTTCAAGTTGATAAACGATTCGCCTGGATTGATGAAAGTCTTGCTCAAACTGATAAACGGTTTGCTCAAGTTGATAATAGATTTGCTCAGATTGATGATAGATTTGAGCAAATTAACTTAAGGCTCATTCAAATCAATGAAAGGTTGATCCAAATTGATAAACGATTCGCTCAGATTGATGAGAGACTTGCCCAAATTGATAAGAGGTTTGCTCAAATGGATGAAAGACTAGTCCAAATTGATGGAAAGTTTGCTCAGATTGATAATAGATTTGAACAGGTTGATAAACGATTTGCCCAGATTGATGAGAGGTTTAAATATGTTGAGGGTGTGATGGAGGATATTAATGCAAGGGGTAGGCGTATGGAGGAGCGTCTTAATGTTATTGTACGAAGTATAAATGATATTATTGAATCTACGAAGAATCAGT
>Ga0209225_1002878_pt1 | contig 14989 bp, 10 predicted proteins | sample WasSprMetagenome_FD_184732 | JGI IMG/M metagenome (GOLD analysis project Ga0209225, IMG submission 184732) | Sulfidic aquatic microbial communities from Washburn Spring, Yellowstone National Park, USA - WS (SPAdes) (version 3) | ecosystem: Environmental > Aquatic > Thermal springs > Hot (42-90C)...
CCCTTCAAGAACGCCTTTTATCATTAGAGAACTTTTGAACTTAACAGTACCCTTTATCTCTAAATCCTCGGCTATGACTGTTGTTATCTGGCTTTCATCGATTTCTTGAGTGTGCTGCATAGTCTCCCTTCAATTTTCTTAAGCGGGAGAAAGAGGGAGGATCGTTTTTTTTGATTCACCCTCTTTCTTCACCATGTGAGAATGACCATGGAAGAAAGCACCTTCTGATATGGCGAGCTTTGGAGTTTGGATGTTCCCATGGACCTCTCCATGAGACTTTATCTCAACTATTTCCGTTGTTGAGATATTTCCCTCGATTTTTCCATCAACTATCAAACCCCTCGATTTTATCTCTCCCTTTATCGACCCTGTTTCACCCACTATTATCCAGTCCGCATTTACATTCCCCTCAACTTGACCATCTATTCTCGCGGTACCCTTTGTAAGGAGGTCACCTTTTATTAGTGTCTCGGGTCCTATTAGGACCTCCATCTGTGGCTTATTTTTTAGAAACATCTTCTCCCCCCGCCAAGAATTTTTCTGGATTTACTGGTTTTCCATTGACCCATACCTCATAATGAACATGAGGGCCAGTCGTATCACCTGTAGAACCGGAAATTGCGATAACTTCCCCCCTTTTTACTCTCTGTCCCACCTTAACAAGATTCTTCTTGTTGTGAGCGTATAAGGTAGTGAAGGAGTGCCCGTGTTCAATCACAACTACATTTCCGTTTCCATGAGACCAACCCGAAAACACGACTATGCCACAAGCAGTCGCTTTAACTAAAGTCCCTTCGGGCACATTTATGTCTATGCCAGAATGGAATGAAAGATCCTGCCTCATCGGATGCTCTCTAAAGCCAAAAGGGGAACTAATATTCCCGTGTACAGGCCAGCCCATAGGTGTGGAGAGGTACCTGTCCTTTTCCTCTTTTAAATACCTACGTATTTCTGAAACGGTCTCTACGGCCTTTTCGATCTCTTTTTTTATGTATTCCACATCGACAGAGTCCGACTCACGCTCATCGAATGTCTCGAGAATCTTCTTTTTTGATTTGAGGGAAAGAAGTCTCGCAAGTTCGTTTTCCGCATTCTTTATGGATTTTATGGTGGAGCTTAAAGATTCGAATTCTCCCCTGTAGTAAGCGACCATCCTTTTCATCCTTCTATACTCTATTGATTTCACAGCGGTAGAAAAGGTGTAGATAACCCCAATGGAGAAAAAGATGAATACAATACATAGCATGAAAAAGGGAACATCTATTTTTTTGGGTTTTGTCCGCGTGTGCGGAACGACCATTATTGTTATAGGTGTCACGATTTTTCTGAGAATCGATCTCAAATTCACGAAAAACCCCCTATAACAGATTCTCTCTACCACGGTAAAAAAAAATTGTCCAGAGATTTTTGTATAGCTTGATATTTGGGTTCCTTTACTTTATTATTTTTCTAAAAGATTCGGAGGGTGATTTATGGAACCTGTAAAAGTTGCAGGAGACTTATACTGGGTGGGTGCGATTGATTGGGGGATCAGGGACTTCCACGGGTACGTCACAAAAAACGGAACAACTTACAATAACTATCTTCTTCTTGATAGAGATGTTACACTTTTTGATGCGGTACACAGAGACTTCTTCCATGAAAGTTTGGAAAACATAAGAAAGTTGGTGGAACCGAAAAAAATAAAAAACTTCGTAATAAACCACATAGAACCGGATCACTCTGGCGCTTTTCAAGCGTTCTTGAGGGAGATGCCCGAGGCGAAGGTATACCTGACAGAGAGGGGAAAGAGGGGTCTACAGAGGATGTTTAATTTTGACGCCGATAGATTTGTGACAGTAAAGACCGGTGCGACTTTAAATACGGGAAAGTATAACCTCCTCTTTCTCGAAACACCTATGCTCCATTGGCCCGATTCCATGGTCACTTATGTAAGGGAGCTGAAAACACTTATCTCACAGGACGCTTTTGGTCTTCACTTCGCCTCAACATGTAGATTCGATGACCAATTCGTGGTCACATACTCTGAGTTTGAGCTTGAGGACGCAGTCTACGATTACTACGCCAATATACTTATGCCATTTGGAAATTTAATAAAAGAAAAGATCGAAGAGATAAAGAAGCTGGATATCGACATAAACATAATCGCTCCCGATCACGGAATTATCTGGAGGAAGAACCCTGAGAAGGTCATGAGTATGTACATGGATATGGCAAGCGGGAAGGCAGAATGCGGGGTTCTCATTGTTTACGACACGATGTGGCATTCAACGGAGAGGATGGTTTTCCCTATAATGAGGGGGATTGAGGATGAAGGGGTAAACTCAAGGGTCATAAAATTAAGGGCAAGCCCATTAAGCGATGCTATAAAAGAGTTCTGGAAACTAAGGGGCATGCTTGTTGGGACGCCCACAATAAACAATTCTATGTTTCCTTCAGTCGCTCAGTTTTTATATCACCTTACTGGACTCAGACCAAAGCAAAGAATAGCAGGAGCTTTTGGTAGCTACGGATGGTCAGGAGGGGGTGTGAAACAGGCATACGAGTTCTTAAAGAGGATGGACCTACAGATAGTGGAACCAGGGATTGAGATAAATTATGGTTTGTCTCTTGAAGATGAGAAAAAATGCTACGAATTTGGAAAGAGCTTTGCAAAGAAGGTAAGAGAGTTTGGAGCTTCATAATCTGTCATCAATTTTGAGTCTGAAACTCTTCTCCTTCTTCTCCACTTCTTCCTTTGAAATCTGAGCCATTTTTATCTTAAGTCTCATGTCATTGGGGCTATCAGCATAAGCTATAGCGTTGTCCTGACTCACCTTTCCCTGCATGTAAAGTTCAAATATGTGCTGATCGAAGGTCTGCATACCCTCATTGTACGATTGGGCCATTGTTTCTTTCAGAAGACCTATCTCCCCTTTCAGAATGAGGTCTTTCACTCTCGGTGAGTCAAGGAGGATCTCGACAGCGGCTACCCTCTTTCCGTCAACGCCTGGTAATAGTCTTTGGGATATTATCGCCCTTAGATTTAAAGATAGTTGGAGGTAGATCTGTAAATGTCTCTCAAGAGGGAAAAAGTTTATTATCCTTTCTATAGCTTGATTAGCGTTGTTAGCGTGAAGAGTCCCCATGCATAGATGTCCTGTCTCCGCAAAAGTTATGGCGTGTTCCATAGTCTCCTTATCCCTTATCTCACCTATTAGTATCACGTCCGGTGCTTGCCTTAAAGTATTCTTTAAGGCATTAAAAAAGGAATGTGTATCGAATCCTACCTCTCTCTGAGTTATAACGCTCATCTTGTGTTCGTGAACAAACTCTATGGGGTCCTCGATCGTTATTATATGTCCCCTTTGGTTTGAGTTTCTATAATCGATCATAGCTGCAAGAGTCGTAGATTTGCCACTTCCTGTTCCCCCAACGACGAGCACAAGACCTCTCTTGCTCATTGCGATATCTTTGAAAATCTGTGGCAATCCAAGCTCATCGATAGACTTTATTCGGGTTTTTATCTGCCTTATCACGATACCAACGTAAGATCTCTGTCTAAATATGTTAACTCTGAATCTGCCAAGCTCAGGATAGTAAAGAGCAAGATTCATCTCCAGTTCCTTCAAGAATTCGTTCCTTTGCCTCTCATTCATTATAGAAAAAGCTATGGTCTCTGTCTCTTCCGGTGTAAGAGGCCCCTCATCATAAGGGTAAGTCTCCCCCTCAATTTTGAACATGGGTGGAACCCCGACGGTGAGATATATATCTGAGGCATCTTTCTCAACCATATATCTCAGATACGCTTTTAAATCCCTTTCCATGATCACCTCCCCTGGGGCAGGTAGAATGCTACCTCTTCCCTCGTGACAAGGTTCTTTGCGACAAGCTCCTGCACTGCGACCTCCATCGTCTGCATACCTATCTGTCTACTCGTCTGCATGATTGAGGGGATTTGGGCTATTTTTGCCTCCCTTATAAGATTCCTTATTGCTGGGGTTCCAAGCATTATCTCAAAAGCGGCTATCCTTCCTTTACCGTCTTTTCTCTTAAAAAGGGCTTGGGATATGACAGCCTGGATAGACTCCGCGAACATCGCCCTTACCTGAGCCTGCTGTGCAGGAGGAAATACATCTATTACCCTATCGACTGTTTTTGGCGCACTACTTGTGTGAAGTGTTCCAAAGACCAGATGGCCAGTTTCTGCAGCGGTCAATGCTAAAGAGATAGTCTCCAGATCCCTCATCTCTCCAACGAGAATCACGTCTGGATCCTCACGAAGTGCGCTTCTCAAAGCGTTTGCGAAGCTTTTTGTGTGAGGGCCAAGTTCCCTTTGGTTTACCAAACAGTTTTTGGACTTATGAACGAATTCGATAGGATCCTCTATTGTGAGAATGTGTCCTTTCTGTTCAGTATTTATGAAATCTATGATGGCGGCAAGGGTTGTAGATTTTCCACTTCCAGTTGGGCCTGTCACAAGGACAAGGCCTTTCTCCAAGCGAGCAATATCTACAAATACCTTTGGCAGGTTTAACTCTTCGAATGTGGGGATCTTCGTTGGAATTGTCCGAAAAACCGCAGCTTCACCCCGAAGCTGTCTAAAGACGTTCACCCTGAACCTTGCGATCTCTCCAAGGGCAAAAGAAAAGTCGAGTTCTAAATTTTCCTCATATGCCTTCCTCTGTTGATCATTCATTATATCGTAGATCATCCTGTGGACCTCATCCTTATCCAAAGGTGGCATGTCTATTTTCCTCATATCCCCGTGGATCCTTATCATGGGAGGTTCACCAGCGGATAGATGCAAGTCGGAACCTTTATTCTCAACCATGAACAAAAGTAGCTCTGATATGTCCATAGCTTACCCCCTTAAGCATTGAATATCTTTGTCCTCAAGTTCTGAGTAGTCGGGCAGTTCATTTATGCTTTTTAAGCCAAAGGATTCAAGGAAAAGGTCTGTAGTTTCGAAGGTCATAGAGGCGAGAACTTTCTCTTTTCCAGCAACTCTTATAAGCCTTCTTTCCAGCAAAAGCTTTAGCGCTCTCGAGGAATCGACCCCCCTTATCTTGTCTATCTCCTTCTTTGTTATGGGCTGTTTGTATGCTACTATTGCGAGAGTTTCAATCATGGATTTCGTAAGGGAAGGTTCCTTTACTCTCACAAATCTTTTTATATAATCACTGTACTCGGGCCTTGTTCTAATCTGATAGCCCCGTGCAACCTCAACGATCTCAAGGGGCCCTCCCCTTCTTTTGTACTCATCTTCGAGAGTCTTTATCGCATCAAATATGTCTTCTCTCCTAAATTCAGGAAGTTTCCTCGAAAGGGTATCAAGGGAAAGAGGCCTCGTAGTTACAAAGAGTATGGCCTCCACAATCGATTTAATCTCCATCGTTAAAATCCTAAGAAATTTCTAACCTCATCCTCTATTTCCTCTTTTTGCTCTGGGAAAAGAAACCACTTCGCGTTTTTTTCCTTCGAAAACCACACAAACTGCCTCTTCGCGTAGTTGCGTGTTTTTTTCTTGATTATTCTTATCATATCTGGATACGTAATTTCACCCTTTATGCATCTTAGTATTTCGTTGTAGCCTATCCCTTTAAAAGGTTTTAGGGAGTCTTTGAAGCCGAGGGATAGAAGAGATCTGACCTCTTCGACCCAGCCTTCCTCTAACATTTTTTCCACCCTTTTATTGATGCGGGAGTAGAGCTCTTTTCTTTCCCGCCAAAGACATAAAAAAAGGGCATTATACCTCGCATCTTTAAAACCGTGTAGCTTTTCCCACTCTGACATCTTTTTTTTAGTCACCTCATATACTTCTAATGCCCTGACGATTCTTACGCCATCATTTGGATTTATCTTTTTTGCGTATTCCCCATCGATACGAAGGAGCGTTTCGTATAGAGCCTTCGGGTCCTTAATGAATTCATCCCTAAGCCTTCTCCTTAGATCCTCGTCTTTTTTTGCCTCAAAAAGACCATAAAGTAGTGCTCTTAAATAGAGACCAGTTCCTCCGACTATAAATGGAACTTTTCCCTTCTCAAGGATCGAGTGGATCGCAGAATCGGCGAGTTCAACAAACCTTTTTGCGTCGAACGATTCATCAGGATTGACAACATCTATTAGATGATGGGGAATTTTTTTTCTTACGTCTTCTTTTGGTTTCGCCGTCCCTATGTTGAAGTACCTGTAAACCTGCATTGAATCCGCGTTTACTATCTCTCCCCTAAACTTTTCCGCAAGAATAAGGCCGAGATCAGATTTTCCAGAGCAGGTCGGGCCACCTATGATCACGATCTTTGGAAGATTTGAACGCGGATCTATCATTGAAATATAATATCAATTAAATGTACGCGAGGTACCTCAAAATTTCAATACTCCTGATTCTCCTTCCCGCCGCGCTGGGAGCAACTTTTGCTTACTCCCTTGTTAATTACCTTGATATTCCTGATATTAGACAATTAGACAATTTTACGCCAAAATCGACAACAAGGCTTTACTCCGACGATGGAACGCCCTTTGCGGAACTCTTCGTTGAAAAAAGAATCCCTGTACCATTAAGTGAAATGCCCAAACATCTCAGAGAAGCTTTCATCGCCGTAGAAGACGTACGTTTCTATAAGCATTTTGGCATAGATGTCCGAGGGATTCTCAGAGCCACAATCACAAACATCCTAAAAGGCAGAATAGCTGAGGGTGCCTCAACTATAACGCAACAGCTCGCAAGGAATCTCTATTTGACACCGGAAAAAACGCTAAAAAGGAAAATAGAAGAGGCCATCTTGGCCTTACAGATAGAGAGAACCTATTCAAAAGACGAGATTCTCGGAATGTACCTGAACCTTATATACCTTGGTGAGGGGTGTTATGGAGTTGAAGCTGCAAGCAATACATACTTTGGTAAAAAAGCGAGGGATTTGACTCTCGATGAGTCTGCCACTCTTGCTGCACTTACGAGATCACCTTCCAGGCTATCACCTCTCAAAAACCAGGAGAAGGTTTTAAGTAGAAGGAATCTCGTACTGAAAAAGATGTACGAGGCAGGATTCATAAATAGGCAAGAATTCGAAAGGGCGATTTTCGCTCCCCTTAACATATCTCCCAAGCGGTTATATGAGAAGAAGACAGGTTATTTTATTGAGTACGTCAAACACGTCCTCGAAGAGCAGTTGGAGAAGAAGGATCTAATTTACACGGGGGGGATGAATATAAGAACTACAGTGAACCTAAAATTGACTGAATATGCCTACGAGGCTATTACAAAGGGTCTTAAGCTGTACAGGGAGAGACACCCGAATGTAAAGGAGCTTCCAGAGGTTGCCCTTCTTGCAGTTGAAGTGAAGACAGGAGACATAAAAGTAATGATAGGGGGAAAAGATTTTTCAGTCTCCCCGTTTAACCGGGTGTTTCAATCGAAGAGACAGCCTGGGAGTGCTTTCAAACCCATTATCTATCTTACGGCATTGGAAAAGGGGTTTTCACCGAACCACATTCTCCTTGATTCTCCAATATCCTATAGGAATCCGTACACAGGAAAGGTCTGGGCGCCGAAGAACTACAAGAACGAGTATTATGGACAGGTTCCCATGCGGAGAGCCCTCGAGCTTTCTTTGAACACGGCAACTATCAGGCTGCTTGAGACTATTGGAATAGGTGATGTGCTATATATGGCAAAACGCTTAGGAATAGAAAGTGAGATAGCTCCAAATCTATCCATAGCTTTAGGGACCTGTGATATCTCTCCCATGGAGCTTGCAGAGGCCTACCTTACAATTGCGAGGATGGGTTCCCGCATACCTCTTAAAGCTGTCACTGAGATTAGAGACGTAAATAATGAACTTATCTATGCTCCTGAGGAAGATAGAGAAGAAATCGTCGTGGAACCAAAAGTTGCTTACGAACTTGTAAAGATGATGGAGGGTGTTATAAAGAATGGTACAGCAAAGAAGGCGGCAGGAATGCCATACGCACTTGCTGGTAAAACGGGAACTACGGATGATTACAGGGATGCATGGTTCATCGGGTTCTCTTCAGATCTTCTCTGCCTTGTATGGGTAGGGTACGACAAAGACAAAAAACTGGGTAGCGGAGAGTCCGGAGCCCAGGCAGCTCTCCCTATTTGGATCGAGTTCATGTCAAAAGCGCTGCCTTTTTACGAAAATAAAGGTTTCGAGGTCCCCTCAGAGGATTCCCGGACTTTAGGTTAAAGCTATCTGTCGATCTTGTAAGAACAACGTGTTTGCGAAAAGATAGGCTTAATGGAAAGTTATGAGGATGAGTACGCCATATCATCGAATTGCAGAAGGTTATCTGTCTTAAGGAGAACGATTATTCTATTTTGGCTTTTGATGGTGTCTTAGACGTACTTGATGTAGGGGAACTCACAGAGATTGCGGGAAAAGAGGTTGAGGGTTAAGAACATTTAAGGATTTGGGAGAGGGAAGGATAGGGTGAAGACAGTACCCCCAGTACTTTTGCATTCCTGCGGATCAGAGATGTATTTGCAAACCTTCGTATTTCCAGGACACGAGTCCTTTTCAGACGGTATGAATTTACATCTTACGCTATCTACACTTATCTCGAATCCGTATTTTAGAGCGTACCTTCTTATCATAAATAATTCCAAGCCCTTACCACCTGCGCCAAAGTCATAAGGCTTCCTTGATCTATATAGCTCTGTAGCTTCAGCATGGAATAGGCCGTCGAATATGTGGGAAAGGTTCTCCTCAGAAATCCCAATCCCAGTATCTTTCACACGGATTAGGAGTCTTTCCTCAAGCTTTTCCATTTCTATAGTAACTTCTCCACCATCTGGAGTATTTTCTACCGCATTCTTTATGAGGCCATTTAATGTGCTAAAAAGCACCTTTGAATTAATCCTCAATACGCAGTTTATAGGATTATTCAGTTTCAGATCGATTTCCCTCCCAATCATCTTCCTTTTTGTGTTCTCTATAACTTTCTCTACTAATGAAAGGATTTCCACTTCCTCTGTTTCCTCCCTTATTGCAAGAGTTCCCATTATCCAAGCCTTTAGGGCCTCCCACTTTGATTTTATCTCTCGGGGAACCTCTATCACCCTTTCCAACCTTGTCAAAAGGTCATCCATTTCCATTGTCAGGGAGACGCGCTCGAACTCAATTTGCGATTTGAATATCTCGTCTGTCTCTCTTGATATCTCAAGAAGTCGGTTAGCATTTCTTTCCATAGCCTCTATCGTTTTTTCGAAATGGGAGAGCATGTTCATGTTAGTGAGTTTTCTCTTAAGTATCCTTAAATTGCCCCAGAACACTGAAACCGGCGTCTTTATCTCATGGGATATGTGGTCGATCGCCTTTGACTTTATAACATTAAGTCTCTCCAACTCATCTTTCGATTTTTTTAATGCTTCCTCTGCCTCGATCCTCTCTGTTATATCTTCGAATGCTATTATGTGTTCACCCGTTGCGAGTCTGACCGGTATGAAGTTTATGATCTTTTTTTCTCCATTTTTGGCAGAGATGGTGAAAATGCGGGGGAACTTCTGGCCGACCTGTATGTTTCTTACGTTTTCAACCCATTCAGCAATTACCTTCCTTCGGTAGTTATGGTCAGGAAAGAGTCTCCTGAGAAAAGTCTTTCCGTCAGGTACATCTCTTCTGTCGTATCCGAATATCTCTCGAAATTTTGGATTCACGTATTTGAAGACACCTTTTTCGCTTATGAGCGCTATTCCAATAGGAGCATTCTCAAGAAGGGTGTTAAGGCGCTCTTTCTCCTCCATGAGCAATTTTTCCGCCTCTTTTCTCTCAGTTATATCTCTTAAGAAAACGAGGTAGGCAGGCTGACCCTTAAAACTTATACTCGCTGCTGATACTTCAACGTAAATTATCTTTCCCGTCCTCGTTATGCCCTTAAATTCATACCTTTTAGGAACGGGCTCTCCGCGCCTCCTCATCGTGCTTATCCTTCTTACGAGTTCTTGGTCATCGGGATGAACAATAAACGTTATAGGTTTACCGATTATATCTTGAGGACTTTCGTATTCGAACATTTCCACGAATCTCTTATTCACGTAGAGGTGCATATCACCGCCTATTATTGCAATCCCGTCATTAGAGTTTTCTATAGCTACTCTATATCTCTCTTCACTCTCTTTAAGGGCCAAGGCAGCGAGTTTTCTATCTGTAACATCCTGCATGGTCCCCTCGTAGTAGAGAGTCCTTCCTTCTTCATCCTTAACAGCCCTCATGTTTATGGATATCCACTGCACCGATTTATCCTTTCTGTACATCTGGACTTCGAAATTACTAACCATCCCTTCCTTTTCGACTTTCTCGATGAGGATCTCCCTGTCTTTTGGATTAACGTAAAGCTGCGAGGCAATATCTTTGATTTCCTCCATCATTTCCCTTGGGGAGGAGTATCCGTGAATCTTTGCGAACGAGGGATTAGCGTTAAGAATCCTTCCATCCGGCGTGGTCTGAAATATTCCCCAAGTGGCATTTTCGAAAACGTTTTTGTATTTTTTTTCGACCTCCTCAAGCTCCCTTTTTAATCTTTCTATCTCTTCCTCACGTCTTTGAAGCTCTCGCACAGACCTCGTTTGGGACTCTGTCTTAGGGGATTCAAGATTCTTTAGCTCTTTCACATTCTCCATGATTTACATTATATGACAGCTTTTTCTATTTGCAAATGGCAGAGGAACTAATAAGAGATTCCATAGTGTCCCCTTTACTGGGTAAAATTGTCTCCGCTTTGAGCTTTCCCTCATTTTCAAAACAAAAAGAGGCATTTCCAAGTTTCTCTTTTCGTCTTAAGCCTAAATAATTGTATCTGACCTCAAGTTCGTTTCCTTAAAGCTATACCTGGAAGAGGTAGGGTAGGATCGCTTCTCCTCTATTGAGAGTCTCCACAAAAGCAGGTATCGTGAGTACCATTCAATTTTGCGATGAGAATAAAAACGAACCTGTTTGGGTAACATAGGCTTCTGTGGTATCATAAATTCAGGGAAAGGAGGCGAATTCGCCTATGAAGAGGATCATTGATGAGGCAGTAAAGGCCAGGATCCTTGATGAGGTCCCCGCAATAGTCGCAGTTCACGACATGGATCACAACATCCTCTTTGCGAATAGAGCATATCTTGAGGCCACAGGTCTGAAAGAAGAAGAGATCATCGGTAAGAAGTGCTTCCACGCCTGGGGGCTTGAAAGAATGTGCGATAATTGTCCAGTGACTCATGCCATAGAAAAGGGTATCCCTTCTGAGGGAGAGATGACCTATGAAACTAAGAAGCACTGGACTGAGTCGCATGGTAGCTGGCTTGTGAAGGCCTCCCCTCTAAGAGACGAAAAAGGTACTCTCATAGGGGCCATAGAGACTGCCTTTGAGATAAGTAAAGAGAAGGCTAAAGAAAAAAGGATGCTCCATGAGGAAGAAATGAGATTCAAAGTAGTGGCGGAAAATACCTTTGATGGAATCATCATGATAGACGATGAGGGGAAGGTCAGATACTTTAACCCTGCCTCAGAGAGGATATTCGGATACTACGCCTCAGAGATCACTGGAAAAGATGTTCATGAGATACTTATGCCTGAGGAGTATAGAGAGAAGTTCAGAATGGGCTTTGAGGTATTCCGTAGGACAAAAGAGGGACCCTATATCGGAAAGGTCGTAGAAATCTGGGCCAGGCACCGATCCGGCAAAAAGATCCCCGTAGAGATAGTGGTTACACCTTTTAAATGGAGGGGCAGATACTGGGCCTTTGCGATAATAAGGGATATCACGGAGAGAAAAAGGGCGAAAGAAAAGATTGAGAATCAGCTTAGGCTTCTCTCCACCCTTTACCGGGGAATAGAAAACATAATGGAAGACCTGAGCCTTACCGGGAAGGCCAATAACGTTGTGCGGGTAGCGGTAGAGTCCTTTGATCTTACCCTTGCCTGGCTTGGAAAAAAGGAAAAGGATGGGACTATTAGCCTTCTTGCTCACTATCCTGAAGATATCGCCTATCCGAGAAAGATAAATGTGAGGTGGGATGAAACCCTTGAGGGTCAGGGACCTTCTGGCCGTGCCATAAGGACAGGCCTACCCCAGATATGTCAAAACATCATGGAAGACCCATCCTTTACACCCTGGAGGGATGTGGCACTTAGGGAGGGGAAAATAAGGAGTTCTGCTTCCTTCCCTCTGATAGCAAGGGGAAATACATTCGGAGCCCTCAACCTCTATAGCAGCGAGATAGGCTTCTTCACAGAAGAACGTGTAACAGAAATCCAGGCCTTTGCAAATCTTGCTGCAGTAGCCCTTGAGAATGCAAGACTCTATGAGGAGAGCCTCTACCGCATCCAGAGAATCACCGCCTTAAGAAACATAGATATGGCCATAACTGGCAGCCTCGATCTGAGAGTCGTCACAAGGGTTGCCCTCGATGAGATCGTAAAGGAGCTTAATGTGGATGCTTCTTCCATACTCATTCTCGATCCATACACACAGACCCTGGAATATTTAGATGCAAAGGGGTTTAGAACCGAGGGGATAAAAAAGATAAGGATACCCTTAGGGGCAGGGCTATCAGGGAAAGTTGCAAGTGAGCGGAGGCTAATACATATTCCCGATCTCTCCTCTTCCGAGGATCATATATTCCTTAAGCATAGCCTGATAAGGGATGAGGGATTCATATCTTACTACGGTCTACCCCTCATAGCTAAAGGAAAGGTACTTGGGGTACTTGAGATATTCAACCGCACACCCCACGAGGGAAATTCTGAATGGATCGATTTCTTAGAGGCCCTAACAGGTCAGGTCGCTATGGCCCTGGAGAATGCAAACCTCGTCGATAATATACTCCACAAGCACGAGGAACTTTTAAGAGCTTACAACGAGACCATAGAGGGATGGGGTATGGCCCTTTCCCTGAAGGAGGAGGAGACTTCAGAGCACAGTAAAAGGGTGACAGAGATAACGATAAGGATTGCAAGGGCCATGGGGATGAAGGATGAGGATCTATACCATGTCCGTCTCGGTGCACTCCTCCATGACATAGGCAAGATCGGAGTCCCTGACTCCATACTCCTCAAACCGGGTAAGCTCACAGAGGATGAATGGAAGATCATGAAAAAGCACCCAGAGTATGCCTATAAGATGCTCTCGCCCATTTCATATCTCAGAAGGGCCCTGGAGATACCTTACTCACACCACGAAAGGTGGGATGGTACGGGCTATCCACGAGGTCTCAAGGGCAAGGAGATCCCCCTTTCAGCAAGGATATTTGCAGTTGTGGATGTCTGGGATGCCTTAACTCGCGATAGACCCTACAGGAAGGCCTATCCTGAGGATAAGACCATAGAATACATAAGGAGTGAGAGCGGGAGCCACTTTGACCCGGAGGTTGTGGAGGTGTTTTTAAGGATATTAAGGGAGGATAGCCAGTGATTTCATTATGGGGACTTAATGAAAGACTCAATGGGAGCTGGTCTACTCAGATAGTATCCCTGGACATAGTCACACAGAAGGAGCCTTAAGATTCTAAACTGTTCTTCATTTTCAACCCCTTCTGCAACTACCTTCATCCCCAGTCTCTTTCCGAGATCTATGATGGTCTGAACAATAGCTAAAGCCTTTGGCTCATCGAGCATCCTCCTTACAAAGCTTATATCGACCTTCACCATGTCAATGGGGAGGCTTTCAAGGTAAGAGAAGGATGAGTATCCTGTACCAAAGTCATCTATTACTATTTGAACGCCGATGCTCTTTAGTTTCTTTATGATCTCTAAAGCTTCTTTTTCCAGAAAGAGCCTCTCACTTATTTCACAAAGAAGTGGGTAACTGAGTGCGTCATTTAGACTTTTTAGCTTTCGAATGATCCCTTCAGTTTTAAATGACCTCGCTGAAATATTTATGGATATGGGAAAATCGATCTTCGGCCCGATCTTTTTTATCTCCTCAAAAAGATAGTCCTCCACCTTAGAGATTAATCCGGAATGTTCAAGAAAATCTATTATCGTGGCTACTGATTCCGCCTCTTCTTTCTCCTTTATCCTCAGTAAAATCTCAAGCCCTGAGATCTCTCTATTCTTCGTCGAATAATAGGGCTGTGCAAATATGAGGAACCCCTTTTCTTTCAGAACCTCTGCCAGTTTCTCCTTTTGAGAGACGTATTCTCTCACCTTTTCTTCTATATCCTTTCCAAAGATGGAGAACATGTTCTCACCCTGACTCTTTGCCCTATCAAGGGCAATGCTGGCTGTGGAAAAGAGTTCTTCGTATGTTCTCCCATCCTCCGGAAAAGAGGAGACCCCAATGTTCAATGTAATCAGGATCCTTCTTTTTTCAACCACGCAGGGTTCGGAGAACTCATCAAGAACATTAGATATGAAAAGAGCGACCTCTTCTTTTGAAGCCCCAAAGAGGGCGATCAGGAATTCATCGGCAACTGTTTTCCCCATGAAACTTTGGGGAGGGAGGACCTTTTTCAATCTTTCCGCTACCTCTCTGAGGATGGATTGGGCAGAATCTCTCCCGTATGCAAGAAATATATCTCCAAATCCGAGTATATCAACGATCAATAAAGATAATGGAGCTCTGTATCTCTCGATGTACGTATCGATTACGGTAGAGAATGCCCTTTCATGGGGTAGTCCTGTTATCGAATCGAAATCCTGTACCGAAGAAAATTCTGGTGAAGACGCCTTTCCTGAAATTCTCTCACCAAGATAGAGAAACCCTCCTATTTTACCATCTTCCCTTAGCGGATAGATCTCCGTGTAGAGATAGAAGGACTCTCCAGAGATTTTCCTTCCCTGGATGAATCCCTTAAAACTCTGGCCGCCCTTTAGGAATCTCTCTATATCTAATCCGCCAAGGAAAATAGAGTAAGTTGAGCTTCCAATTAGCGAGTCTTTGGGGTATCCTGTGAGTTCCAAAGCTCCCCTATTGGAGTAAATGATCCTTCCTTTTGCATCGGTAAGGATGCAGAAAATATCGGAATTTTCTACTGCCTTAAAGACAATTTCGCTTAGGTTCTTCA
>Ga0209225_1002879_pt1 | contig 14987 bp, 14 predicted proteins | sample WasSprMetagenome_FD_184732 | JGI IMG/M metagenome (GOLD analysis project Ga0209225, IMG submission 184732) | Sulfidic aquatic microbial communities from Washburn Spring, Yellowstone National Park, USA - WS (SPAdes) (version 3) | ecosystem: Environmental > Aquatic > Thermal springs > Hot (42-90C)...
GCTGGTTGCGGAGCTCGCCAGAAAAGTCGGAAGCCCCGATGAGATCCTAAAACTGACCATGTCAGACCTCAAAGGCCTAAAGACTCTATACCAGATGGAGATAACCTAAAATTTGCCAAAGTTTAGATTTTAAGCCAAACTTAAATTCAATTACGTAAAATCTAAAGCTCTGTAGGAGAGCTATGGTATTACATGCCTAAATGCCCGAGCTGTGGTAGTGAGGTAAATTCAGAGGATCAATTTTGCTGGATGTGCGGAACTAAAATTTCGGAAGAACCTTCCAAAGCCCTTCAAGCCCAAGAAGAAGTCAAACAGGTCCTTATCCGAAGGCTTGATGCCCTAACTAAGAAGGATGAGAGGACCCTTCTCGATTCCTTTGATAGAACCCTGTATACAAGGTTCGATGACTGGCCTCCCCCAAATCGCCAAGAATCGGATGAAGCCTTGAAAAACGAAATTGGAGGCATGAGGGCCTTAGCTAACTATGCTTATGAAATCAAGGATCTTAAGATACAGGTCCTTGGCGATGTTGCCTTGGCTACGTTTCATCTTTACTATCGGGGAAGGATGCGGGAGAGATCCTTTGATATATGGAGCCGGGTTACAACAGTCCTTAGGAAGGACGTTTCAACATGGAAGATCGTCCACGAGCACTACTCTCGTTTTTCTTAATAGCTCGGGTTCTAAAAATAGTGATAAAGGGTAGGAGAATCCCATGCGGGTGAGCCCTACGGACCCGAGGGCAGAAGGCCCCTTTGAGCCTGAGGCCTTTCTTAGGAGCCTTAGGAATATAAGGCCAGGCCTAAGGGCAAGGAGTAAAATCGTTAAGATTCTAAAGATCGGTAGCCATACGGCTATGCAGGTCGCATCCATTAGTGGAATGAGTTACCGTTCAGTCCTAAACCACCTTAAGGCGCTAGAGAGGGATAAAATCGCAATAAGAACTGCATCTAAGCCTTCCAAATGGTCCCTTACTGGTGTGGGACAACAGAGTGTTACAAAATTCTTAGGCAAGGAAAATTTGAGAGAAAAATTACAGGAATAGGGTAAATGCAAAAAGGGAAAAAGTGCGCCGTTTATCAGGCAACGGGGAGAGACTGCACCTCCCATTTCCAAGCTCCCTTACGGGAACCAGGATTTCCAAGCTCCCTTACGGGAACCAGGATTTCCAAGCTCCCTTACGGGAACCAGGATTTCCAAGCTCCCTTACGGGAACCAGGATTTCCAAGCTCCCTTACGGGAACCAGGATTTCCAAGCTCCCTTACGGGAAACTTGGCGTCCTTCCAGCGGATTTTGCTAACCCGAAGGCCAGCTGTTGCCTTCCTTTCGGAAGACAACCCTCCGCTCAGTCTATCTACTCCGCCCAACTTTCGGGAGATTCTCCCTCCCCCTCCAGGAAAGGGCTCCTTCGAGGGGTTTCCCCTCCCACCTCCTATCTCCTTGGGGGGAGTCCAAGGGGATAGTTGATGGGAACCCCCTCGAAACCCGGGCTGGTGCCCGTTCCCTTCGAGGGAATTCAAATCTTCCGAAAGGTCGGACATTTCGACTTTGGACCACGACGCCCTTTGACCGGCGCAATAGAAAGCGCGCCGGAATTAGAATTTAAATTCTTTTGGGCAATAAATTAGAGCTTCTACTCAAATTTTTCCCTGTTTATAAAGCATATCCCTTTCATTCCATGCTACCAATCTCAAGATTCCTGCCTTGCCATTGTAAGGGCTGAAAAAAGCCTTTGAAAAGTTTTTCAAGATCTGTCGCCCTCCGTGTCGCCTATATATGGAGGAGAGCGAAGAAGAACCTATCGCTAAACAAAGCCGCTACCTATCGAAGTAGGGGATTAAACAAAGGAAAACAAGCCTTCCCCTTCCGATATTTATAAACTGATGTTTCTCGTTTGGAGGAATGAAGATTGCGTCCCCCTTTTTGAGACATTTCTCATCCTCCCCACCCTTGACCAAGGCTTTACCTTGCAAAATAAAGACTTCATGCTCCCAAGGATGGCTGTGTAAGGGAGTGAAGCCTTCTTGATCAACCTCAAAGAGCCTCATGGCGAAATTTTTAGCTCCCATCTCCTTCGTTATTAGCCACCTCACTTTTACTTTTGATGCACCCTCCTTTGCTTCTTCTCCCCTAACATCCTTATAGTTAAGGTACTTCAATACCCATCCCCCTAGAGATACTCCTTCCCACTAGACCTAAGAGGGGAAAGCTCTCATCGCGTCCTATATAGGTTGGGAACCGAAAAATTAAATTTTTTCATGATGAATACGAAGAATTAAAAATGAAACATCTCTGACCCATCAATAGAAAGGTTACCGTAGATTCGCCTACCCTAAAAATCGATTAATGAAATAGAATTATCTTTTAAAGACATTCCTATCTATAGCAGAAACATATCACTATTATTTGAAAGTTGTTTTATTAGATGTGAACTAAGCTTGGAATAGCCTAATCCATATATCCCTGAAGAAGTGATATTATTGGAAGATTTCGTGAATGATTCGTCCCTCTGAATTGGCTGGAGGGGGTAATTGTAGAATGTAGGCTGCTGTGGGAGCGATATCAACCAACTCCACTGGTTTCTCCATCATGTAACCCTTTTTGATACCTGGACCGCATACGATAAAGGGTGTCATAATCGTTCCCAAGCCAAGTTTAGCTGTACCTAAAGCTTGACCATGAATGCTTGTTGGAGCCTTCGCTACGCCAAAATCGTCCGTTATCATAACACCACCCTTTTCTCCAAATAGGCTAGTGTCCTCTGTAATTGTTGAAGTGTCAGCATGATAGCCTGGTGTCATTGCGTATACTACATCACCTGTTCTATCCCCGCCCAACCCTATTAAAGCACTATCTTCGCGTCTTAAAGCTAATGCTATAGGATGTTTCCCTGTCGCAGGGTCCCTTAGTGAAAGGAGAGTGTGGATAATATGATCTCTTACCCGCTCATATTCTTCCCCTGGTTCTACTATACCGTGGGGTTCTCTACCTTTTAAATTGACGAATATGTGAATATTCTGTACGGGTACTGCCTTCGTCTTTGACCATACAATTTGAAATTCGCCCTTAGAATCTTTTTCAACATGTAGGAGGCCCTCCTTCATCAGAATATTTGCTATGTACACGGTTCCATAAACCAAGGGTATATGGCCATGGTCTGATACTATCATTATTACCGTATCTTCTCCAGCACCATCAACAATATCGCCAACCATCTTGTCTGCGGCGCTATAAAAACGTCTAAAGGCCCTCCATCCTTTTTCCTCCAAATTGGGTCTATACCATGGACTAATAGGATCTATATGGGACCAAAAAACATGCTGAGCATGGTTACAGCCATGCCATTGGAGAAAGAAAATATCCCAATCGTATTTTCTCATAACATATTTGCTAGCCCTACCAAGCCAAGAGGCCTGATACTCTAACTCTTCTAGAAAAGTTTCTTCATCAACCCATCCTTGGTATAATGCGTATGGACCAATATGTTCTTGAAACGGGCCAATGGCTTCAACCAATTCTTCTGAAAGCCAGTCGGGTTTTGTAAAGCCCCTTATTGGGAAGATTTGGCTCCTGTAAAGTTTAACAATATTACCATCTTTAGATAATTCAATTAATTTAAACCTGAAGGTGCCAGAAACCTTACTTAATTCACCTTGTTCATAGCATGGTATTAACCTTCTTTGTCTACCTGTACCTATCCTCTGTACCGCATATGCTGGGGGTCCCTGCATAGCGGAAAATTCGGCCTTCAACCAATTCGACCATACGCCCTGCTTTAATGTTAAAACAACTCTTTTCGCATCCTTTCCATCACATAGAAGTAATGTGTCATAACCATCATTATCGCATGAGAATATTAGCAAATAATACTTAATACCACATACTCCTCTCATCGGCTTGACAAAAATTTCAGACTCTAAAGGATCAAGTCCACTTTCAGGAACATTCTTCCAACCTCTCGCTTTCTCACATTTGATTTTAATGGTGTCGGACAAATCAAGGGTTGTATAAATTTGGCATGGGGCAATTTCAAAATAGTTTGCACCACCCCCACCCCACCATGGAGTTGCACAACCCTCCACTTGAATTCCACTTTTAATAGTAGACGGGAGCGATGCAGCATATTTCATAAGTAAAGGTTTTTTACCAAACTTTTCAGCAACATTCCATAAATATTCAGCCCTACAATATTTGGTAGAGAAGGCACAGCGAAGCCTATCTAAGGGCTCACCTTCAATATGAATCCACATATCAGTGCAGCCATGTGTTTTAGGCCACGCTCCAGTTGCTATAGTATGCCAGTTAGAGCCAGTTAAACTTGGAAATGAGCAGACAGCCTCGCCCCATACACCATTATCCATGAGCTTCTTTATATTAGGAAGGATGCCTTCTTCAGCAAATTTTTTAACAAAATATGATGTTGCAGAATCAAGTCCAATGATCGCAACCTTTCTTCCCAAAGATGCCACATCTTTAACATTCTAGAATTTATTTATATGTTTTATGGGCTATCTCTTACCTCTCGTTTCCCGAAACTATTTCGCATGTCATCATAAAGGATTCATGGTTAAGCTGAACGAGCATAAGGCACATTTGACCATCCTGCGGAAGCTGAGGAATGGAAAGCAAGGGCGTTTCTAAGACTTCTGTAAAGCCTAGAGAAGAAGAATCGATTCGGAAGCATAGAAGAGCCAATGGCATAATAAGCTCGGGCTCACTTAGGCCTCTACTACGAAGGCTTTGAGTCGCTATCAAGGCTTTTCCTCAGAAAGCCTCAGGAAAGGGCAAGGGCTCCGATGGAAGAGGAGGTAGTGGCGCTATTCCTTTATTCCAGATTTTTATCTGGCTATAGGTATCTACAAAGCCTAGCAAAGATCAAGGATACCGAAGAGGGGATGGCGGATTCCATGGAGTTCGGTAAAGCATCAAGTTATTATGAAGCCCTAGCCATCTTCGCTTTAGTCTTAGCCCTCATCATCCTTCGAAGGGTTAGAGGTAGGAGCTTTCCTATATGGACTTCTATGATGCTGGGAGCTGCCTTAACCATAGTTTTTGGCATCGTACCAATCACAAAGGCTTATGAGGCGATAGATTTCGACGTCATATTTTTCCTCTTAAGGGATGTTCAGCATCGTGGCTGGGATGGAGAAGTCGGGCCTTCTTGCATACCTGACGTACAGAACCCTTTCTTCAGCGAAAAGTCTTAGGTCAACCCTCATCATCTTCGTCTTCATGACAGGAATCCTATCAGCTTTCGTTGTAAACGATACTATGGCTGTTATGGGAACTCCTATAGCCATAACCCTCGTAAAGCAGATGGGCTTACCCCTCGAGACAATCCTTGTCGTCCTAGCCTTCTCCATAACCATCGGAAGCGTCATGACCCCCATGGGAAACCCTCAGAACATTCTAATCGCTAGCGAATCGGGAGTAAAGGCACCATTCCTCAGCTTCCTTTCGATCTTAGCCATTCCAACCTTACTGAACCTAGCCTTTGTAGCGATTCTCGCCCTCTTTGTCCTGAAGGGGCACGAAACTAGGTTGGATGGAAGGCAGATCGCCGTGATAGCAGAGGAGAAGGTGAAGAGCCCTAGCCTCGCCAGACTCTCAGCCGCATCTCTATTCCTTGCCGTAGGAGGCTTCATCCTCAACGATCTTTTGAGTATCCTAGGGCTTCCTCACATCTCATACCTCGGGGCTATAGCCTTCCTCGCCTCAGTACCACTCTACTTCTTGGCTGAGGAAAGGCGTGAACTCCTCTATTCTTTAGATTGGAGTACTATTGTATTCTTCATCTCCATGTTTATCGTCATGGAAGGCCTATGGCACTCCCAAATCTTCAGTAATGTACCGTTGGTCAAGCTATACGTGGAGGTCATGAAAACCCTAGGTTTCGATGGAAATCATGGCTACGCATGGCTCGCCCTAGCGGCTGGTTCAACCATAGCTGGAAACCTTACAGTCCTTGGGGCAGCGAGTAACGTCATCATCGTCGAGGCTTCTGAGAACAGGACTGGAAAATCCTTCTCATATATTTCTTTCTTGAAACTTGGCCTTGTTATGACATCCGTAAACGCTTTTACCTATACGCTCTGGCTCATCCTTTTCGCTTAGCTTTAGAAGGATTGTTTAAGGAAGAGATTTCCTAAGTTTCGATTACCTTTCCTTTATGCTCCCTTCCTCCATAGTCAGCCCGAAATTATTCGAAGGGTTTGAGCCTTTTTCGCTTTTAATTATGAAGTTTGTTGGTGATGGATAAGCCATCTATTGGTCTCATGGACACCAACAATCACTAATTAAGAGCACCATTTTTGCTTTTGATCGAATGTTTCGGAATTTATTTATCAAAAAGGCTTTTGCATCCTTTTACTGCATCTGAGCCGGCTATAGCCGATATAATCAATGGTTATGGAAGGCCATAGCACTAAACTCTTTGGAAGTGCTGAACTCAATATAGGCTGTGGGAAGGCGGGCTTAGGGAATAAAGATACCTTGGAGTAATAAAATAAGCTGGCTTATCGAGCCTTTATGATTACCATAAAAGAAGGCTTTGCTTCAGCGGAGGGAAGAGACTAGCACGGTATCTTGAAACTTTCATAGCTTTCCGAAGGAAAATAAAAGAAAGTACCTAGTCCAAGATATTGATGATAGATTTCATCCTTCTTGATTTCAGAGTATTCAATTCTGCTCTAAAGCATCGAGACGCTTAGAGGAAAGGTAATTTTACCAGCATCAGCATTTATAAAGAGAAATAAGGTCTTTGAACTTATGGGGAGCAGGAATTGAGGAAGCTTAAGGTCGGTCATGTTGGTGGAAGAAGGGTATATGCGAATCTTTTTAAGGCAGATCCCCGCACGGAGGTAGTTGCTTTATGTGACATAAACCCAGAAGCTCTCGAAAGAGCGAGAGAAAGCCTGGGATTGAGAGAATCTCAATGTTTTCGTGATTATGATGAGTTTCTGAAAAAGGCTGAAATGGATATCGTATTCATTGGGACTCCGATTCCCTATCATGCGGATCAGGCTATAAAGGCAATGGAGAGTGGAAGACATGTTCTTTGTGAGATCACAGCTGCTAATACTGTTGAAGATTGCGAAAGATTGGTTCATACAGTGAAAAGAACGGGAATGAAGTATATGCTGGCTGAAAACATGTGTTATTTCCATTTTATTCGGGAATGGATGAAAATGATTCGAGAAGAAAAAATCGGTAGAATATATTATGCAGAGGGGGAATACATTCATCAGATAAGAAATTTGATGATGGATCCCATCTCTGGAAATCTTTTATGGAGAGCATTTCGTCCACCCATTCATTATATTAGTCACAGTTTGGGACCTCTGCTTATGATGTTTGATGACTATGTAGTAAAGGCAATGGCATTAGGAGATACAAGATATACTCTTCCAAATCTTAAAACTGATGGAGCCATTGATATGCAAATCGCTCTCTTCAAGACATACAAGGGTATAGTAATAAAGATATTGAGAAGTCAGGTTGTTGCAAGGGAACCTCCATTCCACTATTATTCAATTTATGGAACAAAAGGCTACATAGAAAATACAGGCTTCAGAATTGGAAAAGAAAAGGGATCAATTTACATCGAGGGTGAGGATAGAATTTCTAGGGAAATCGATTGTTTCATTTCCGATCCAAATGTATCCGATGAAGTAAAAAGAAGTAGTGCTCATGGTACGAGCGAGTATTATCTCCTTAAAGATTTTTTAGATGCTGTAGAGAATGATAAAGATCCTCCAATAGATGTTATCAAGGGGGTTGATATGACTATTCCAGGATTAATAGCCCACGAATCTGCTAAAAATGGCGGGATTTGGCTTACAGTTCCGCACTTCGTATAATTTGAGATATATTATGAAAGTTGGCTTTGTCCCCATCGACATAAAAAATCTTTAGGCTCTGAAGCCCTAGGAGATTTTAAGAAGGCTTGCCTTTGGGATGCTCCCGATCCTTATATGTTAAGGCTATCTCTTCAAGATCGATGGTGCTAACCTTCTATACCACATAGTTGTGTATTATTCCGATGGAACTAAGGCCCTCCTCCGCTCCTCCTCGCTCCATAAAGAAACGATGAGGCTAAGGCCTTCGGGCTCTAGGGCGTCGAGCATGAGCTTCAGCTCTTCCCTTGACACGGAGCCAGTAATGATAAGGGCTTTCTTTTTCTGAACTTCTTGCATGAGGGGGACTATCTCCCATACGGATGGACCCTTTGGGCGATCTAAGGACATCTGGATTGCCTTCAGATCCGGAACCTCTAGAAGGGGGCGGAGGATGTGGCGCATACATGGCTGATGTGTATGGATGATGGGAAAGTCCGAGGCTTCTATGATGCGCCTATCGTATGGAAAGATGTGCTTTTCGTAGATCGCTGGGGAAAGAAGGACAGAATTGTCCGTCTGGCTCCTTATGGATGTGCCCGGTGCCCATATATCGAAGGCTGAAACGAAGCCTCCCCGAAAGGGAGGAAGGAGGGATATGTGAGCCTTAGCGATTTCGAGGAAAAACTCTGTACATATCCTTAGAAGCCTATCCACCTCCCGAGGATTCCTATAAAGCTCGATGCAAAGCCTTTGATAGCCCAAGGCTGCCGCAGCCATATCAACTGGGCCCCGGAGGAGGGTTTGAGTTACGGAGGTTCGATTCCTAGCCTTCTCGACCAGAAGGCTTGTAAGCTCGAGGAGCTTTTTAAGCCAGGGATTTCTTTCATCGAACTGGATCCTATCAACATCATCCCAGTCCCTTATGAAGGCGTTTGCCCATACGCTTCCTGCATTCACCCTTATGGGACATCCTAGAATTGCCTCATTCCAGCAAAGGCCGATCGGTGCTACGCTCGTAAGGAGGTCCCCATCCGTAGGAGATGATGGAATGCCCTGCCATTCGGCTATGAGCTTCGCATCTATGGCTTCGGGGGTTAGAAGGATGCCATCTGTTGCAACCCTTCCTCCCCTAAGGGGAAGATCAGATTCTCGCTTTAAAGGTGAATAAGGGCTTAGCCTCAAAAGGGGTCCATCAATCGATTCCCTCAGCCAGAAGCCTCTATGGCGGTCCAGAAGCCTCTCGATTCCTTGAATTGATCCCAAAATTCCATACAGCCTCCTTAGTCCCCTTCTTCCCTATCCATAAATCTGCCCTTATTCTGGATATGGAAAGGACTATGAATTTTTCATCAGTTTAGTTCTTTAATTCACTTATAAACCAGTAACCCAAAGAACTAATGCGGGCTTCCTATGGAACTCAAGGCTCTCATAGACAAGGTTCTAAAGGCATGCGAGGATCGAAGATACGAGGAGAAGAGGGATCTTTGGAGGCGCTTCTCGGAGGGAAAGGAGGTTGAAAGGCCTCCTATAACCGTTTTTTCGAGGACTTACGATTGGGCCAAGGAGCTAGGCTTTGACCTCCTTCGATACTATGAGGACCCCGAGTATTACTTGGAGGCGAACCTCAGGATTCTTCTATACAGGCATGAAAGGATACCCGATGACAGCATTCTAAGCCCTGCGATAAGCATCGATTTCGGAGCCGCCTTCGAACCAAGCCTCCTTGGCGTTGGTGTCGTCTTCCGTCCCGATACAACACCATGGCCTGCCAAGCCCATCATAAAGAATGAGAAGGATTTAGAAGGGCTAAGCTTTCCAGATGTTCGGAAAAGCGGTCTTATGCCCAAGGTTCACAGGTTTCACGATGTGATGGACAAAATCGTCGGTAAAAGCCTTCGTATCGAATACCGTCCTTGGACAAGGGGACCATGGGGGGTTCTCGTCCATATGATGGGATGGGAAAACGCCCTCCTCAACCTTATAAAAAATCGTCGTGTCATTGAGAGGCTTCTAGACTTCATCACGGAGGCTCGGATGAGCTGGGAGATCGATTGGAGCCGCTTTTTGGGTAAGGAAGTTCCCTCTTCATCATCCCTGAGCAACGATGAGGTTGATGCCAAGGTTCTTTCACCCAAGGATTATCGGGAGCTCGTCCTACCACGCGAGAAGAAGCTAGCCGAATTTTACAGGGATGGTATATCCTACTTCCATAGCTGCGGGAACATAGGACCTCTTCTCCCAGCCATAAAGGAGGTAGGGGGTCTAAAGATCGTCCAGATAAGTCCCTGGACGCCCATAAGCATGGCCAAGGAGACTCTTGGAAAGTCCATAGCTATGGAGAGATGGATACATCCGGAGGATCTGATCCTTGAAGAGGCGCTGATGAAGGCTAGATTCCTTCGGATCCTCGAGGAGATGGCCGGGTATCGCATAACGATCGTCTGCGCTGGTGCCGTAAAGGATACGATACGATGGCTAAGGGCTGTAAAGCCCTTTTTGGGGATTTCATCATAATATTTGGGGGAAAGGGATGGAGGGAGGAATGAAGCCTTAAGCCCCCTCAAGCTCTATAGATGTAGCTTCCCATATATTCGATGACAACAGGCTTTATATCCGGAATGCCTTCAAAGAGCCTTACGAACTCCCTTGGATCCGCATCCCTCCCCACGAAGCATCCATAATGGGTTGGTATAACGATCTTAGGCTTTATGATTCTAGCAAAGACCAGTGCATGTTCAGGCTTTCTACCCGGATAGTCGCCAACTATAGGGAACATGGCTATCTCAGGTTTTGCCTCGGCTACTGGCTTAAGGATTGCCTCGGGCTCCCTAGCCATACCGGGCGAGGAATCACCCATGTTGTAGACTTTGCATGCCTCGAAGGCGAAGACGTAGCCATAATGGGTTGTCCCGAACCTTTCCCTAGGATCAACGGAGTAGAAAGCCGTAACCCTGAAATCCCCCAGTTGCAGCGTCTCACCAGGCTTCATCCCTATGGCCTGCGAAGGCGGAACACCAAGCTTTACATAATGATCGCGGCCCTCAGGAGTCCCGATGAAGATTGCTTTCGGAGACTTCTTGAGGATTCCAGGAACCGTATAGGGATCCAGATGATCCAGATGATCGTGGGTGCTGAAGACATAGTCCACAATAACATCTTCCGGCCTCATAGGAGGCTCAGGATGGATGTGGCGCTCCTTAGCATAGACCCTTGAAAGGTATAGGTCTAGACCTATCAAGGTTCCCTTAGAGGTCTTGAATATGAAGGAGTTTTGACCAAGCCAAAAAATTCCCAGCTCTTGGGATGCAACCTTTTCTTCAAGAATCCTTTCCATGTAGCCCATTTCTATCCCAACCGCTGATGAGAATTTCTAGAGCGAGTTGATAAGATAACTTTTACTTTTCAGGGGATGTGTCCAAAAATTGGCTATTATCATAACTGAGCCATGATGTCTCCATGCGGTGATAGTTGGTCTAAGCCTTATCCATTTTCAAGGACTTATGGCCTCGTCCCTTCAGACCATAGGCAATAACCAATTGTTGGACAAGTCCCTTTTCAGGAAACCTTTGGGAGGGCTAGGGGGCTAGGCTGAATGTAAGCCTGCATTAGGGATGAACCAATGCAGGCTTCGAGGCGATGATCCCCCTTGCCTCGATAACTACGTTTCATGAAGGTTAATCTAGAACCTACGCTTTTAAAGCGTCTGATAGTCTGCCCCGGGTCGATGGGAGGATTTTCTCGATGCTTCTTCAGATAAGGGACTTGGCGGTGGAAGTGGCGGGAAAGGAGGTTCTCCATGATGTGAATCTCGAGGTTGGACCAGGAGAAATCCATGCCCTCTTCGGCCCCAATGGTGCCGGAAAGACCTCCCTCTTCATGGCGATCATGGGCATGGAGGACTATAAGGTAAGGAAGGGAAGCATCATCTTCAAAGGAAGGGACCTTTCTGGTATGCCTGTCTATGAGAGGGTAAGGCTTGGGATAGGGCTCTTCTTTCAAAGACCTCCTGCCATTAGGGGATTAAAGCTTAGAGAGCTCTTGGAAATATGCTGCGGCGGGAAGTCGAACATTGAAAAACTAGCCTCTGAGCTCGCCATGGTGGATTTCCTAGACCGGGATGTCAACTACGGCTTCTCCGGAGGCGAGATGAGGCGGGCAGAACTCCTTCAGATCATAGCCCAGCAGCCCGACCTAGCCCTCCTCGATGAGCCAGAATCAGGTGTGGACCTAGAGAATATTGCCTTAATTGGAAAGGGCATCCATCGCCTTCTTGGGCGGGGCATGTCGTGTAAGGAAAAGGAGTCTAAAGCCCAAAGGTCAGCAATCATCATTAGCCATACGGGCTATATCTTGGACTATGTGGAAGCCGAGAAGGGACATGTCCTCTATAATGGTACTATAGCTTGCAGCGGAAAGCCAAGGGAGATCCTAGAAACCATACGGAAATACGGATACGAGGAATGCATGAGATGTCTTCTCAGGACCTGAAGGAGCGGGCAGAGAGGGCGAGGGGGAAGAGGGCGCCCTTCGGGCCCGATCTGGACTTAAGCCTTTATAAATCCAATCCAAGGGAGTTTCCCCCACTCCCCCTGACCTCCCTAGGCAAGGAGGAACAGAGGGCCCTTTTGGCGACCGGGATCGATCCCTTCGAGGGGAACAGGTCTGGCTCCTATCTTCAGATGAATCGATCCGTGGTTTTCTGCGGAACTAGGGCTGAGGGCTTGGAGATCCTTAGCACGGAGGAAGCCCTGAAGCGCTACGATTGGCTTGAAAGGGAATACTGGTGGAAGGCTTTGGAGGTTGACGAAGATAAGTACACGAGCTTTGTGGAGCTCAATTGGCAGAGGGGTTACTTCATAAGAGCCCTTCCCGGTGCCAGGATCGTCAGGCCTGTCCAAGCATGCCTCTTCCTGGCTGAAGAAAGCGTCGCCCAGGCTGTCCATAACATAATCATCGTCGAGCCCGGTGCTGAGCTCCATGTCGTCACGGGATGCCTCGTAGCACCGGCCGTAAAATCTGGGCTTCACATAGGGGTATCGGAGTTCTATGTGAAGCGTGGCGGAAGGCTTTCCTTCACGATGATCCACAACTGGGGTGAGGAGGTTGCTGTCAGACCTAGGACTGCAACCATCGTAGAGGAAGGGGGCGTCTTCCTTTCGAACTATGTTTGCCTTAGCCCCGTCAAATCCCTCCAGATGTACCCTACAACTTACCTAAGGGGGAAAGGCTCCGTTGCCCTTTACAACAACCTCCTCCTCGCGATGCCGGGCTCCTCCTTGGATGTGGGAGGTAGGGTCTTCTTGGAGGCCCCTGGCTCAAGGGCCGAGATCAGGACGAGGGCGATAACGAAGGGGGGAGAGCTATGGACGAGGGGGCATCTCATAGGCATGGTCCCGGGCGTAAGGGCGCACTTAGAATGCCAAGGTCTCATCCTAAGCCCTTCGGGCCTCATAAGAGCTATTCCAGAGCTCGAGGGACGGGTGCCCGATGTCCAGCTTTCCCATGAAGCCTCCATAGGAAAGATTGCCAAGGAGGAGATCGAATACCTTATGACGAGAGGGTTGACAGAGGAGGAGGCTAAGGCCATAATAGTGCGAGGCTTTATGAGAATAAGGGAGGAGGCTTTACCCCAGGAGCTTCAGAGGCTTATAGAGGAGGCTATAAAGGCGAGCACGAAATACCTTCTCTAGCAAGCCAGCTTTGATTCCTAGTCCTATGGATTGAAAGGATGGCTTGGTATCGTACGTCCTGGATCCTAGGGCCTAGGGTAGCCTTCCTATCGCTCTTTCAAGTCCATCGGCCACGTCTCCTAGGCCAAGCTCCTGAAGCTTTCGTTTCGTAGGAATTCCCGTTTCGACATCCCAGCCCCGAAGCTCGTAGAACTCATCCAAAAGGTGCCTGAACTTCTGTTCGTCCAGCCCTATGCCTTGCCGATCCGGTTTCTTGAAGTAGGGTATCACCTGCTCATCATCCCTTCGCCTCCTTCCCTCCCTTACGGCAATGGCCCTCTCGAGGTTGAAGATGCGCTCCCCTACCGAACGAAGCGTAGATTCGTCCATTTCGATGCCTGTAGCCGTTCTGAAGAGGAGGGCATCCGCTCCCGTATCTCCGAATCCATCAGGGCTTGTGTGGCTGAAGATGATCGGAAATATCTGATCGCAGGTGAGGAGCGAATCCTTTATGCAATCGTTGTTCTCATGCCATATGGTCGGCTGTGCCTTATACTCATAGCCACTATCCAAGGCGACAGCCTTCTCGGACCCGTAGAGGCGCTTCCCTATGGCTTTGATTTGTTCCATGGTTATAGGACCCCTTCCTCCGCGCCACCAGTACTCGATCTCCTGGGCATAGCCATGAACATTGGGATCCCTAGATTCCGTGGCCCAGTTCAGAGCCGAGACGATCCAATAGGGGAATCTTGGACTTCCGAAGAAATGACCGTCCCAGTGGGTTACGAATCCATGGGCCACATGGGGACTGAACTCCTTTCCCTTTCCAAGAATGTCAGCAGCCCTAGCTATACCCTCCGCTAGAACCTTCCCGAAGCCCTCCTTATGGGCTATCTTTATGATAAGACGGGTCCAGAACTCCCCGCTTTCGAAGCCTAGGGCCTCGTCCAGCGGAACGCTGAGCTCTTCATCCTTCACGTAGCCTGCATCCCTTAAACGCTTCAGCCAGTTCGCCCAGAAGGGACCCAAGCCTAAGACGATTTCCCAGTGGTTCACGCCCATCAGGTTTGCGACTTGGGCAGCCTCAAAGCCTGCCTCCCATGGAACAAGACGGAGCATGGCTGGAGAGGCACAATGGACACCTCCCTTGTAGCGTCTAGCGAAGACAGTCCCCTGAACATCCCCGTAAACCTGAAGTCCGCAGCCCTGGACCGTGCACGACATGCTACAGGCTTTGCACTGGGGATCTGGTTTTGGAGGAGGACCCCTACTCGTCTGGGCAATCTTCTTTACGTATTCACAGGCTTTCAAAAACTCCTTGGGTTTGGCGATGGCTATCTCCCCCTTACCCCGAACGGCTATGGCTTTTAGCCTCTTGGATCCCATGACGGCCCCAAAGCCTCCTTGGCCGGCCGCATTCTCGATCTCGCTATGGATGACGGCGATGCGGACAAGGTTTTCCCCAGCAGGTCCGATGCA
>Ga0209225_1002888_pt1 | contig 14964 bp, 15 predicted proteins | sample WasSprMetagenome_FD_184732 | JGI IMG/M metagenome (GOLD analysis project Ga0209225, IMG submission 184732) | Sulfidic aquatic microbial communities from Washburn Spring, Yellowstone National Park, USA - WS (SPAdes) (version 3) | ecosystem: Environmental > Aquatic > Thermal springs > Hot (42-90C)...
ACCACATGAGCCCACCTAAGCGCTAAGTCCGCCTAGTGATAGATCCGTATAATTCGACTTAAATCAGCTGCGATGTTGCTAATGTACAGATAGATATCACTAATCAGCATTAGTAGAAAATGATCAACATCATTTAATCAAACAGTATACTAACGACTTTAGTTATAGAAAAAGATCAATCAGTAATCGGTCTGACTCGGCAGATTACTTATGAAGATGCATTAAGAAGTTTCTACCAAGCTCGTCTATGATGCCTCAATCCTTGAATGATGTATACATCTTGTATGTTGGCATGATGTATACTCTTTGCAACGATGTTTGTTAGGCTTCTTTCTTATTACAAATAAGAAAAGTAAGATAGTTATGCTCTCACTAAACCTTTTTAAGATGGACAACCCTAATTTATCTTAGGATATGAATAAGATATATACCCTAACGTCATTTTTGGTATTATACGCTCTTCTCTTCTCTATGCCTATCGTACAAGTAGCTGCTGAAAGTGATCGACATTCATTCGCTTTTTCGGCGAGGCATACTTTCGCTGTACCTGGAGCTGGAGCTGCGTTTAACACTTGGCAAGGTTCTGGCTTGATTAAAGATGGCTACGCTTCTGGAAGCGGTTTCCTTAAGGCCTCATATCTCGTAAGGGGAACTTGGCGGGAATACGAGGCGGATTTCGTCTTCACAGGCGGTTTCCGATTCCTAGACTCAGATAGGCTTCTGCTTGATGCGACGGTCATTAAGAGCACCATAACGTCTTTCCAATCAGGTGCAAGCTTTCAGATTCTACTTATTAGAGGTGGGAAACCTCCAGAAGGGAACGTCTCTTATTTCATTCCTTCTTTAGATTTCTATCGTGAAAGTGGGTCTCAATCACCGGCGGTTGTTGTAATAAATTAATAGCTAGGTCTTTTTGCCGCCTCTTCTCATTACCCCTCTCAGACCCTTGTACGCCAAATAGATTATTGTGAACGCTGCCAAGATGATTCCTGCATATAGGCTGATCGCTGCCGCTATGGCGACTGGTTCCATACTCTCCCTAACAAACGTTAATAGAAAGAAAATCACAAACCATATGACGCCGAACAGAGCCCAGATATTCCTTATCGTCGAGATGTTCATCATTACCACCTCTTCTTAACCCTCCAAGCAAGTAGCAGAGCTATGATCACGCTGTAGGCTATGTAATAAGGTGTTAGGTCGCCTACGCCTCCTATAAATATAGGTATAAGCCCCCAGCGTAAAACAACGACACTCAACTGTTCCTGCATCTTAAGTATTTCTTGAGTCCCGCCTGTTGGTCTACCAACTTCCGTAACACTGGTAAACATAGATAAGATAGTGGGTGACAGCAGCATAATAAAGTACCAGAGTACAATAAATAGGATAAATGCGGCTATAAATATCGCGATCGAGCTTATTATCAAATTAATATGGCTTCGTTTGATACTGCTCATTTCGACACCTTAGACACCATGGGGTCGCATATAACTTTTACCCAAGCTGCAGATTGCCTACCTTACGTCTCAGTAGAAAGTTCTAAATCTTCGGGTCTTGAAGCTGAGCTCTTCTTCTTAAAGAATCTAATCAGGAAGACGCTAACAATAATCGACGTAGCGACTAAAGAGGTAATCAAAGGATTCTTCTGCCAAAAGGATAGAGTGGTGATAGACTGATGGAGAGGTAGGGGAAGCACTTCAATGCTAAGGGAGGCTAACGTCGAACTATAACCCTTCTTTGTTGCGACTACATTTATGTACACTACTCTGGCCTCTTCATCACTCTTAAGGATCAGCCGCCCTATTCCATTCTGATCAGTTGCGTCAGCCTTTTTGAGCACAACCCCACCTACTATATTCCAGCTAAGGGTAGCATTCTCAATAGGTTTATTCTCGCTACTCACCAAAGCGGTGACTTCTAGAATATCATCAGCATCAAATACTGATGCATTGGTGCTTAACGCTATAGAGAGAGGACGAGGCTTAACGTTAATGCTTAAACTTCCATTAGAAGCAGTATATCCCATCTTCTTAACATTATAGTAGATTGTTACCTTTGAAGGCTCGCTACTCTGGAAGAACGCTTTAACTTCCCCCTCTTTATCGCTTTGATTGCTCTTCACCCTTATATTTCCTTGTGAGGGCTTGAGGGTCACTAAAGCGCCTTCTATTGGTCTACCGTCCTCGGTAACTTTGATCGAAACATCAGCTTCTTCGAATGCTTGCACCTCTGGAGGCGCTTCAACTTGAACGCTTAATGAACGAGGTTTTATCGAAACGCGAAGCTCAGTCTCAGCCACCCGAAATCCGGGTTTGGAAATGAGCGCTTTTATCATATACTCCCCTTCTAGCGGCGTAACAAATATCGCTTTAGCTACACCTTCTGCATCACTTTTTGGTGAGGCGTCTAGGAGCGGTGCTGCTGTAGACCACTTGACTTCTGCGCCACTGAGGGGTTGTCCCTCAAATTGAGCTTTGATGCAAATAGTTAGATGATCATACGTGTAGATTTTAAGAGGGGTGGCGTACATTTTTACTTCTGGTTCAAGTAGAACGAGAGATAGGGTCTTGACAGATGATTGTAGCCCCTCTGAATGTGCTGTGATCTGCGTAATTCCTTCTTTATAGCTTTTTTTGTAGTAGGTGGATGCAAATGTGCCATTTTTTGGGATGATTAAAGAAGACGGGAGTGAGCCTATCTCGATGTTGGAAGATGAGAGGAATATGAGGGTATCTCGTGGGGCGTTAGCGGGGTATCCATACATATCCTGCAGCATTATGAATATGTTTTGTGTAGTGGAGTTGTCGGCTATAACTACCGATGGTTCTATACTCAGATAGATTTTTGAGGCACCGACTTTGAATGTCGCTATCTTAGCTGTTGCTGAAGCGAAGTTGGTTGCTGTAGCCGTGATATCAGTGTTCCCAAGATCTGATGTAATGTAAAAAGAAGATAGAGCATAATATTGAGACTGATTGATGAAGACAGCCGCTTCTACCTTGCCAACCCTAGTATTTGATGAGAAAAGATACGCTTTTACATCCGATGGAGCGAGTATCGGTTCACCGTATTCATTCTGCGCTTCTATAACAATAATAGGCTTGTAAGGCGAATCTACAGGTATAAGAGACGGACGCACGCATAAATCCAGTTTGAATTTAGGTTCTTCAACAACAGAAATAGTTGTTTGTGATGCGTTAAAATCGTCTGCTAGGGCTGTAATGTTTGTGCACCCAACCGTTAAACTGGTAAAGCTAGCGTAGGCGTATTCTTTATCAGTCAGAACCGCTTCACTTACTTCACCTACTCTCATGTTGCTGGATGAAAAGTAGATTTTAAGCGGGTAAGCTGGTCGCACAAGGCTAGTTAAGTTATTATTCATCATAATTGCGGCGATAACTGTGTGCTGCTGACCATCTGATAGAAGCACGGGTAGGGAGAAGATCCTAAGAGTGCCGCTCTTGGCAACCTCTGTTTCCATTACATAAATTATTGCTTCTGCGCTCTCATATCCTTGGGCTGCGGCATAGATGATAGTGGAAGCTGTGAGATTACCCGTAGTTAAATATGCCCTGCCATAATTCATCCCTCTTTGTATGGTTAAGTAGTTTGTATCAAGTGCTGCAACAGACGTATTACTTGAGGCTAGAATAACCTTAATATCTGAGGTAGCAAATATTGGGCGCCCTCTAGAATCTTGAATCTGCACTATAACCATACCCTTGCTTTGTCTAGGTAGTATATTTGGAAGTACATAGAGAGCAAGTTTATTCGGATTGTAAGATAATGTTCTGACTTCGAGCGTAGTTGACTGAAGCCCAGAAGCAGAAGCAGTTATTTCAGTGCTGCCTGGCCGGTTTGAAGGATAAAAGTAGGCTACGGTGAATGTGCTGTTTCTACGTATTGTGGTCTCTGGGTCAACTATACCCACGCTGGTCACGCTTGACGTGAGAGATACTGTGATATCTTCTGTTGCACGGGCGGGTAAGCCGTTTCCATCTTGGAGTTCGACGACGATCATTGCTTTTGTACCGTTTTTAGCTAAGACTTTATTTGGTAAGATGTATGCTGTGAGTCTGTTTGGTGCGCCGCTTATTCCTACTGTTCTTACTGTGATGGTGCTGCTGGCTAGTCCGCTTGCTGAGGCTGTGATGTTGGTGGAGCCTGTATTGAAGGTTGATCTGAAGGTTGCTAATGTTGATGACTGTCCTGCTTTAAGCAGTAATGTTGATTCTGTGTAGCCTACGGTGGGATCGGATGAGGATAGCGTGATTATAAGGTCTTTTGTAAGGAATCGAGGCTGCCCATCCTTATTTACTATTTGCACAACAAGAGGGTAGGCTTTGCTGTCAGCTGGCACATATGGCATTGGAAGTTTGAGGTCGAGCATATACTGAGTTTCGGTGTTAGAGGTTTCGTTCTGAGCTATTACCTTATCGCTCAAAAGGGTTAAGAAGAGTAGGCTGACAAGTAACGTTACCGATAAAATCGTTACAGCCCTGTGGTGGAAGCCCTTCAAGCCCTCAAAAATTTTTCATTTTCTTTCGCAATTAAAGTTTATGAATTTGAAATATAAAGTTGTTTTCTAGCTTTCTCCTCTTAACTCTTTCTTGATATGCTCCAGCTGCCTATAATACTCTCTTGCAATCTTATCGCGCTCTTGTTCACTTATCATCGTTGTTGCGGCATACGATATAATCTCAAGGACTTCGTGCTCTGTTCTAAGGTGTTCGATCAAAGCGCTCTTCCCCTGAAACTCTTTTAAGCATATCCTACATTCATAGATTTGGTCCATACGCCGCTCTGCTCCTAGATTCGTAATCCAAGTTATATAATGGTTGTGTATCAAAAATTAATGGTTGGTTTCTAAATTCCAAATTTTTCTGAGGGTTACGCAGTTGTAAGCTATATTTGTAATATGCAACAGCACTTAAGATGAGCTCATGAGTCAACGCTTTGCACCATCTCCTGCGCACCTAGGATTTGAGTAGTAACGAGAAGTTTTGGTCCTGGTGCGGGTATATTCAAGGAGCAGCATAGAAGGTATAAGATCGGATAGATCTTTTGATAGATTAGCATAAATACCTTCGGCGGTTTTCCTTCTTGCGCATCTAAATGTGCTTCGATCTCTTCTGTCTCGCCTTGTAGTGTTGCGAATCCTGTAACAGAAAGCTTTGCGATAGAAGGTTGGGGCTCTAGATCCATATCGAATCTTATGATTATCTTGTCTGGTGACCGCTTGACTTCGGTGAGGGTTGCGTTCATCTCAAAGGATGCTTCAGCTTTCACCTTAGCTTGTTCAGAAAGTTTGTTAGCTTGGATGGCGGTCAGTAAGATGTCGCTTTCCATCATTCTTATAACCGAGGCTATTAATTTAAAAGCTAGACGGATTTCAGTTACATATTAAAGCTTCATAAAAGTTTAATCTAGAAACCCGGCTTATATTTTAGGTCACGTTGAGTTCTGGGAAGATAATTAGGGCTGATGGGGCTAGCGTAAGGCTGCGTGTGAAGCTTGACATCACCCAACAGCTTGGTGAGGAGAGGCTCAAAGAAAGATACGGTGCAACACAATACGATTTGAGCGCTGGTTATGTTCTACCCGATTCGTTGAAAAGTTTAGTTCCGAAAGATGTGCCTGAATTTGTAGATACTGAGCGGTATGTTCAGCGGGTAATGCGTGCGTTATATCACTTTAAGCAGTGTGCGCTTATTGGTCCGAGTGGTACGGGTAAGACGCATGTTGTTTATTTAGTGGCTAAGATTGCTGGTTTGCCTCTTTGGGAGATCAACTGTAGCCTTCAGACATCTGTTTATGACTTATTTGGGCGGTTTGTCGGTTTGGGTAAGGAGAATTGGGTGGATGGTTTGATCGTTTCGTGGTGTAGGCACGGGGGTATACTGTATCTAGATGAAGCTAACATGATGAAACAGGATGTGGCAACCAGATTAAACCCTCTTTTAGATACCAGAGGGCATCTGGTTTTGGCGGAGAAGGATAACGAGATTATACCTAGACATAAGTATGGTTACGTTATTATCAGCATGAACCCCTATTCGATTGAGTTCGCTGGTACGAAACCTCTTAACGTAGCCTTTAGGAGGAGGATGAGCGTATGGATAAACTTTGACTACTTGAGTGTGGGGTCGAATATCTCGTCTGAGGAGATCAATCTAATATGTGAAAGAACGAAGATCCAACGAGATTTGGCTGAGAAGATCGTTAGGGCTGCTGCGGAACTAAGGAGGCGGTATAAGAGCGGAGATCTACCTTATGCGCCTTCTGTGGGAGACTTGATAAATTGGGCGACTCTTATCGTTGACGGCAGCCCGCCACTTGTGAGCGCTGAAGAAACGGTTGTTGGTGTTTCCTCTGATGATGTTGAAGTACAGAATAGTATTAGAGCGGTATTACGTATGATCTTTGGGTCTAGCAAATAGGGAGCATACGCCTTATGAATCTTCTTAATTTTGTTTGGCATACATTTGTGAGCATAGCGCAGAAGGATTTTGATAAGGTGAGGCTCATTTTAGATAACCGGTTAACGTACCCCATTCTATCTTTTGATGAGGTGGGGTATGTTGTGAAGCTGCCTCTTCCGAGGCGGCTGGGAAGAGACTTTTATACATTATTCGGAGAGTATTATGATGCTAATGAAAGTGGTTGGTTGGTTTTGTGGAGGAGTTTTAAGGCTTCCCTCTATCACGCTGCTTTGCATATTGCGTACTCAGACTTTAACATCTATAAAGATTGGGCTAAAGGGAAGGATCTAAAGACAGCAACCTATTGTGTCTCTCTGATAGAGGACCTACATATAGCTTTCAGAGCAGCTAAGCATCATCCTGCTATTCTCTCAGATATAGCTTACTCTAACTACACCTCTGCTTTAAGGCTAAATAATTCTGCTCTTATTTCTGATGCTGCTCTGCGATTCGCAACCCTTCTTCTGCTCGGCGCTTGGGGGTTAGAGCGTGTGGCAGGTGCTCTTGCTTGTAGGGAGAGAGAGGCGGTTAGTGTCGCTCAGAAGATTAGGATGGTTGTGCTTGAGGCGGTAAAAAACAGAGATAATAGTCGGTTGATTGAGTGTGCACAAATCGCCTACTCAGCTGTTAGCAAGCGTGGTTTGCTTGAAGAAGTACCTTCTTTTCCCTATACTGAGTATCATGGTGGAACAAGCGTGTTTGCTAATAAGATCCTGTGTGAGTCTGAAGGTCTTTTGCAGAGCAGCTGTAGTAGCTTGGGTTTAAAGGTGGCTGATCTAACCTTGGATGATTCTAGGGAGAGCTTTCACGTGTTTAAGGCTGCGGAATCGTTGGAGAGTAAAATAAGGGAACGTTATGATAAGATCATTTCGGCAACAAGATTTGATGGTTTGCAGATCCCGACTGGGGATTATTCGATGTTTCTGCGCATAAGGGGGGAGGTAGCTGGTGCTATTGCTAGTATAAAGAATCAGCTTAGGTTGGTGAAGAATGCTGAGGATGAGGTGTATGGTGATGAAAGTGGGCATCTTGATGTGCAGAGTGCCGTACAGGTAATCGCTTCGAGAAGCGTAAGAAACGACGTCTTTATGAGAGATGAGAAGATACATAAACAAGAAGCTTGGGCTATTCTGCTTGATGCAAGTAGGAGTATCAAACCTTCAGCGCTTGATGTTAAGAAGATCGCTGTGTGTTTGGCTGAGGTTGCTAAAGATCTTATACCAGCAAATAATCTTTGGGGCTTATTTGCGTTTAACAACTCGTTTATTGTGCTTAAGGATTTTAATGAGCAGTATTCTATGGAGATTAAAGCGCGCATAGGCGGTTTATCACAAGGCGATGCTACTCTTTTGCCGGATGCTATGTACAGCTGTTCAAGAGCCTTAGGTCTTCTATCTGTAGAGCCAAAGATCTTGATGGTTGTTTCTGATGGCTATCCTGCTGGCTATAGAAATATAGAGAAAGAGGTGGTTCATAAGGTACACAAGATTGTGAAATCTGGCATTCTTCTACTTGGAATAGGGATAACAAACCCGGCGTTACGTGGCTATTTTGCTGTGAACTGCCCTTTGCGTGAACCGTATCAGATGATGAAGTTCTTTATTAGATCGTATTATGAACTCTCGAATCTCTTTTAGTCTGGGATTACTTGGAATCTTACTGAGTATTTGAAGGCTTCATTTCGTTTGGCTTCTTCAACTATAATCCGCTCTGGGACTCCGTTCTTTAGGTAAACTTGGTAGGTTGATTCTCTTTTTGCACCTACGTTTAAGATGCTATCTAGATAGTCTAGGAAGGCTTTGGTTGCCGCTAATTTTAGCTTGAATTCTTCTCGCAGCTTGAATAATATTTCGCTCATTGCTTGAGTCGGGTTGGCTACGTTGACGAGTATGGTGCCGACTTTTATCCATCCTTTAGTGGTTGGTGGGGCGTTTCTGCTCGATGTAGCGTTGTTTTCTTCCTGCCTCAGTAGTGTTCCCAGCTTTTGGTTGTAGTAGTCTACTTTTGCTTCGTAGTAGGTTAAGAGTGTGTTGCCGAATCTTCTTAGTTCGTCGAATCCGTAGAAGGTCCTTAACCCCTCTGCGCTAGGTGCTTCCTCTGTTGTCAACTTTACCGCTCTATGTTTCGCTGAGTGCCTTCTGGATTGCGTCTCCGCTTAGATTGGTGTTTTCAACTGGGTTCAGTGTTTCGTTTATCTTCTTGAATTCTTTTATGAGGCGCTCTAGTAGGTCTACTCTTTCTTCGAGTGTCTGCTTCTTTGATGCTATGATTCGGTTGATCGTTGGCACGCTTTCCTCTATTATCGTAATGATCTTCTCTGGCTCTAGGTTTAATAGGTGTTGGGTTAGCATCTTAGCATCTTTATCTACCATTACCAGCTGCGCTTCACCAACCAGGTATGCTTCTCTTATGTTATGGTAGGGGCATCCTAGTTTAGTTGGATCTAGAGGGAGGGCTTCTTTGATGTATGCTAATAGGGCTTTTAGATCTTCGACAAGTCTTGTAATGTAGTTCTTCTGTAGGTCCTGTAGCTCGGTAAGTTGGGCGAGGGTGCTTTGTGTTTCTTCTATCGCCTCTAATATGGGTGTGTTCTCGACCGATGTTGCTACTGCTGTCATCTTGGGTTGTAGAGGGGTGCTTTTTCTCTTTTAAATCTTATGAACTCTGATTATGGAGTTGGAAGATAAATTAGAAATCCACAATGATTTTAAATTAAGTTTAATCTATACTCGCCTATGCGAGGAAACAAATACCAAAGAAAGGGTATCTCACCCCTCATAGCCACACTAACCCTGATAGCCGTCACTCTCGTGGCAGCGGTAGCAGTAGGCGGCTACGTATTCGGAATATTCGGCTCACAAACATCCACCGCACAAGTCTCAGTAACATACGCGCAAATCTCTGCACATCAAGCTGGCAGCGCGTTAACAATTCAAGTGGGAGGCAATCCGACGAATCCTATTGGAACTATAAAGCTAGTCAACTCTGGAACCAGTAGCATAGGCATAAGCGGTCTCTCACTAACCTACGGCGGCACGACAGCATTCGCTTCAGCTAGTAGCGGTACAATCCAAAGCGGTTCTACCCAAACCATTTACATAACAGACCTTGCAACCACCGCAACGGCTGGACAACAGTTTACAGGTGCTGTTGTTCTATCAAATGGTGTCCAAGTACCCTTCTCAGGAACCTTCGTCTAGCTTGGTGCTGATAGGGGATCCTGGTAAAGCGCCGAAGGGTGAGGCGCTTCCTAGATTATTTTTTATCTGGATATTTTTGTTTATCGCTGATCTATATTTGAGCTTCATAAATGATATAATATTCTTGCGGTGTTGAAGTGTGTGGATATGTGTGCTGCTTATGTTAGGCGTAGAAGGGCTGGGTTATCCGAGCTTGTGGCTACGATGCTGACCCTCACACTAACCATTGTTGCTGGCTCAGCCGTCTTCTACTATGTTAGTGCGCGCAGTGTTGAGAGCGCTTCCTTGTATGGTGAGAGTGTGAATGATGTAATCAGTTTTCTGCAGGAGAGGGCGACCATAGTGGATATGAACTACACCACAAGCTCGGTTACGATCTGGATATATAACAGCGGGAAGGTAGATTTAGAACTCGTACAGATACTAATCTATAATTATTCGAGGTCGATGTATTACCTTTATAACGCTTCACACGTAGTAGACTTAAACAACCCAAGCAACTACGTATTTTTGGACAACAACCCTAATCTCGAGAAGCCGAGGCTCTCTAGCTTCAAACTTAGCCCAGAGAAAACGGCAACAATAACTCTGACGATACCAAACGGCTGGACCAACTTTGCTAACGGAAGGACATACTATGTCAGCATAACAGCGAAGCACGGCAACGTCTACACATACTATCAGAGGTGGTAGATGTGTCGAAGAAACGAGGGGTCTCGGGTATAGTAGCATCAGTAATACTTTTCACTATGCTCTTCACTATAGGCACAGGCTACCTAATCGCTATAAACCAGATCAACCACCTCTACGTCAAAACCTATGTCAAGAGCAGCGAGCAGACACAGGATCAACTAAAAGAAAGGTTAGAGCTCATAGCAATGTTAGTGAATGATAAGCTGAGCATCTTAACCACCAATAAAGGTGAACTACCATTATCCATCATCACCATTATGGTAAGAAATGCAGACGGGGTTGTAGCGGGATATTACAATGCAAGCAGCAGCACAATCACACCAAGGCTACCCATCTTCCTAAACCCCCTTGACACAGTAAGCATAACCACAGATATCGAACCCACAAGCCTCCAAAAATACGAGATCAAACTACTAACCGATAGAGGAAACATCTTTTCCGCCACATACCCACCTGTAAAGAATGAGTTAGCGGCTAGGGCGCTTTCAAGCGGCGCACTAGGAGACCTCTACTTAGAATTCAACTCATACTCATACTACCGTGTTACATCAAACACATTATATTATCAAGGCCAAGCCTTCACCATCCCCGTAAGCTTCGTCACCAACTACTACTCAGCCTTCTCACTCACCATAACAAACCTGAATAGTGAGCAGAAGAACATAATCCTAGATGGGTACACAAGAATATTCCAGTTCTGGGGGGTAGGCTCAAGCATGAGAAGAGCAACCTGGTACATAGTCTCCAACCAATCAAACACGATACTAAACTCTTATACGCCGATCGAACTAGAATACGATAAACCAACGGTACTCGTCTTTGCCTCACGCAGCCCCTACACCTTCCAACCAGTCAGATTATCAGGCGATGAAGTCCCTCCGCAAGGCACGCTAGCTGGCGTGCTGATTCTTTCACACGGATGGATTGGTATAAATTATAACCAGATCGGGTATACAACACCCAACTACGGGCAAAGCTCACCGTATGTTACCACACTGTATACAGGGTGAGAATGTGCTGCGCCTCTTTAAAAGATCCAAGAAAGAATCAAACGTCGGAAAGCTTCAGATAAGATTCCCTACCGTCGGCGAATCTCTGCCACCCTACTACAAGATCTTAGAGCGATACCCCTTAAACCCTCCGTTCACCTACGCAGTCATCGCAGAAGAACCCACCTCGTCATCCAAACTCTACTTTCTAGACGAAGTACCTTTAAACCATCTGGAGGCAAGCATCTACACCTACCTAATAGAGGTTCTAGAAAACGAGCTCACAGTCCCCAGAGACAAGATCAATCCAAAAGAATACTTCACAGAGCAAGCCAAGAAGGTGCTAATCAAATATAAGAGAAGCGTCTCCGCAGTTTCGTGGAACAAAATCCTCTACTACGCAGAAAGAGACCTAGTTGGCTTCGGCGTAATAGACGGGATTATGAAAGACCCAAACATAGAAGACATATCGCTAGATGGCGTAGGAAGACCGATATTCGTATTCCACCGCAGATACGAAAGCCTCCCAACAAACATCCGCCTACGAAACGAAGAAGAAGTAGACAACCTAATAACGAGACTATGCCACCTATCAGGAAAGCACATATCAACAGCCTTCCCCATAATCCAAGGCACATTACCCGGGGGGCACAGGCTTTCAGCAACCTTTAGGCGTGAAATCTCACCCTACGGCGGAACATTCACGATAAGAAAGTTCAGAGAAGACCCAATAACCATAATAGATATGCTTAACCTGAACGTACTTAACCACACCCTAGCAGCATACACCTGGCTACTAATGGAGAACAGAGCCACAGCAATAGTAGTAGGAACAACAGGCTCAGGTAAAACAACACTGCTCAACGCCCTACTAACCTTAACCCGCATGAACTCGAAAGTCGTTACAATCGAAGAGGTCAGGGAAATAAACATAGCCCACTCAAACTGGGTAGCCCTAACAACAAGACCCGTCTACTACCACAGCGGCGACAAGTCGACAGAAATAAGCTTGTTTGACCTTGTGAAGCTCGCGATGAGAATGAGACCAGATATTCTTGTAGTCGGAGAGGTTCGCGGAGAAGAAGCCTACGTGCTCTTTCAAGCAATAGGAACAGGGCACGGAGGTCTATGCACACTACACGCTGACGACGCAGCCTCAGCCATACAACGTCTAACATCGAAACCGATGGATGTAGCACCATCCTTCATACCATTCCTAGACCTAGTATTTGTCGTCAAAAGAATATCACAGCCCCACCAACAAATGGGCTCAAAAGTAATCAGACGAATAGTATCTGTGGAAGAAGTGGTAAATGTAGGCAACTACATCAAAATGTTCGAATGGGATCCAGTATCAGACACTTTCAACGCACTACCTTTCAAGAGAAGCGTAAAGCTCGCTAGGCTAGCAAGGGATCTAGGACTATCGATCGAGGAAATAGAGGCAGAGATAAACAGAAGAAGCCTAGTCTTAAAGTGGATACAGCACAAGAACATAAGAAACTATAAGGATCTTTCTCTACTTCTCGAGGAGTACGCCACATCACCCAAATCTATGCTCTCAAAGATAGCCGAAGAACTGCCAAAGATGGGAGTGAAGATCGAGGCAGAAGTGGTTACAGTTTGAAGGCGATGCAGGTTACATCAAGATTTGGTAAAACCAGTCTTACATTTTTCGATAGGCTTACAGCACTATCTTATAAGATATTTCAACGCTACGCAGACGAGATCGCAGCAAAGACACCCCAACTAAAAGAAGAGATACTAAAATCTGACCTACATATCGCACCTCAAGGTTTGGTCTCATTAGCGATCTTCCTAACGATGCTATCCACTATAACAGCACTACTCGGCTCTCTCATAGGTTTGATCGTAGGAGTACCAGCAGCCACCTTTTTACTCATCACACCACCCATCGTCTTCTTACTAGTATGGAATGCACCAAAACTCAGCCAATCTTCACGAGCCGCTGCTTTTGAAAACGAGCTACCATTTTTGATCGGATTTATGGCTGCTATGGCTGGTGGCGGGCTGTCCCCTGTAACAACCTTACGAAGAGTTGCTGAGTTGAGCACCATCTTCCCAGCATCGTCGAAAGAAGCTAAACGGATATTGGTTGATATAGATGTTTTCGGACTAGACCCGATCTCAGCGTTAGAAAAGGCGGCCAAATACAACCCCAACAAAACATTCTCAGAATTCCTCAACGGATACATCACTACCTTAAAGATGGGAGGGGATCACGTAAACTACCTCAACGTAAAGCTAAGTGAAATATACGAAGAAAGAGGCACGAAGATAAAAAGAACTTCAGAAACGATAGGCATGTTAGCAGAATCATACATCATCCTCACAGCAGTACTAGGAATCAGCCTATTCGCAATATACCAAACACAGAGTATGCTCTCAAACCTAAATAGCGGTCTAGAGACTCTTCTCCTATTCTCATTCATAGGAGTACCGCTCATATCACTAATCTACATCTGGCTCTTAGATCAAATACAATTCAAACAACCCTTCATGGATCGCCAAACCTACAAGCTCTTTCTTCTATCAGCAATAATAGGAACCTTCACTTACCTTACTCTAATATATTGTACACCAGGCGCTCTCCCCCAATACCTTACAACAGCCTTGACACTCATCGTCTGCGTAGCCCCACCAGCAGCCTCAGCCTATCTTGAAGCGAAAAATAGATACGCTCTTGAGAAGATGCTCCCTGTCTTCCTTAAGGACATAGCAGAGGGTAGAAAGATGGGGCTCTCACCTGAAAAATGCATAGAATCTTTAGCGGATCGCAACTACGGGCATTTAACTAAGCACATAAGGAAGATGAGCTATCAGCTGAGCTGGGGGTTACCCATACGAAAAGTCCTCTCTACCTTTAACCACGAAGCCAAGAGTTGGCTTACGAAGGTCGTAGGCAGCATAATAATGGAGGTAATAGACGTTGGAGGCGGAACCTTACAGAGCTTTGTTGAAACGTCAAAGTTCACTCATACTATAGATGAGTTAGAGCGCTCAAAACGTTCATCACTAAAACCTTACATATTTATCGCATACTTCGCAGCAATACTAACAGTATTCAGCCTCTTCCTTACAATATTCTTCATAACACAACCGCTGACCCCATCAAATTTAGCTAACCCAGCTGTAACTAAACAAACCACCCTAACGAACACAACCGACCTACTATTAACTGCAGCGGTATTCCAAAGCTGGGTAATCGGGCTTGTAGCAGGCAAGATGGGCGAAGGTAGCGTAGCCCAAGGTTTCAAGCATTCTCTAATACTCGTCACATTAACAGTTGTAGCCGCATATCTGCTTCACTTCTTCATACCCTTCCCACTCTAACAAAAATGTATTCGAAACATAGATTTGAACACACTAAACCATATATAGTTGCCTCCTCTTAACAGAGGGGAGAGGTGCGTTTAGGGTGGAGAGGCTTGAACAAAGCGTTATTAGTAGAGCCTCTACTCTGATCCGAAGATCACAGCTCGAGATTAAAATGGATATTCTGCGCGCTGTGAAGGAGGGGGTGGAGAAGCCTACACAGATAATGTATAAAGCTAACATATCTTGGGCCATACTTCAGAC
>Ga0209225_1002891_pt1 | contig 14953 bp, 15 predicted proteins | sample WasSprMetagenome_FD_184732 | JGI IMG/M metagenome (GOLD analysis project Ga0209225, IMG submission 184732) | Sulfidic aquatic microbial communities from Washburn Spring, Yellowstone National Park, USA - WS (SPAdes) (version 3) | ecosystem: Environmental > Aquatic > Thermal springs > Hot (42-90C)...
CATTTTTATATTACCACCGACAGGCATTTGGTGGATATAACCCCGCTTGTAGGCCTGGGGCCGCAGGGGCAGAGGCAGTATTTCGACCCGTGGTTTTTCTGGCGGGATTACCCGAGGCTTTTGCAGTACATCACAGGCGAGGTAAGGCCGGAGCGGTACTTTGTGTACAAGCTCGCGCCTCTGGTGGCGGTAGCTGCGGACGCGGCAGGGTATGACCTTACCACAGGACAGATTAGACCAATGGGCCTTGAGGAGCGTATAGGAGCCACTGTGAAGGACATGGTAGATCTGTTCCTGCCCGCGGGCACGTGGCAGGTGCCGGGGGCTGGCCTTTCCACTATGGGCGGCTGGTCGGCAACCCCCACGGGCCGGTTCGACTTGCCCAGGCAGGTAATGGAGTGGGCGGGCCTGCGCACTTTCCCAGGAGCACGGCCCGCGGAAGGGCGGAGCTTAACACCGGAGACAAAAGCCCGCATACAAGAGGCGGCCCGGCAGGGGATACTCGGCAAACGGCGTATTTTGCAGCCACGCAAAGGCCAGTACCCAGAGCGCTTAGCCCTTGAGCCGCAGTGGGAGGCATGGCTGGGCAGCGTGCTCGGGAAGAAGCCCACGCAGGAGGAAATCCTCGCCTCGCTGGACGTGCTCGGCCTTGCCCCGGAAGTGCGGAAGAAGGCAATCCGGAACATATTCTCACCGGAGAGCATTGGCCTGTTCACCAAATACTTCGGTGCCAGGCCAACGCCTAGAGGGCTGTGGGAGATGCGCTTAATCTTTGCTCAGGACAACCCTGCGGACCGTGAAAGGGTGCTGCAATATCTTACAGCGCCCGAGCAAATACGGTGGCTGGCGCAGGTGCTCGGGAGGCCGTACGTGACGGCGGCGGATGTGGTTAAATACCACAGGCAGCTCCTGCGGCGTGAGAAGCCCCAGGGAGAAGAAGGTACTCTTGGCCCTGGGGCCGCGCTGAGGCGTGTGGAAGCCGCTATTATGGGGAGGTGAACCCCTGTGAGCAGGCGAACGAGCGTCAAGTTAGCCGTGGCTGAACGCCAGAGCACGGCGCTTTCTCCCGAAGTGTTGGAGGAGCGCAGGCAGGCCGTCATAGCCCAAGCCGTAGAAGCAGCCCCGCAGGTGCTCAAGGCCGTGGTGCAGGAGGCCCTGAGTGGCGATATGAAGGCGGCCCGGCTGGTCCTGGAGGTGGCCGGTGTGACCCAGCGGCCGGGGCCGGGCATGGCGGTTCAGGTTAATCAGGTAGCGCCGCTGATTACGCCCGAGGAGCTGGCGGAGTTGGAGCGGGACTTGCGGGAGTGGGAGCAGCAAAAGGGCGGGCGTATGGAAAACTAGCGCGAGAGACGCCCGCTGCTCGCTCCACCGCCAGGACCGGGGTACCCAGGCCGGGTACCTCCCCATTTGCCCTTGGTAAAGTAGAAGGCCGGGCTTGTGGCTGCTGCTATGAGCGCTACAGCCCGGCCACAATTTGGGGTCCACAGGTAAAGCGAAAGCCCTAGGCGTTTCGCCTAGGGCCTTTCCTTTGGCGCTACTCGTTATAGCTATCCAGCACATTGAGGAGATCCAGCAACATCCATACTTGTTCTCGGACCGCTAGTTCTTGTGCGGCATCGGCAAGTGCTTCCATTAAAGCGCCGCGATGGGAGCTATCAGTGTTTTCAATGATATAGTCAAACAGTTCCCCAAGCGCTTTGTAGACCTCATTCCAGATTTGTTCGATTGACACCTCCCTCTTTACCTCATGGGCGACCTGGGCATTAGTGTTGAGCATAGATCAAAACCTCCTTTTGAAATTTGGTATTTTGACTTGGCGTATTGCCTTGTCTACTTTGCATTATAGCAGCCATAATTGGCATTGTCAACACCTTTTTGCAAAAAATTTTTGGCTTAATGGCCACTGTCCATTGCATTATGCTGTAACTTGGTGTACAATTGCCTATGAGATAATGAATAGGCGAAAGGTGGTGGCGAGATGATCGAATGGAAATTGCATATTAAAATGGCGGAAAAACGTTGGCGCATGATTGACTTGGCTAGACAGTCTGGTGTAAGCAGGGAGACTATTCGGAAGCTGTATAACGGTAAAGTTACTGCTGTGGAAATGGAAACGCTTAATCGCCTTTGCAAGGCTTTAAACTGCCAACCCGGCGACCTGCTTGTTTACGTGCCAGATGAAGAGCAAGCTCGCTAACGGGCGCGGTTCGTGGGCTCGTGGGTTTGTGGCTCATGGGCCCGGCTAGTGGGCTCTAACACAGAAGGGAGGAGTACAATGTGAAGTTCCCTGTGGTCCTTATGAAAGGCGAGGACGGCTATATCGTGGTCGAGTGCCCTGTCCTTCCTGGGTGTGTATCCCAGGGGAAGACACGAGAGGAGGCCCTTGCAAACATTCGAGAGGCCATTGAACTGTACCTGGAGACCGGAGAAGCGCCAGAGCTTCCCACAGCCTTTGAGGTTGCCGAAGTGGAGGTCGTTGTGTGAAGGTCCGAGAGATCATAAAGCTGCTTGAGGAAGACGGCTGGTATCTAGTGCGCCAGAGGGGAAGCCACAGGCAGTTTAAGCACCCCACAAAGCCAGGGAGGGTAACTGTCGCTGGAAACCTAGGCGATGACCTGGCACCGGGGACGCTGAACAGTATACTCAAACAAGCCGGATTAAAGGAGGTCAAGCGCCAGTGACTGAATACCTTATCGTAATTGAGCGGGCGGGCAATAACTTTTCGGCCTATTCTCCTGACCTGCCGGGCTGCGTGGCTACGGGCGCAACGCTCGAAGAGGTCAGAGCTAATATGGCTGAGGCCATACGTATGCACATCCAGGGCTTGAAGGAGGACGGCCTGCCCATTCCACAGCCTGCGGCCATAGCCGAGCGCGTAAGCGTGGACCTGGGCCCGCTCGCCTAGCAAAAACGCCTTCTACAAGGCCCTAGAAAGGGCGCAAAATGGCCGGGAGGTATTTAGATACCTGCCCGGCCTTTTTCACGGGCTTATAGGCCAAAATAGAAGGCGGTTTTATAGCTTGCGGTTAGCGCGCTTGCCTAGCTGCTGTAGTTTTGCCACAGGTGAGGCTTTCTCGTGGGCCTGGCGGATGTCATCTTGCACGTAGCGGATGTAGCGCCTGGTCATGGTGAGGTCCTTGTGGCCCAGAATGCGCTGCAGAGCAAAGGGGTCATTGCTTGCTTTGAGGAACTCAATGGCGAAGGTGTGGCGGAGGCCATAGGGAGTAACTTTGACACCTGCCTTCTGGCAGTATTTAGCCATGCGCTTGGCCCAGGTGCAAGCATCAAGGGCGTTTCCGTTTTCGCTGGCGAATAGTGGCGTGTCTTCATCCCACCACTGTGGCCTCTCTTCGAGGAACCTAGCTAGGACCTGGACCGTGAGGGGTGAGAGGACCAGGGTACGCCCCACACGGGTCTTAGCAATTTCCGGGCGTATGTACAGTTCACGGGCCTCCAGGTTTAAATCGGCGGGCCTCACCTGAAAAAGCTCTCCCGGCCTTGCTCCCGTATCTATTTGCACGAGGAGGAGGCAGTAGTCCCTTAAGCCCGCATAGGTCTTCTTGTCAGGCGCGTTGAGCAGCCTCTTCAGGGCCTCCAAGGGCACATGCCTTATGCGGTTCAGGTCTTCCTTTGCTGGCCTTATTCCTGCCACAGGGTTGGCGGGAAGATAGCCCTGCGCTACGCACCAGTTGAAGAAAGCTTTGAGGTAGCGCAGCCTGATGTTGCGGTACCCAGGAGAGCAAGCCTGGCTGAAATACCGTATAACGGCCTTTTGCAGTGCCTCATAAGTGGTGAGGTTAGGGCTGGCCTTGAGGAAGGCGGTCACGTGGGAGCGGTAATCATCTAAGGTGCGCTGGGATATGCCGTCGGCTTGCTTTGCGAGAAGAAATTCTTCTAGAGCATCTTCCAGGTCCACCCGCTGCACAACCCTGTGGTTAAGTTTAGCAATTCTGGGCATAACAAAACCCCCTTCAGGACCAACGGATTTTTTGAAGGGGGCAAGTCCGTGAAAACCTAGATTTTTCAAGAATGGCAGGGGCGACAGGACTCGAACCTGCAACCAACGGATTTGGAGTCCGCTACTCTGCCAAATTGAGCTACGCCCCTGCGCTATGTTTTATTATAAACTTTATCTACTCTCATAGTCAAGGCTTTCCGGATTCTTCCAGCTTAATATCTGTAATACCTTTTTTAGGATACCCAATGTACTAGCTCTAAGCAGGTTTCCTTCGAGAAAAATGGAATATAGATTATATTTAGGACAGAATATATGAGGAGGATTCAAATTAACTTATGAAAATAGCAGTCCTTATGGGTGGTCCATCCAGCGAGAGGGAAGTCTCTTTAAGAAGCGGTGAAGCTGTATATCAGGCTCTGGTAAGCAAGGGACACGAGGTATATAAGCTTGATCTTTCTCCAAGTACCCCTTCAGAACTTCTAAATTCTCGTCCGGACTTGGTGTTTATTGCCCTTCATGGCAAACCCGGGGAGGATGGTTCAGTACAGGGCATGTTAGAACTTCTAGGTATACCTTATACTGGCAGCGGTGTTCTGGCCAGCGCCATTACCATGGATAAAATAGTTACCAAACAATTATTACAACAAGCTGGTCTCCCCACAGCCCCTTTCTTAGTTTTCCCTTGTCATCAGTGTCAAGGGGAAAAACTTTACCAAACCCTAGAAAAAATCCAACAAAAACTGGGGTTGCCTGTCGTAGTTAAGGCACCCACCCAAGGTTCAACAATAGGTACTTATATTGTCCGCTCAGCAGAAGAGATTTCCCCTGCTCTTTCTGAAGCTTTACGATACGATAACCGGGTCCTGGTGGAGAAATTCTTAGAGGGTCCGGAAGTTACCGCAGCTATTTTAGGTAATGGAGAACCTGAAGTATTACCACTTATTGAGATCATTTCTCATACAGGCTTCTACGATTATACGGCTAAATACACACCGGGATTAAGCGAACACATCATTCCACCCCGCTTGCCCCAAGAGGTCCAAGAAAAAATTAGGCACATAGCTAAAGAAGCTTACACTTTAGTAGGCTGCCGGGGTTTTGGACGGGTAGATTTTATAGTAGCAGGAGGTAAGGAGCCTTATATTTTAGAAATAAATAGTATACCTGGGTTAACTTCCACCAGTCTCCTACCTGATGCAGCCCGGGCGGCTGGATATAGTTTCCCGGAGTTGGTACAAAAAATAGTGGACCTGGCCTTGGAAACATAGAAAGATTTTCGCCGTCAGTAACAAAAAGATAGTATGCCAAATAGAAGGGAATACTGTTATAATAAAGTGTCGGTAATTGCAACCGAGATATCCATATTCTCCCTAAGGAGCTTACCAGTATAGAATATAAATTAATCCCGGTTCTAGCCGAAATGACCCTAATGGCTGCCTAGGTAGATCTCTACCAGGTTAAAACTGGATTTGATTTCAAGGTCAAAATTTGAGGTTAAAAGGGAAGGAAAAATGAAGAACAAAGAATACCTTTCGCGTCTACTTAACTCTATAGACGGTAGAGGTTACAAAGCATATAAAGAGCTTCAGGGTGCATATCAGATAGAGTATTTTACGATCTACTTCGACTATATTCAAGGAGATCCCTTTGCCAGCCCTTCCCGGGTCAGGATAAGGGTAGATCATAAAAAAGCTGCTTGGCCCGCTGACCTTTGGTCTACAAAGGTGCGCCGGATAGCTCTGGAAGATTTTCTCGCCCGCCGAGTAGCCAAAGCTATACGCGCGTTAGGTCCACGACATCGCGGTACAGGAAAAAGTGGTTTACTCTTCATCGATAGTGGCGGTCAAGAAATACTACCCCGTACGGCTATAGTTATCTTCCCTGACTATATTGAGGTCCGCTTGTCACTGGGGTTACCCGCTAGAGGACGGACCATCTTGGGGCGAGAAGCTGCCGAAATGTTCTTCGGCGATATCCCTCACATTATAGAAGAAGGGCTTTTATGCCGCCATCCTAGAGATCGGGAAGAAGCACGCCGCCATGTGGCGGTGGCCGAAGATCAGGAAGCCTTACGAGAGCAGTTGAGACCCGCCGGCCTGGTAGCCTTTGTGGGCAATGGTGCTATTTTACCTCGGAAGAGCGGGATAAGTCAGTTACCGCTTCCTCCTGAAAAAGCTATTCCTTTTATTTCCCCGCCTACTTTAGAAGTGGAACTTCAGGCTCCTAACGCTGGCCGGATTAGGGGGATGGGCATTCCTCAGGGTATCACCCTTATCGTAGGTGGAGGGTTTCACGGCAAATCTACTTTACTTAGGGCTCTGGAGCGAGGGGTCTATAACCATATCCCTGGCGATGGTCGCGAACTGGTAGTGACGGTGCCGGATGCGGTAAAAATAAGGGCTGAAGACGGCCGTAGAGTGGAAAAAGTGGATATCAGCCCGTTCATAAATAACCTACCTTATGGACAAGATACAAAGTCCTTTTCCACTGAGGAAGCTAGCGGGAGTACTTCGCAGGCAGCTAATATCATAGAGGCTTTAGAGATAGGCACAAGCCTTCTTCTTCTAGATGAAGATACCAGCGCTACCAATTTTATGATTCGAGACCACAGGATGCAACAATTAGTAGCCAAAGAAAAAGAGCCCATAACCCCCTTTATTGATCGAGTTATCCAGTTGAAAGAGATGGGTATCTCTACTATTATGGTAGTAGGTGGCTCTGGAGATTATTTCGACGTAGCCGATACTGTTATAATGATGGATGCTTATGTTCCCCGGGATGTAACAGTGCAAGCCAAAGAGATCGCTGCTAAATTTGCAACCCACAGGCAGCAAGAAGGAGGCCCTTTTGGACGTCTACGTCCCCGCATCCCTCTACGGGAAAGCTTTGATCCTAGGCGGCGAGGAAAGACTAAAATAAAAGCCCACGGGGTGGACGAGATTACTTTTGGTTATGAAGACATCGACCTCTCCTACGTCGAACAATTAGTTGATCCTTCACAAACTAGGGCCATTGGCGATATTATCCGCTACCTGGCGGAGCGCTACTGTGATAACCGGCGAACCTTACGGGAACTCATCCAGCTTGTGTTAGAGGATATCAACCGTAAAGGTCTTGATATAATCTCCCCCTTCTACGGCCAGCATCCTGGGGATTACGCCTTACCCCGGCCTCAGGAGATAGCGGCTGCTATTAACAGGTTGCGAACTCTTAAAGTAGTTCAGGGATAAGAAGGAAAATATGGCTGGCCGTGGAAGATATTAAAGAGGGGGTGATCGCCATGCCCGAAACCTTTGAACCTGATGAAAAGCTTTACCTAAGGGAAAAGTTAGCTATAGTAGGTGAACTAGCCGCCGGGATGGCCCATGAGATTAGGAATCCTTTAACCTCTATTCGAGGATTTCTTCAACTCCTCCAACACAGGTACAATCCGGAAGGACCCGAACGGGAATATTTCCAGATAATGCTAGAAGAACTTGACCGTATCAACAATATAATAAAAGAGTTTTTATCATTAGCCAAACCCTCGCAACCCCAGCTTAAGATAACTGACATAAATGAATTGATATCTGAGACGCTTCTTTTAGCCGAACAAGAAGCGTTGATGAATGAAGTTATGTTAAAATTTATCAAGGGAGAGAACCTCCCCCTTGTTTTCTTAGACCCGGCGCAGATTAAACAGGTCATTCTTAACATAATATCTAACGCCATCCACGCCACCGGTCCGGGCGGCCAGGTAGAAATAACAAGCCATGTAGATCTGGAGGAAAATATGTTGGTTATAAACATTAAAGATAACGGTCCCGGTATACCACCCGAACAGCTACCTAAAATTTTTGACCCCTTTTACACCACGAAAGAACAGGGTACTGGTCTAGGGTTGACTTTAAGCCAGCGCATAATAGAAGGACATGGAGGAAAAATCAAGGTCTCAAGCCGAGTAGGAGAGGGGAGTTGTTTCAGTATTTATTTACCACTACCTTGACAATTAGTGGATAATGTGGATAAATTTGTAGATAAGTCGGGGGGAGAGCATGAATTTAACTCGAAATGCAAGGTTAATTTTGGAAAAAAGGTACCTCCGGAAAGAAAACGGTATACCTGTAGAAACCCCAGAAGAAATGTTTATGAGGGTAGCTAAGGCAATTGGCCCTGGCGGAAAAAAAGCTCAATCCTGATCTGTCGGAGGACAAGCTAGAAGAATATATAGATCGCTTTTATAATTTAATGACCAGCTTTGATTTCCTGCCTAACAGCCCTACTTTGATGAATGCAGGCCGTGAGTTAGGGCAACTTTCGGCCTGCTTTGTTCTACCCGTAGAAGACAGTATGGAAGCCATCTTCACAGCCCTTAAAGATGCTGCCCTTATACACAAAAGCGGTGGAGGTACCGGTTTTTCTTTTTCCCGCCTGCGCCCTAAAAATAGCCCTGTACGTTCTACCGGTGGAATAGCTTCGGGCCCCGTCTCCTTTATGAAGGTGTTTAATGCGGCCACTGAAGCCATAAAACAGGGCGGTACTCGACGGGGCGCCAATATGGGAATCTTGCGGGTAGACCACCCTGATATATTAGAGTTTATACGTTGTAAAGAAGACAACAATGAGCTTACCAATTTTAATATTTCGGTAGCGCTGACCAAGGAATTTATGGAAGCCTTGGCGAGGGATGATTACTATGAACTTAAATTTGATGGTAAAGTATATCGCAAGCTTAAAGCCCGGGAAGTTTTCGATGAAATTGTAAGCCATGCTTGGGCCAACGGTGAACCGGGTATTATTTTCTTGGATCGCTTAAATGAAGGAAATCCCACTCCTGAGCTAGGGGAGATAGAAGCCACCAACCCCTGCGGTGAACAGCCTTTGCTACCTTACGAGGCTTGCAATTTGGGTTCTATTAATCTTTCTCATATGGTAGATAATGGAAAGATTTTATGGGACAAGCTAGCTGATACCGTCTACTGGTCGGTACGTTTTTTAGATAACGTTATTGAGGTAAATCAATTCCCCATCCAAAAGATTACCGAGATGGTACGGGGTAACCGGAAAATAGGCTTGGGAGTTATGGGTTGGGCGGACATGCTTTTTAAGCTTAAGATCCCCTATGACTCTGAAGAAGCGGTAGATTTAGGATATAGATTGATGTCTTTCATTCAAAAGGAGGCGACAAAGGCTTCCGAAAGCTTAGCCGAAGAGCGGGGAAGTTTTCCCAATATCGAAAAGAGTATCTACCGGGGTCAAAAGCGCCGGAATGCTACTTGTACAACTATAGCCCCTACAGGTACTATAAGTATGATTGCTGGGACCAGTTCGGGTATCGAGCCTGTTTTTGCTTTAGCCTATACCAAAAATGTACTAGATGGTGAAAGCTTGACCGAGGTGAATCCAGTTTTTGAAGAATATGTTCGCTCAAATTTCTCTCCTATAGAAGCCGAGAAGATCATCTCCCGGGTAGCTCTAACGGGGAATGTCCGAGATATACCCGAAATTCCTCCCGAAATGCGCCGGGTCTTCGTAACAGCTCTAGAGATAGCTCCGGAATGGCATGTACGTATGCAGGCAGCTTTCCAGCGAGCCACGGATAATGCCGTATCTAAAACGGTCAACTTTCCGCCCACTGCTACTAAAGAAGACGTGCGGCGCGTCTTTGAACTAGCCTACGAGTTAGGATGCAAAGGGGTTACAGTATACCGTTCGGGTAGCCGAGAAAGCCAAGTGTATGTCACGGGTACCCAGCCCCAGAGTAACAACCTTAAACAGGGAGCTAAAACTTACCCCCGACCCCGTCCTAAGCGAACTATAGGGGTAACAGAGCAAGTTAAGACCGGTTGTGGTAAGATGTATATTACTGTAAACTATGACCAAGAAGGGCTTATCGAAACTTTTATCACCACTGGCTCTTCGGGTGGGTGCAGCGGTTTTACCGAAGGAGTAAGCCGGCTCATCTCTTTGGCCCTGCGGGCTAACATAGCCCCTGAGGCCATTATCGACCAGCTTACTTCGGTAAGTTGCCCCAATTATATGCGTCGGCGGGCCACTGATAAAGATATAGTAGGCAAATCCTGCCCGGATATTATAGGCAGGGTCCTTGCTCAGGAACTAAAAAACTGGCAGCAATACGGTCCCCAACTTTCAACTAGTATATCCGCAGCGTGGGAAGAAGTCTGCGCTACCAAGGAAAATAGTCAAAAGGTAAACAAGGAGGAGAATAGGGAAGAAGAACTAATTAAAAAAGGTATATGCCCGGAGTGCGGCGCGTCTTTACGTTACCAAGAGGGATGTGTTACTTGTACCTGCGGCTTTAGTAAATGTGGATAGTGGAGGCTTTTAAACTTGCATATAGCTATTTTTTCCGATAGTTACCGGCCTTACCGAAGCGGGGTTGTACGTTCCATTGAAACTTTTACTAGGGAACTTAGGAAAAAAGGGCATAGGGTATATATTTTTGCCCCAAGCTATGGACAAGAAGAGGAAGAAGAGGATATCTTCCGTTTTCCGTCCTTCCGGGCTCCCAATTTTAAGGAATTCGCTGTAGCCATTCCCTGGGCGCCTAGGCTAAAAGATACTTTAAAGCGTCTAGGAGTAGAATTAGTACACGTTCATTCTCCTTTCCTCCTAGGCCAGTTGGGAGCAAGGGCTGCTTTAAAATTGGGACTACCCTTAGTGTGTACCTATCACACCCTTTACGACCAATATATTCACTATTTTCCTTTAGGACCAGGTTGGGCGCGGTCTTTAGTCCGTTGGTATACTATATGGTTTTGTAATCGCTGTCATCTCGTTATTGCTCCCTCCCATGAAATTGCCTCTTTCCTGCAGAATTCCGGTGTCCGTACCTGGGTAGAGGTTCTTCCTACGGGCATCGATATATCATCTTTTGAGGGGGCAGATCCTGCTTGGCTCCGCAGGTATACAGGCCTGGGAGAAAGAGATATAATCCTTCTTTATGTAGGCCGTTTGGGGAAGGAAAAAAACTTGGAATTCCTTCTACATAGTTTCGCCCTCATCCGCATGTCTTTGCCCCAAGCCCATTTAGTGTTGGTAGGAAGCGGTCCCTGGGAGAAAAAATTGCGCGCAGAAGTGGCAAAACTAGGTATAGAGAAAGCGGTCCATTTCCTGGGAGCCTTTCCTTTTGAAGAGATGCCTAATATCTATCGGGGAGCCGATCTTTTTGTTTTTTCCTCCATGACTGAAACCCAGGGCTTAGTAATAGCAGAAGCCAAGGCAGCCGGGCTACCGGTAGTAGCTGTGTCTGCCTACGGAGTAAAAGATATGGTGCAGGACGGCATAGATGGTTTTCTAGTTCCTCCGGATGAAAAGCTCTTTGCTAAAGCCGTTAAAGATATTGTTAGCAATGAACAATTGCGCCAAATTATGGGCGTCCGAGCCCGAGAAAACGTCCGCCAGTTCTCTTCAGCCAATATGGCTCAGCGATTAGTGGAGCTTTATGAAAGATTAGTAACTAAAAGGAAGAATGGGGATAAATTAGGTGGAAATCCCCAAGTTTTTAAGGAGGAGTGGATGCGGTTTGAACGTACGTGTACGGTTTGCTCCCAGTCCTACCGGTAGTCTCCATATCGGTGGTGCCCGTACAGCCCTTTTCAACTGGCTCTTCGCCCGTAAGCATGGGGGAAGCTTTATTTTGCGTATAGACGATACTGACCTGGAACGGTCTTCGGAAGAGTCCTATCGCGAAATCCTGGCTTCGCTACAGTGGTTAGGGTTAGAATGGGATGAAGGACCCTACTTGCAATCAGAACGCCTAGAGCTATACCGTAAAGCTGCTGAGACTTTATTAGCTGAAGACAAAGCTTACTTGTGTTACTGTACCCCAGAAGAACTGGCCGCCCGCCGCCGGCAAGCCCAAGCAGAAGGCCGAGCACCGGCTTATGACGGCCGTTGCCGCAACTTAACACCTGAAGAGCGTTGCCGTTTGGAAGATGAAGGTAGGCGACCGGCTATACGCCTCAAAGTACCTAACACGGGAACTACAATAGTTAAAGATGTAATCAGGGGAGAAGTAGTATTCGATAATTCCACTTTAGACGATTTTATTATTGTTAAGTCTAACGGTATCCCCACTTATAATTTTGCCACCGTAATAGATGATCACGACCTAAAGATTACCCATGTCATCAGGGCGGAAGAGCATCTTTCTAATACCCCTAAGCAGATACTGGTGGCCAAGGCCTTAGGATATGAAGTACCGATATATGCCCACGTTCCCATGATTCTAGCACCTGACCGTACCAAGCTCAGTAAACGCCATGGTGCTACTTCTGTAGAGGAATACCGGGCAGCCGGATACCTTCCAGAAGCCATAATCAATTATCTTGCCCTTCTAGGGTGGTCACCGGAAGGAGATGAGGAGATCCTTTCTTTGGAGGAGATTATACGCCAGTTCTCTTTGGAAAAGGTATCAAAGAATGCTGCCATTTACGATAATAAAAAGCTTACCTGGATAAACGGCCATTACCTCCGTACTTTGGATCTAGATAAAGTAACACGACTGGCCATCCCTTTTTTGCAGGCTAAAGGCTTCGTCCCCGAACCCTTACCTGAAGATACTTACCTTTATGTGCGCTCAGTGGTAGCTGCGGTTCGGGACCGGGTAAAAACCTTATCCGAAGTAGCCGAGGCAGCTTCATACTTCTTTACCAACATCACCGAATACGAAGAGAAGGGTGTACGTAAATTCTTCGCTGCTCCTGCCACGGCAGATCTCCTTGAGCAGGCTAAAGAAAGGCTAAAAAATCTTGAGCCTTTTAATAAAGAAACTACAGAAAAGGCCTACCGCGAATTAGCCGCAGAACTAGGTATTTCCGCTGGCCAGCTCATTCATCCAACACGCCTTGCTGTATCAGGTCGTACCATGGGGCCAGGGCTTTTTGATATTTTAGAACTTCTGGGGAAAGACCGGGTGCTCACTCGCCTTGACCAGGCTATAAAATGGATAAGGCGTAATTTGGGGCCTATTGACGGTAGTTGAAGTACGTGCTATTATAAATAATGCAGTTACGCTGCGGGATGGTGTAACGGTAGCACACATGACTCTGGATCATGTTGTCCTGGTTCGAATCCAGGTCCCGCAGCCAACAACGACAAGGTTTCCAGACTTCGGAGGTTAACGTAAAAAGTTCTGGTACTGCAACCGTACTGCAACCGCCTCTGGAGTTCTGGTGATAATAAAATAACCGCCAGGAAAAACCCTGACGGTTATGGGTTTTCGAAGTGCTAGTTCCCTCCCAGCGCGGAGGGGATTTTCTTTTTAAGAAAGAGGTCATTCAATTTTGCTGCAGCCAGGGCATTACCACTGATGTATCCCCAATTTTGAACTTAGGCCTGCTAGGCTTTCGCTCACTTATGTATTCTGTCACGGGCTAAACTAAACGCCCAGCTCAAGTCTCAGGCAGGGCTTCCTGGTAGAATTTAAAGTTCCTACCTCAGTTGCCGACTTTGACTCTCCGTAGCCTCGGACCTGGCACCCACCTCGGCGGAGCCGGTGTCCCGCAAGCTTTTTTCTGCCGAGCCCACAGTAATATCTGCAAAAATCCTTGCATAACGCAATATATGTATGATACAATTATTTTGGGTGAGAAAACATGGAAGTTGAACTACCGGTAGGCCGTCTATACCAGTTACTAGCTGAACTAGCCAGGGCTATGCAGTTGCTGGAAAAAAGCGAAGTAGGTTGCTGCGGGATAACCCTTTCGCAGTGCCACCTGCTGCTGGAAATCTCCCGCCGAAAGGAAGGGGAAACCTCCTTGACCGAGCTGGCCGCAGCACTGGAGCTAGATTTAAGCACCGTCAGCCGGGTAGCCGATGGTCTCGTACGCCGAGGTTTTTTGAAACGAGAAGCCGATCCCTCGGACCGCCGGCGGTTAGCACTGTTTTTAACGGACAGCGGCCAGGAACTGGTGGAGGTTATCAACCGAGGCATGAACGAGTACGTCCAGGAGATTTTAAGGCAGATACCCACGGAAAAACAGCATACCGTCCTGGAAGGGCTAAGCCTACTTGTCGAAGCCATAAAAAAACTAAAAGGAGGGTGTTGCCAGTGAGTGATTCTTTAAATCCGTGTCCTCAAACCTGGTGGTCGCTTTGCCGTTTCCGATATAGTCTGGCGGAAAGTTTTGATTACCAGGAATGACCGCTTATGAGGAAGTAACTTATGAGGAAGTAAGAAACTTTTACAGGGGGAGGTTTTTTCTTAAATGAAGGATAAACTTATGGAGCCTAAACCCACAGGCACAACCTGCTGTCCGCCGCGAATCTCCAGTGGGTTCACGCCTGGGGCTTCCTGCTGTAGCCCTGCACAGGCTTCCTGTTGTAGCCCATCACCCGAACAGGGCTCAGAGCATGAGAGGGAAGCGGTAAGTTTCAGGAAAAAAGTAAATATCCAATTTCTGTATTTAGACCTCAGTAAGTGCACCCGCTGTCAGGGAACAGAAAAAGTTTTGGAAGAAGCCATATCTGACGTAGCCCGAGTATTGGAGGCTGCCGGAGTAGAGGTCAAGGTCGAAAAGATCCAGGTAGAAGATGAAATTCAGGCCTTAGAGCTAGGTCTCGTGAGCTCTCCCACTATCCGCATAAATGGCCGGGATATACAGATGGAAGTAATCGAAAGTCCTTGCGAACCCTGTAGCGACCTCTCCGGGGAGAACGTGAACTGCCGGGTGTGGTTATGGGAGGGCAAAGAATACTCTGTACCGCCTAAGGCCATGATCATTGATGCTCTCTTGCGTGAAGTTTACGGTTCTCAGCCTCCCACTTCCGAGGAAAGGAAGCCCGTATCCGAAGTTCCGGAAAATCTTAAGCGCTTCTTCAGGAGCCGCGGAGTATCCCCTAAATGTTGCTAAAAGGTTTTTTCGTCCATGTGTGCTTTGGGTTGGCGGGCTTTGAAGCCCTAGATAAACCTCAGGAGCCGGTGCTGGCGCACCCCTTTGGGAGCCCTTAGAGGTAGCACGAAATGCCTGAAAGATTAAACTCTGACGGGCA
>Ga0209225_1002894_pt1 | contig 14941 bp, 18 predicted proteins | sample WasSprMetagenome_FD_184732 | JGI IMG/M metagenome (GOLD analysis project Ga0209225, IMG submission 184732) | Sulfidic aquatic microbial communities from Washburn Spring, Yellowstone National Park, USA - WS (SPAdes) (version 3) | ecosystem: Environmental > Aquatic > Thermal springs > Hot (42-90C)...
GGAGTGGTGCTTGATTGCCATAGGTACTCAAAGTAGTTTTTCGCAAATTTTGCTAGTCCTACGTGTTCTGACCATATTGCGAAGCTTATACCCGCCCCTTCATCTCCAAGTAGTAGAATAACCTCTCTAGAGTCTGCAACGATCCCACCCCCAAACATCTGTTCTTTTAATCTTATCTCTGCTACCTCACTTAACTTCTTTATTAGAGAGTAGTTAACATCGTTGGGAACCATTATCTTTACGCTTCCCCCCCTACTAGTTATATACGTGATGTGGGGTAAGAATGCTGTTAAGAGATTCTTGGTTAAGAATGGTGCAGCAATCAATAATTCTTTCTCACAGTTTGATAATAGGTACTTAATTCTTGCAAGGATGTTTTCTTCCCCTCTAAGTATCCAGATATCATGCCTCTCCCTAAAACCTCTACCCTCGTATATCGGGAGAAGCTCAGATAAGATAATTTCCTCGTTTGCTTTAAACTCTTTCTCAATCCTCATCCTACTTGATTCAAGAGCTGTTGTAGGAGACTTGGGATAGTACCGTGCAGGCCTCCCACCTTCAGTTCCAACCCACCCCTTCTTCTCTAAACTCTCTAGGACCTCATATATCTTAGAGTATGGAACATCCGCTAACTCACTGAGCTTACTAGCAGTAGAATCACCGCACTCAAGCAGCGTAGTATAAACTTTAATCTCGTAATCTGTTAAACCTAGATTATGGAGCGCCCTCCTAAGATTCTCACTTATCTCCACCATCTCCACAGTCACAAAAATATATATCAACCTAGTATTCAAATATTAATCAAACCATCGTAAGTAAAAAGATAAGTTCATAGAGTCTAGCTATATTCTAGGTCTACTAGAAATGAAGAAGGAGATTCTGTCCAGAGAATATCCTCCATGGCCTCTTCCAGCTGTTGGTGTATTAGTGATAGCTAACTCCATGATTCTATTGATTAAACGTGCTTTTCCACCATCTGCTGGGAAATGGAGTATCCCTGGAGGGGTTGTAGAGCTTGGTGAGAGAGTTGAAGATGCTGCTAGGAGAGAGGTTAGAGAAGAAGTTGGGTTAGAGATTGATGAACTTAAGCTTCTAGGTTTCTACGATAGCATAATTATGGACAGCAACGGTAACGTTAGGTACCATTATGTAATTATAGAATATCTGGCTGAAGCTAAGTCTACGGATGTCAAACCATCCATAGAAGTGGCTGAGTATAGATGGGTAACCATCGAAGATATAGATAAACTGGATACAACACCTTCCTTAAGAGAACTTATCAGAATATACAAAAAAGACATAGTATCCTATATGGAAAAAAAGTTTAGGGTTTAATAGGTTGGGAATACGTAGGGTTTCTACTCGAATTCCGGCCCGCTTGGCTTCTCTTTACCTTTCTCTTCTTTCTTTCTTGATGCTGCTATTACATCATCTATTCTTAGAATCATTGCAGCTGCTTCAAAGCTACTCTTTAATGCTTGTTCTTTTACCTTGACAGGCTCTATTATTCCTAGAGCAAACATGTCGGTTACTTTTCCAGAGAACACGTCTACACCGTAGCCATACCCATCTTTATCATGCTTAGACCTTAGTTCAGTAAGTATCTCAACAGGCTCCAATCCAGCGTTCTCAGCTAGGGTTCTCGGTATGGTCTCTAATGCCTCGGCGAAAGCCATCATCGCAAGCTGTTCTCTCCCAGGGTATTTTGCTGCTTCTTTCCTTACTCTTAAAGCTAATGCCTCTTCTATAGCCCCTCCTCCAGGTACATAGTTTAAGTTATCGATCAAGGTTATCATATTCATTATAGCGTCGTTTAGCGCTCTTTCAGCCTCATCTAGCTGTCGTTCTAATCCAGCTCTGATAAGGATTGAGACGGCTTTGGGGTTCTGGCATTCTTGAACGAACACCATCCTATCTTCTCCAATCTTTACTTCTTCAACTAATCCTGCTCTACCAAGGTCTTTCTCAGTAAGGTCCTCAAAGTTTGTCACGATTCTCCCACCCGTAGCCTTGGCCAGCTTCTCCATGTCAGATGCTTTTACACGTCTAACTGCGAGTATTCCGGCTTTAGCTAAGAAGAATTGTGCCATATCATCTACACCCTTCTGGCAGAAGACTACGTTTGCACCTACCGCAGCCACTTTATCAACCATCTCCTTCAATATCCTCGTCTCTTCATCTAGGAATTCCTTAATCTTTAATGGGTCACGTATCCTTATCTCTGCACTAAACTCTGTCTTCTCTATCTCGAATGGAGCACTAATTAATGCTATCTTAGCATTTACTACACGTTTAGGCATAGCTGGATGAACTACTTCTTTATCAACAATCACTCCATGGACTAGCTGACTTTCTAGAAGGCTTTTACCCATCTTCTTGATTATCTGGATACTATCCTTGTCTGCTACGAGCTTGCTATCCCTCTCTTCAATAACCTTTAGTACTGCATCTATCGCTAGATCTGCAATATGGTCTGTAGCAAACCCTAGAGATTTACTTGCTAGGGCAGTCATAACTATCTTCTTTAATGTTGGTCTATCTTCTAGTTTGACTGGTTTCCCAAGCTTTCTTAATTCCTCTAATGCAATATCTAATGCCTTCTTGTATCCTGATATAACTGTGCTCGGATGGATTTTCTGCTCAACCAGGTCTTCAGCATGTTTTAGGAGTTCTCCAGCCAAGACTACTGCTGTAGTTGTTCCGTCTCCAACAGTATTGTCTTGGGTTTTAGCAACCTCAACTATCATCTTAGCTGCAGGATGCTCAACATCCATCTTCTCAAGTATAGTTGCACCATCATTTGTTACAATAACATCTCCTATACTATCTACGAGTATCTTATCCATCCCTTTAGGTCCAAGCGTTGTCTTAACAATCTCAGTGATGATCTTTGCAGCGGCAATATTGTTTTTCTGAGCAGCTCTACCCTTAGTCCTGGTGGTCCCCTCCTTCAAGATTATTACGGGTTGACCACCAAGCTGAGCCATATACGCCACACCTCACACCTTCCAGATTCTGAACCTCTACCAACATACGGTTTAGGCTGTAATTTAAGTTTAAATCGAGTAAGTTTAAATTTAAACTAAGATTTGAACTGAGGGTAGTTAATAAAAATATTAAGGCTCTTTTGAGGCTGTCAACTTAAGGCATATGCTTACCTTATATAATGCTAATGCTGGGTGATGATGAATCAGAGTAAGCATATGCCGGCTTTATGTATTGTTTAGTGATAGAGGAATATTTCCTAGGAGGGGGTTTGACCTTAGTGGAGGCTGTTACTGTTAGGGCCTACGTTTCAGGATTAAGCCTAGAGGGTGTTAGGAAAATCTTGGAGGAGATGGGATTAGGGTAAGCAAGGAGTCTATTAGGAGGTGGTTTCTAAAGGGTTCTGAGCTAGGTAGAGGTAAGTGGTGAATCGTTATCTCTACTTGGCTCTTCCTTCTCGATTATTTTATTGAGGGCTCTTTGGGGGACCCCTCTCCCTGCATCTGAATATTTAACACTGCTACAACGTCTCTGTCTAATACTAGCTTGCATTTTCTACACCTCATGAGCCTATCATTATTATATAGGCTGCATAAGCTGTTTCTATGAAGTATTACAGCCAGACTCCCTAAATGAATACTGTACATTTGAATCAGCATCTGGAAGGGGGAGATGTAAAGGTTAAAGAAGAGAATGTAGAAGAGTATGAGTGTAACTACTGCATCTTAAAGAGTATGAAGAAGTACATCTTCCATCCAGGATCAATATCCCTATATCTCAAGGATGGGAAGCTAAGAGTTCTAGCGTATATAGACCATGTACATCATAAGTGTAGAGAGGGTTTGATTGATAATATAGGCTTTCTTTATAGGATTATGTGCGAGCTTAAATCTACAGGCTATGATGTGGTTGTTGTAGGCAAAGCTTTCGATGATGACCTATACATTTATGTTTCAGTAGAATCAGAAAGGATAAGATTCTATTGAGGGTTCACATAAAGGTTTTCGATAACTTTAGCAATATTGATGGTTTTGAGAAGAATAACTGGTATATGCAGTCTGTAGATGATGAGACAGTAATGGAATTAATTGAGATGTTTAAGAAGTATATGGTTATGGCCTAGAATGTTTAAGCTAGTGTTGATGGATAATGTTTACTCAAGGAGGTGATGCGGGGATGGTGAGAGGTGTAGTCCACTACCTTGACGGGGATTTGATTATTATAGAGGTAGATGGTGAGAAGTTGCTAGCCTATCCATACTGTGGATGCAATTCTGGATTCTGGTACATGCGTTACGAGAATCTTTCGGAGGCTGACCTCAAGTCACTACCACTAAAGTTAAGGGAGAAACTCAGAGAACTTGCCTTTACGCCTTAGGTGATGTAAGGATGGCGAGAAGGGTAAGGTTGGTTAATCTTATACCTCATGAGCTTAACATGTATGATTCTGAGGGGAAGGTGATTCTATCCATCCCACCGCCGAAGGATACTCCAATCCCAAGAGTTTCTATAAAGTCTGAAGTAGTAGGAGAGACCGATATTGATGGGGTAAAGATACCTATAAGGAAAGTAGCATGATAGTTAAAATATTGGTCGGGTCAGGGGGTATTACAAAATTTCTATTAGAGTAGGGCTGTGCAAGGTATTAGTGGTAGCAATGGTTATGTGTAGAAGCCCCTTAAGAGTGTTTTAGCTGCTCTCTCAATATCTTCCCTCTTAACTGTTCTCCTCCCAGCGTATTGTGCGAGGCTTAATGCTTCTTTCGCTATAGCTACAGCGACATCTTCAAGAATCTTTCTAAGTTCTTCAGCAGCGTCCTCACTAGCTCTGGTCGCTCCAGCCTTCTTTATTAAACGATGTATTGGAGCAAGGCTTAACTCAGTTGAGCTCAAACTCAAAGTTCACCGAATGATTATCTACTAGCATGCTATTTAGTTTTTCTTACATAAGTGGATAGAAGTACCACTATGACCTCTCTTGAAAGAGGAGATATTACGCTGAAAATAGCCCATAAAATACCTGCCTACTTTCTATCTTGAATCAAAAGAAAACCTTATTACGTAAGTTAGCCAGACAAAAATAGTAGTGGATAGATATATGTGGAGAGATAAGATTGTCTGCCCACATTGTGGCAAGTTAACTGAAAAAGGCTTATTCTGTAAGTTTTGTGGTAAACCATTAGAGGTTAAAACTGAGATCCCGATAAAGGAGAAAACAACACCAGTGGCTGCATCTTCTGAGCAGGAGCAACCTCCACCTTCCCAAGAGATAATCCCACCTGTTCAAGAAGTTGCAGAAGAAAGAAAAATAGTAGAACAACTTTCAACTTTCTATAGTTGGAGGAATAAGCTCTTAGAACTTTTTCTACAGGGTGAGGCTTCATCTGACATCTTCCTGGATATCTATAAAGAGTATAGAGCAAGAATTCAAGCAGTAAATGAGAAGAGGCTTCAAATGATAAATGAGATTGAAGAGAAAATAAATGATTTAACGATTAAGTTGGAGAATCTAAAGATTAGACATGAAGTTGGAGAGGTTCCAGATAGACAATACATAACAGAGAAACTAAACATTGATAGAGAGTTATCCAGACTTAAGCCAAAACTGAACATTCTGCATAATGCTTTTAATATTAAGATTGCTGAGGTTCCAAGGTATGAGGCTAAGATTAGAGAATTGAAAGAAGCAATTTCAGAGAAGGGTGGGTCTATGGGTTTGAAGAATGAAGATATTGAGATGATTGTTTCAGACCTAAATGAAGTGTTGGAGAGTATACAGAGTTTGATGGAAGTGCATAAACGTTTAACTAAAGAGCTTGAGAAAGTTGAGTTAAGATATAAGGTTGGGGAACTAACAGTTGAAGAATATGAAGCAATGAAGCAGAAGATACAGAAACAAATGGAAATGTAAGTACAACGGTAGTCTAGTAGGATATTACAGGTGGATTAGTGAATGGTTAAGATTATCGTTACTGCTGTTCCAGGAGCTGGGAAGTCAACTATATTGAAGAAAGTCCTTGAGAAGATTCCAAGCATAAAGATTGTAAACTTTGGAGATATAATGCTTGAGGAAGCCTCAAGGAGATTTGGTATAAATGATAGAGATGAGTTGAGGAAGAAGCTAAATTTCAAAGATTATAGGATACTACAGGAGGATGCTGCCAAGGTAATCGCAAGAATGGAGGGAGATTTAATAGTTGATACCCATGCAGTTGTGAAAACAGTCTATGGATACTATCCAGGATTGCCTTCAAGAGTAGTTGAGATACTTGATCCAGATGCTATAGTCTTCCTAGAGTTTCGGCCTGAAGACATTCTTGCGAGGAGGATGAAGGACCTCTCAAAGGATCAAGCTGGAGAGAGAAGGGTGAGGGAGATTGAGAAGGTAGAAGATGTTGAAGAACATCAGAGGATTAGCTTAGAGATGGCTTCAGCCGCTGCAAACCATGCTTCATGTTACTTTTTCGTGCTCCGTTTCCTTGAATCTCAAAGATACCCATACCAGCATGCTGATGAAGCATCATTGAAGATAATCGAGTTGATAGACAAGATGAAGCAAGGAGAAGAAAGTTTTAGAGAATGATCTCTTGTTATTCTTCTTTTAGTGTTTTCCTCGCACTTGTTATGTAGCATGTATGCGCATGCATTAAGTGGACAGGCCTAGTCATGCCTTTCTTAACCCTTATCTCTCTCAACAATATCTCAACTGTAGATATGTCATCAAAACCCTCTATACGTAGCGTCTCAACAGTCTCTATTACCTGTTCTATGGTTGGGCTTATTGAGATAAAGATACCGCCGTCTTTGAGAGTATTGTAGGCTGGTTTAACAGCTTTCCAAGGCTCGGGGACATCTAGAATGAATGCATCTACATCTCTTTCTTCAACGCTTTCTTCAATACTACCATGCTTTAACTCGACATAATCAAGTAAACCAAGTCTCTCAAGATTTCTCCTAGCATTCTCGAGATACTCTTCTTCCACATCATAACTGTATACTTTCCCGGTTGGAGCAACATAAGAAGCAAGCATTGTTGTTAAGACCCCTGACCCTGTACCTGCTTCTATTACCCTTGAGCCAGACCTTACCCCACTTATCAAGATTATGTATCCAAGATCTTTCGGATATACTATCTGGGTTAGTCTTGGGTAATGGAGAACATGGTCTAGTATGGTTGGTTTAAGAACAGTCCAGGTAGAGCCTGTATTAGACTTAATCCTACATCCATACCTTTTCCCAATGAGCTCGCCTAAATCTACGTACCCTTCACTTGTATGGTATCTCCTATCTCTAGATATTCTCACCATGTACTTCTTCTTTTTCCCCGTTATGAATAACACATTAGAACCTTCATTAATAGTCTCCATACTCTAAATCTATCTACTTACCCCTGTTATAATATATTGGTGTTAGAGGCTCTAATGGCTTATTAAGTTCTGCTTATTTTTGTGAGGATGGAAGCCTCATGAATCGTAGAATGTTGTTAGCTTATATTCTAGCCCCTGCCTTTGCCTCTATTGGATTAGCCTTGATAGGTTATGGTGATAGAGATAGAAGAGTATCCAGACCTTTAGGTAGGGTTCACTTACCTCCACCAAGATATGAAAGTAACGTATCTATAGAGCATGCTTTAAGGGTTAGGAGGTCGATAAGAGAGTATGGAGATAAACCTCTTACATTAGAGCAGGTAGGTCAGCTTGCGTGGGCTGCACAGGGGATAACTGATGAGAGGTATGGTTTTAGAACAGCTCCATCTGCTGGAGCTACATACCCCCTCGAAGTATACATAGTCGTTAAGAAGGATGGTGTAGAAGGATTACCTGAAGGGATATATCATTATCTTCCCAGAGAGCATACGTTAGAGCTTATAAAGAGTGGAGACTATAGTAAAGAGCTTATGTACGCATGTCTAGACCAAGAGTGGGTTGGGGATGCAGCGATAAACATTATTATTACAGCTATCTATGAGAGGACTACTTGGAGGTACGGAGAGAGGGGTAGGATAAGATACGTCCACATGGAGGTTGGGCATGTCGGTCAGAACATATATCTCCAATGTGTAAGCCTCGGGCTTGGATGCGTAGTAATTGGAGCATTCTACGATGAAGAAGTAAAGAAGATAGTAGGAGTAGATGAAGAACCACTCTACGTGATTCCTATAGGGGGTAAGAAAGGTGGATGACTATAAAACCAGAATTAATAATAGATGTAGCAGCTAGGATTGTAGGTATATCTATACTTGTTATCCTCCTTGTATACTTGTATCCAAGGTTTTATTCGTCTCTCTTAGAGACGCCGAATTATTCATTGCTAGATGAATTTAAGGGTGGAAAAACAATAGGATTTAGATACGCATATGTAGGTGCATGGATGCTTATCATCTCTCAAGTATACGTTTTCTTGAAGTACTTAATTAGACATTTTAGGATACGGGTCAAGCTTGCAAAATGGCTAGATATACACTGCATCCTCAATACTACAGGCTTTACATTAATTATTATCCACTCAGGCTTCCCATACTCTTTCAGATACTGGGAACCATTTACAGGGATCAATGTATTCAAAGGCTTAGAAGGCTTGATAGGCATTAGAGGTCTACTAACCTGGATTCTCCTACTAGCGTTTACTTCAGGTTTTCTAAGTAGATACGGCAATAACCTTAAACTAAAAAGAATATCAAACAGGGTACATTTTTACAGTATCCTTGCAGCATACGCTTTAGCTTGCACCCATATTCTACTATCAATAATGTTTCCAGAAACAAAGTAAAAATTATATTAAGCCACGACCCCATTGGAAGTGGCTGTGATGAATCAGAGTTACACGGAGGAATGAAGTAAAGGCATTTAACTGAGCCGTCTAAATTAAATCTGTTCCCCTCTTCTTCAACTAAATATAAGTAAACTGCAATTCTAGGCTCTCTGGCTCACTTAGAAGAAAACCTAAAGCTACAGAGTATCTCTGAAAAATAAGAAGAATGGTGAGTTAAGTTGTGTTATCCTGCTCCAAGTATAAAGAATGCAATAACGATACCGTAGATTCCAAGTGCTTCCGCGAAGGCTGAGATGATGATCGCAACTGTTCTTATCTCAGGTCTCTCAGCGGAAGCTGCAGCCCATGCTGAACCAGCTCGAGAGATACCCCAAGCAGCACTAACAACTGCGGCCATGAAGGCGACCGCGGCTGCGAATACCTTAGCGACGAAGTCTGAGATTAACCCTTCCTGCGCAAGCCTAGGCGTCTCAGCATATATAGGTGGAATAATTATTGAGACCGAGATAATTAAACAAGCAATTAAGGATAGTAATACGTTCTTCTCCATTTTACATCAGCCTAGCTAAAGTTTCTAAGATAACCCTCTATTTATCCATTGTTATTGCATCAACAGGATAGAGATTTAACTATGCATACAATTAAATTGTATGATTTGAAAGGTGGAGGGAGATAATTCATAATGTATTCAAATCCTCCGTGTAGGTGGAAGGATGAGACCGTTAGACTTTAGGATAATACTTTATGATGAAGTACGTAGACTACGACAGCAGGGTCTTTCGTACACTAAGATAATAGAAGTGGTTGAGAAAGAGTATGGTGTCAAACTTTTAAAATCTCATATAAGTGAGTGGCTTAGAGGACTACGTAATCCGAGAAATAGTGTCAAGCTGTTGCCCGGAGACCTCAAGCCATCAGAAGAGCTAGCGTATATAATTGGCGTTATTGCTGGCGATGGGACCATATATATGAAAGATGGTAAATGCATTCTATACTTGATGTGCAAAGACTCTGAGCTCGCTATGGAGTTTGCAAGATGCCTTAAGGTTCTTAGATGCAAACCACGCGTTATGATACGAGGAGGGTTCTACATTGTGAGGGCATACTCAAAAGCATTATGTGAGTTATTGAAGAAGCCATTGGACTTGGAGAAGCTGAGACCATATATGGAATACGGTGAGAAGACCATTGCAAAGTTCCTCAGAGCCTTCTTTGATAGTGAAGGTAGTGTAGACGTGAAGGGGAAGGCTATCTATATATCTAACACTAATCTCGATCTGCTAAATTATGTGAAGAAGCTTCTGCTAATGTTAAGGATAGATGTAGAGGGGCCGCATCTCTATGCAAGAATGGGTACGACAATATATAAGCCCAACAAGATATACTATAGGAAGAAAGATGCCTACCGCGTATACGTTCGAGCTAGCTCTAGGCAGACATTCACCGAACTCGTCGGATTCACAATAAAGAGGAAAATGGAGAGACTCCGAAAACTACTAAAACCTCTTCCAACCATTTTCCCACAAAACATTAAACATTTACTCTAGCAGAGTAAGGTTTATGTTACTCTTAGTACCTAGTTTAGTATGCTGTATAGTTAGATAGAAGTGTGCGGCGGTCCCCTAGCCCGGCAAAGGGGGTGGCCTGCTAAGCCACTGGCCCATTGGGCCGCGCGGGTTCAAATCCCGCCCGCCGCGATATAGTTATACTCTACTCTTTCTTGTTATAATTTGTTGATTTGAAGAGAATCTTGTTTACTCTATTGTATGGTGCGCGGTCTTTCTAGTTTAAAGCGGTTTAAGAGCATTGAGTTTACTGTTACTGTTATGGAGCTTGAGGCCATTGCTATTGCAGCGTATATTGGATTTAATAGTATTGCTAGGGGGTATAGTGCTCCGGCTGCGATCGGTATCAAGGCTACATTGTAGATGAATGCCCAGAACAGATTCTCTTTTATTTTTCTAACTGTCTTCCTGCTGAGTTGTATCGCTATTACTACGTCTCTAGGGTTGTTTCTTACTAAGATTATCCCACCTGCTTCTTTAGCTATATCTGTTCCACTTCCTATAGCTATCCCTACATCTGCTTGGGTTAATGCTGGTGCATCATTTATCCCGTCACCTACTATGGCCACTGTTTTTCCTTCTTCTCTAAGCTTCTTTACGATGTATGCTTTATCACTTGGTAGAACTTCCGCGAAAACTATGTCTACTCCAAGCTTTCTAGCTATAGCGTATGCTGTCCCCTTATTATCCCCAGTAAGTATTGCTACATCGATACCCATACTCTTTAAGCTGTGAACCGCTTCTAATGCACCTTCCTTAATAGTATCTGAAACAGCTAATACTCCAGCTACCTGGTTATCTAAAGCTAAGAGCATAACTGTTTTCCCATCTTCTTCAAGCCTACTAATCTTCTCTTCTATCTGGTCATGAATATCCACGTTGTGTTCTATTAAGAGGTTCCTATTGCCTAGCAAGACTCTACGCCCACTGATTATTGCTGATACCCCTCTTCCAGGTATTGACTTGAAGTCCTCTAAGTCTAGATTAGTTTTGATGCCACGTTGTGCAGCTCCCATGATTATAGCTTCTGCAAGCGGATGCTCTGAACCCTTCTCGATTGATGCAGCGTATCTTAAAACAAGGTTTTCTGTAAAACCATTAAATGCTATAACATCTGTTAGAGTTGGTTCTCCCTTAGTTATTGTACCTGTCTTATCGAAGACTACTATATTGATTTTTTGAGCTTTTTCTAACTGCTCTCCACTTTTTATTAAGATACCGTATTGAGCTCCCTTACTTGCACTAATCATTATAGCTGCGGGTGTAGCTATTCCTAGAGCACATGGGCATGCTATTATCAAGACTGAGATAAGCATTATGAATGCTATCCCAAATGGTAAGCCTACTCCTATATACCAGAAGATGAATGATCCTGTGGCCACGGCTACAACTGCTGGAACAAAGTATGCTGAAATCTTATCGGCTAAACGTTGTATAGGAGTCTTAGATAATATAGCTTCTTCAACAATCTTCACTATCTGGGATAACATTGTATCCAGCCCAACTCTTACAGCTCTTATCTTCAGTAACCCCGTCTTATTGATAGTTCCACCTATAACCTCATCATTAACCTTCTTCTCAACAGGGATACTCTCACCTGTAATCATGGATTCATCAACAGAAGAGTATCCTTCCACAACTACTCCATCAACTGGTATTCTCTCACCAGGTCTGACAATTAATAAGTCTCCTACGTTAACTTCTTCAACAGGTATCTGTACCTCGTCTCCTCCCTTAATCACCGTGGCCATTCTAGGTTGGAGGTCTAGAAGTTTTCTAACTGCTTCTGAAGCTCTTCCCTTCACGATATGCTCCATGGTTTTACCCAGAAGTATAAACCCGATTATAAGACTTGACTCTGTAAAGTAGACTTGTGGACCTGATGTTGTAAGAGAAGATGGGAGAATATAAGGTAGTAATCCTATTTCTTGGAATGTGTATAGTGTACTATATAGCCATGCAGCTGATGTACCTATGGCGATTAAGCTATCCATATTTGCTTGTCTAGCTTTTATAGCATCCCATGTTCCCTTATAGAATCTCCATCCTGCAATGAATTGGATGGGTGTAGCAAGCAGGAATAACAATAGATGGTTTGGTACGACCCAGTCTATAGGATAGATATATTCAAGAAATGCTGTTAATCCACCTAGTATAAGTGCGAAAACCGTCATTATTTTCATGTTTCTTAATTCTATCTCCGGTGCAAGGAATGTTTTTAGGCATGCCTCACTACAGAAGTAGTATGTAACCCCTCTTCTATTAACCTTGAATGGAGTCTTATTTTCATCAACATACATTCCACATACAATATCTTTAGCCACATACATCACTCCTAAAACTCGATAATCTGAAACCCAATCTTCTTTACAGCTTTCTTAACATCATCCATCGTTACTCTCTCAGGGTCATACTCTACATAAACTTTATCAGTAATATAATTGAAACTTACATCTATAACTCCATCAAGCTTGTATAGTGTCTTTGATATAGCTTTAGTGCAACCTGCACAATCTATATTCAATATACGGAAAACCCCTCTAGCCTTACCCTCGACCATACTATCTCTCCACTATCAAATTATAGTGTATTAGTAGGCCTATTTAGGTAGTAGGTATACCTTGGGTTCATTTGTAGTGATTTGAATCTCCTTTAAAGTAAGCTTCGAAACCAGCGTTATAATGGATTTCAATCGATCTTGTCAACTAGGTAATACCCCCTCCTGAGTTTTCATTATTATGTGTAGGTTTCTTATTATTGCTATTGTTGATGCATAGTCTCCTATAGACTGGATCCTCCAGCTATATATGTTGCTGTAGAATTTCCTAGTCCTCTGCTTCAGGCATCCGAAGACTCTCTCAACAGCATTCCTTACGCCGAATCTCTGATACTGGTACTTCAGACCAAGCCTTTCTAGAGCCCACCTACACCATGGACCCTATCAACTATTATCAGAGGCTTGTTTAGGCATCTATCCAAGACAATCCTAAGGAACTTCAAAGCAGTGAGCATGGTCCTACCCCATGAAGCATAGACTGCCAGTATTTCCCCTGAATCCACGTCTACTGCAGACCATAAATATGCTCTAAGACCATGAAGCTTTACCATGGTATCTCTCAGAGAGGTCTCTAAGGCTTAAACCAGCAGCATGAAGAATAACAGAGTAAGCCCTCTCACCCAATGGATAATTGTTAAACCTGAAAAGCCTAGACACCCTATCAAGGATATAATCCAAGACATGCATAAGAAAACATAACAGAAACTAGGCCGATAGACATAAAAGAGAAAAGCTAAAGCTTAAGTAAAAGTTGACAGGCTCGGTCTTGAAACAGTATTATTCTTAACGCCTTTCTACATAACTGATATCTATACAACAGTGGTTGGAGCAATCCTTGCACTAGCCTCTTCTCCTTTATTCTCCCATACAATCTTCATAATCGGATTAAAGATGAATCTAAAAACATTCTTCTATTATACAAGTATGCTCTTAATCTTTATAGCAGGTGGATTACCAGGCTACGGAGTACATGAAGTTATAGAATATCTAGAAGTAAAGAATATCTCTCTTGGATGGTTGACTGGAGCCAGCATACGTACTAGACATACCTAAAGAAAACCTATTACACCACAAAAACATTATAGGCTCTATTCTAGCGGTTATGTTCGGGTATACTGTAAAAGCTGAATAGCTCAGATTAATAATCCACATGATATACCTAGCTATAATGCTTCCAATCACCTTCCTTTCATACAGAAAGAAAACCCTCTGAATAGTATAGATTCACTTGGTAAATGTCTTCCCATAATTATAAGGAATAAAAATAAAATATTTTAAGGAACATCTTCATGGTGTGATAATGGATTGACAGGGGATCCAGAGAGTTCTCGACCTAGGCTAACAAAGATAGTTTTAGATGTCTTGAAGACCCATGTCCCATCCTTGGTTGAGTTTAGTAGTGAGCTATCCAGAGTAGAGGGGGTATCGAGGGTTCTTCAGCAGTTTCTGAATAGTTAACTTTATGCAATTCTTCTTAACAATTCTTTACATGATGTCTGAGGAGACACAAGTGTGAGAAGGTGGTTGAAGGTGTCAGGCAGCTTATTGCTGAGTGAGACCTGCAGGTTCAAGCTTGAACCTACGGAGGAGCAGAAGAAGATACTTGGAGAACTCTTCTCAACCTATAGGAGCATAGTTGGAGAGTGTTTGAAGAGTGCGATGAGTATGAGCATAACGTCAAGGAGGAGGCTGCATGAATCGATTTACAGAGAGCTGAGGACGAGATACATGGATTATCCATCGCATTATATCTATACTGCTATGACATCGGCTTTGGGAATATACAAATCCTATAGGAGGATTTCAAGGAGAAGGAGTAATATCAAGACTCCATCAATAGAACGGTTGAAAACAGTTCTTCTTGACGATACATATCTCTTCTGGTTCAGCTGGGGAAGCCTTAGAATCGCTACACATAAGGGGCACCTCACGATACCATTCAAGCTCCACGAGCATGCTGAGAAATTCGGAGGCTGGCAGGTTAAGGGTTCAAGAATAATAATGCTTGATGATGAATACTACCTTCATGTAACGTTCAAGAAGACTATTGAGGAAAAAGAATAC
>Ga0209225_1002895_pt1 | contig 14936 bp, 14 predicted proteins | sample WasSprMetagenome_FD_184732 | JGI IMG/M metagenome (GOLD analysis project Ga0209225, IMG submission 184732) | Sulfidic aquatic microbial communities from Washburn Spring, Yellowstone National Park, USA - WS (SPAdes) (version 3) | ecosystem: Environmental > Aquatic > Thermal springs > Hot (42-90C)...
TGGAGGAGGAGTTCGCGAGGATGAGGGAGGAGTTCACCGAGCTCGTGCGCGCGCTCCACACGCACTTGATCGAGTTCATGGCCCTTAAGGGCCTCTTCACGGCGGGGGAGAGGAGCTACCTGCTCAGCGAGGCGGAGAGGATCATCGCCGCTTACAGCCTGCACGCTAACCCGTTGAGCCCGGAGGAGGCGCAGTTCATCCTTGAGGTTTTGAAGGAGTTGAGAGAGAAGCCGGCGAAGGAAATCGACATCTCCAAGCTGGACAAGGCGCTGGAGATCGCCGACAAGTGGTTCAAGAGGGACAGGGTGTACGAGGCGGCGAAGCTCTGGATCAACCTCTACACCCTCCGCGTTATCACGCTTAAGGAGAGGGGCGAGCTCTAGCGCTAGGGGCGCTCGGCGAACCTCCTCACCTTCTCGGGGTGGTCGTGATCAGGTAGTCGACCCCGAGCTCCGCCAGCTCGCGGGCTTTCGCGGGGTCGTTCACGGTCCACACGGCGACCTTGTAGCCGGCGGAGTGCAGCTCCTCCACCAGCTCCTCGTCCACGAAAGCGTGGTGTATCGAGAGGCCGTCGGCCGACGCGAGCTCCACCTCCTTGAGGGGGTCCGCTGGCCTGTAGCTCACGTTCCCCAGCATGATCACCGCGTCCTCGCATCCCTCCCTCGCGAAGCGCAGCGTGTTGTGGAACCCGCTGCTCACCACCACCGGCTTCGCGCCGTAGGCGCGGGCGAGCGCCGCCGCCTCTTTCTCGATGCCCTCCGCCTTCAGGTCCAGCCACACACCCGCTCTCCCGCCAGCGAGCCTCAAGTGCTCCTCGAGCGTCGAGGGCTTCAGGAGCGGGTCCCTACCCTCCAGCAGCAGGTAGCCGAGGGCCATGACGAACCCCCTCAGGCCGCGGGATCCCACGTCCGCCCCGTGCTTCACCAGCAGGGCGCCCCCCTCAAGGGTCACGCCGAACTCGACCATCTCCACGCCCACCCTCAAGTACTTCAGGAGCAAGCTCCTCCTGTTCACCTTGTGGGCGACCACGACCGTCCTCGGCACGCCGCGCGCCGCCAGCCGGGCGAGTTAAGCGTTACCCTCGTCCTTTCTTGAAGCGCGTCCGAGCGGCAGGAGCGCTGGACCTTACGACGAGTGCACCCTGTTTATGTGCGCGCCGATCCGCAAGGAGGATCGACCAGAGGGGGGTATACATGGGCATATGGCACTAAGTTTTCGGCTGGGCCAACCGGGTAATGGCGGATAGGGTTCTCCCATGGAGATGGAGAGCGGAGCAAGGTACATCGCCTAGGTTGAAGAGGCGAGCACGCTTTGAGCGCGGTAGCGAAAGTCGCGCGCCGCTTGGTTCGAGCCAAAAAATATAGGGCTAGAAAGAAGCGAAATCGAGGATGGCGGCGGTAGAGCTCGAGAACGTGACGAAGGTTTTCATGGCGCGGGCGCGGAAGGGGGTGCGCTTCGACATGGCGGATTACCCCTCGAGCCTCGTGACCGCCCTGCTGTACCGGCTGTACGGGCGCACGCTCCAGCACGCGGCCCTGAAGGGCGTGAGCTTGAAGGTGGAGAGGGGCGAGTTCTTCGGCCTGCTGGGGCCGAACGGGAGCGGGAAGACGACGCTGCTGAGGGTCGTGGCCGGCTTGACGCCCCCCACCTCCGGCTCGGTCAGGATCTTCGGGAGGGACGTCAGGGGGCTGAGGGTCCACGAGTACGTCACCTACGTGCCGGGCGCGCTGGCGGGCGGCGCCTGGGTGTCGATGGCCCTGTCGGCGTACGAGAACCTGTTGGCGAGGGCGAGGCTGCTGGGCGTGCCCGAGCGGAGGGTGAGGGAGGTGCTCGACCTGATGGGTTTGAGCGAGCACGCGCACAAGCCGGTTGGCACCTTCTCCTCGGGGATGGTGGCTAGGCTGGAGGTGGCGGCCGCCCTGCTCAAGGACGCGCCCATCGTCCTCCTCGACGAGCCCACAGCGGGCTTCTCGCCGGAGGTGGAGCTGGCCTTCCACGAGCACTTGCGCGAGGCGGCGAGGGCGGAGGGCAAGACGCTCATCTACGCGACCCACCACCTGCACTTCGCCGAGCGCTTCTTCGACAGGGTCGCCGTGATGAAGGAGGGCAGGGTGGTGGCCGTGGGGGGCCCGAGCGAGCTGAAGGCGAAGCTGGGCTCGAGCTCCACCGTGTCCGCGAAGGTGCTACCGAGGGGGCCGGTTGAGGGGCTCGCCGAGCGCTTGAGGGCGGAGCTGGAGGGGGTGGAGGGCGTCGCGGTCCGGCAGCTCGACGAGCACTTCTGGGAGGTGAGGGTCGTCTGCCGCGACGCGGAGGAGGCGATCACGCGCCTCGTGCCCGCCCTGGTGAGGGCGAACATGCTCGTGCGGAGGATCGACGTGAGGGAGCCCACGCTGGAGGACCTCTACCTCAGCTTGATCTACGGTGAGGCGCATGAAGCCGCTTGAGTGGCTGAAGGCGGAGTGGAGGGCTTTCAAAGCCGTGGCGGAGTGGACCTTCTCGCACACCCTGCACCGCGACTGGTACCTGGCTTCGCTGCCCTTCGAGGTTGCGAACCTGCTGCTGGGGCTCGCCACCTGGTACTACTACGGGGTCGCGCTCGGGAGGGGGCAGGCGTCCTGGCTGGGCGGCTACGGCAGCTTCGCCGCCTACCTCCTCGTGGGCGTGGCCGCCAACTCGCTCCTCAGCTACGCGCTGGCCTCCTTCGTGAGGGCGACGATGACCGCCTTCGTCTGGACGATGCAATCGGGCGCGGCCCGCTTGAGCTTAGTTGACTACTTCGCGATGGCCGGCATCCCGCTGCGCCGCTGGCTCGCGGCGAAGGTGCTCCTCGACATGCTGGAGCCCCTCCTCTACGCCCTAGCCTACGCCGCCGGCGGCGCGCTCCTCCTGGGCATCGACCTGCCGGCGAACGCAAACGTTGCGGGGGCTTTGGCGGCGCTGGCTCTGGGCGTGGCGGCCCTCATGGGGGTCAGTATGATCGGCGCCGGCTTCCTCCTAGCCGTCAGGATCCCGTACAGCAGGGATCCGATCACCTGGCTCGTCGGGCTGCTCGCAGGCATTGCTGCCGGCGTCTACTTCCCGCCGGAGGTGCTGCCGGAGCCGCTCAGGACCGCTTCGCGCTTCCTCCCGCAAACCTACACGCTGAGGGCGATGAGGGAGTGCCTGCTGGCGGGCAAGAGCCTCGGCGAGCTGGGGCCGGATCTCATCGCCCTCGTCGCCGGCGCTGTGGTGCTGCCTCTCGCGGGGGCGCTGATCTTCAAGCTCGGGTTAAGCCTCTTCGAGAAGAGGGGCGCGCTCCGCTGAGCGTGGAACAGAGCCGGTGGGGCCGGGGCGCGGCAGCCCCTTGATGCTAGCTTGCCTTCTGAGTGCAGCATCTGCGTGAAAAGGGAAGCATTGGTGAATCGCGGTCTGAGTGCACCCAGCGTAGACCGAGCGCGCGCTACAACTCTATGGCTGGCGTCCTCTCAAGCTTTCCGGTTACGGGGTTCACTTTGAAGCCCAGAATCTCGAGCGTGGTGTACCCGATCACGGGCGTCTCTTCGTCTTCGCCTATCGCCACGGGGACGGGTCTCTTGACGCCTTCTACCTCGACTTCGCCCACCGCGAGATCCCTCAGCACGATCCTCCCGTCACCCAGCATGACCTCGGCTCTGTACTTGGCTTGAAGCCCTATTGTGGAAGCTGCAGCCTTCGGGATCTTCGTAAAGGTCGCTCCCGTGTCCACGATCCCCTCCAGCTCGACGAAGCGCTCGCCGTTGTAGATCCTGAATCTTACGCGAGTTTCACCCATCAGATAAGGTTGCGGTATTTGGCGGATAAACGCTTCCCTCCCACAGCGCGAGGGATCGCGTTCACGGCCTCGAAGGGGCTGTTCGAGGCGGGGAAGATCGCTACCTACGGTTGCGCGCTAGCTGCGTGGAAAATCTTATTAAGGAAGGCATCGTTCAATCCCACGGTGGGATGGTGGAAATGCTGTTGAGAGTTGACGGGAAGGGGAGGATTCTCATCCCGAGGGCTTTGAGGGAGAAGCTCGGCATCGGGAGGTTGGTGAGGGCTAGGGTGGAGGAGGGGCGCATAGTCATCGAGCCCGTCGAGGACCCCCTCGAGCTTTTGGAGAAAGCCGTCGTGAAGGGTACGGAGGACGTTGAGAGGGAGATCGGCGAGCTGAGGAGGATCGCCGAAGCCGAGCTCAGGAAGCTCGTCGAGGGGTGACCGTGTACCTAATTGAGACGGACACGATCCTCGCGGCCGCGTCTCCCACGGATAAGCACCACGGTACCGCGCTTAGAGTTCTCCGGGGCGCTAGACCCCTCCTACTCAGCCCGTACAGTCTGGTCGAGCTAGACCTCCTCATAAGCTCAAGTCGCTTCCACGTTGTTCTCCCAGACTTCTACTGGGCGCTGGAGAACCTGCTGGCCTACTACAGTGTAGGTATACCTCAACCACAACCCCTCCACCTGAGTAAAGCGCTGGCGTTGAGAGCTGAGTACGGGCTCTCCTACTTCGACTCGCTGCACGCCGCAGTCGCCCTGAGCACGGGAGCCGCGCTGGTCAGCTTCGATAGGCGCTACGCCGGCGTCAGAGGGCTAGCGTACCTTCACCCAAGCGAGCTGCCGGAGGAGCTTTAGAGCTCTTGAGCCCCCTCAACTTACTGCGTGAGGTTCCTTGTGCTGCTCAGCGCGCTCAGGCTTTTCTAACATCCGCGAAAGTAGACTTTTTTGGCAAACCTCTTCGAGCATCTTAAAAGCGGGAACGTTATCCTCCCCATTAAGGTATTGAAGCGGATGCCTCGCTTACCTGCCGCGCGAGCGCGGTCTGCGGGATAACTTGAGTGGGAGCTCTAGGATGAGCGCCGGTCGGAGGGCTGTCCTCCGGTTTTCCCTCACAATTTTCGCCGCGAGTCCGGCGACGATGCAAAGCTCTTTATAGACGAATATAATTTAAGTGATCAATGGAGCAGAAAGAGTTTTATAGATGGCATTAAGTTCTATGTGGCTATGCTCCCGCTGCGCGCTGCGGCTCAGCCCGTCGACCTCCAGCTCCTCGCGAAGATGGCTGTAAGCTTCATTGCGGGCGCACTCATCGGCTTGGAGAGGGAGAGGGCCAAGCAGGAGGGCGCGCCGGGGGTCCGCAGCGTGGGCTTCATCAGCCTGCTGGGAGCGCTCACGACAGCGCTGCCGCTCCACCTGCCGACCGGCGGCCAGCTTCAGCTCGTGGTTTCGGTGTCGCTCGCCCTTTCGGCCGTCTCGGTGATCGCGATCTACTCGTACGAGCGGGCGAGGGAGGAGAGGGGGGCTGGCGTCACGACGCAGCTGGCGCTCGCGCTGGCTTACGCGAGCGGTCTGCTGATCGGCGCCGGCTTGGTGCTGGAGGGTGTTGCGCTCTGCTTCCTGACGGGCTTCGCGCTAGCGGTGAAGTTGAGCGTGAGGAGGCTCGTGCAGGCCGTCACGTACCAGGAGCTGCTGCCCATGCTCGAGCTGGGCGTCATCGTCTTCCTCGTCGGCCCCCTGCTGCCCTTCGGCGCGACCGACCCCTTCCTCCACGCGGTGAGCGTCGGCTCGCTCTACGCCTTCTTCGTGACGGTCCTCGGCCTCTCCTTCGCCGGCTACCTGGCCTTCAAGCTGGCGGGGCCGAAGGGGGTCGGCTACGCCGCCTTCTTCGGGGGGTTGGCGAACAGCGAGGCTGCGGTCTCGGCGCTCTGCAGGGCGGCGGACCCCGCGTCCGTCGCGCTGCTCGCTAACGCGGCGATGCTCGTCAGGAACCTCGCGGTGCTCGCCGCGCTAGCGCCCAGCTCCAACCCGGCCGCGCTCAAGCCGGCGCTCCTCGCGCTCGGCGCCTCGATCGCGCTAGCGTACCTCGCCTACAGGGTTTCCTCGAGGCGCGAACCGCCCGGAGGTGGCTGGGTCGAAGGCCTCAGCGCGCGGCCCATCGACTTCGGCTTGGCTGCGAGAGCCACAGCGCTCTTCGGCTTAACCCTCTTCCTCAGCGCGCTTGCCGCCGTCGCCCTCGGCGACGCGGGCCTCCTAGCCGCCTCCGTGCTCGGAGGCCTCGTGTCCTCTTCGACCGTGATTTTCAGCGTGCTCAACCTCGCCAACGGTGGTTACGCGACATGGAGCGCCGCCGCTACCGCCATCCTGCTGTCGACCGCCGCGGCCGTGGTGAACAAGGTCCTCTACGCTTGGCACAACTTGAGTAGGAAAGGTAGGCGGAGGCTCGCGCTGCAGCAGCTGATCCTCCTAACCCCGCTTCTAGCAGCCGCGCTTTCGCAGCTCCTGGCGGGGGTTTAGCGCCTCGAGGGCACTCCCGCCTCAGCGGGAATCCGCGGGAGCGCCGCGGCCGGTTTCCCGCGGTCGGACCTTTTTCTCGATTGCAGCTCGCTGGAGGGCCTCGGGGGCGCCCCAGGGCTTATATGCTGGCTCTCTCCCCAAGCTCGTGGTTAAGCTAGTTTGGCTGGCGCTGCTCTTAGCCTTCCTGGCTCAGCTCGCTTGGGCTGAGTGCGTTCAGCTGGAGAGGATCGTGATCGGGAGGGACGGGAGCGTGGAGCCGCCCGACGCGCCGGTTGAGCGCGTTGGGAGCGTTTACCGGTTGACGGCTAGCGTCTGCAGCCGGAGGGGTGTCGTCGTGGAAGCGAGCAACGTGGTGGTCGACGGGGGCGGCTTCGAACTGGTCGGGTCGAGGCTGCCGGGCAGCGCGGGCGTCGCGCTCGCGCACGTGAGCAATGTCACGGTCCGCAACCTGGCGGTGTCCGGCTTCTACTACGGCGTGCGCGTCGAGTTCTCGGAGGGGGTTCGGCTGGAAGCGTTCAACGCCAGCGGGTGCGCCGAAGGCGTCAGCGTCGTGAACTCGAGCGGCGTCGAGGTGGCGGGCTCCCGCTTCGCGGGGAACGTTCTCGGCGTGGGCGCGTGGTTTACGAGCGGCTTCGAGGTTTCCGGCTGCTCCATCGGGGGCGGCTACTGGGGCGTTTTCGTCTCCCACTCGCCCGGCGCCCGCGTGCTCGGCTGCGCGATCTCGAACAGCTCGTGGGGCGTCCTACTGCTGGCGTCGCCGCGCTCAGCGCTCGCGGGGAACGCGCTCGAGGGCACCGGCTTCTACCCCTTCGAGTCCTTCGAGCTGGCTGTTGCGAACAACACGGTGAACGGGAAGCCTCTCGTCTACCTGGAGGGGGTCGAGGGCCCTGTGGTGACCGACGCGGGGCAGGTCGTCGTCGCGCGCTCCAGCCGCGTGAGGGTTGTGGGGGTTAACGCGTCGCGCACGAGCGTGGGGATCGCGCTCATCCGCGTGAACGGCTCGCTAGTCGAGAACTGCAGTGTAACCGGGTCAAGGTGGGGCGTCCTCCTGGAAAGGGCGGGTGGCAACCGCGTGCTGGGCTGCGCGCTCGCGGAGAACGAGGTGGGCGTTTACCTGTACGAGTCCTCGGGCAACGAGCTTTCGGGGAACCTCCTGCTGTCCAACAGCGTGGGCTTGAGGGCGGTGGGCTCCTCCGGGAACAAAGTGTGGGGGAACTGCTTCGTCGCCAACGCGGCGGAAGCGGAGCTCGCGGGCGGGCAGGGCAACTCGTGGGATAGGGGGGCGGGTGGGGGCAACTACTGGAGCGCACACTACGCCGAGGACGCGGACGGGGACGGGGTGCTCGACGAGCCCTACAGGATCGGTGCCGGCAACATCGACCAATACCCGCTCGCCGCTTGCCCGCTGGCTTTGAAGCTTCCCGAGCCGGCACCATCGTGCCAGCTGCGGTTAGAGGTTAACGGGAGCGAGGTTTCGGAGGTCGAGTCGGGTACAACCGTAATGGTCAAGGCTCAGGCTAGCGGTGCCCTGCCTGTGAGGGCGGTACGTTTCGAAGTTGGCAACTTCACCGCTGGTTGGTTCAGGTGGGACCGGAGCGGTGGCGGCTGGGACGCGCTATCGAAGACCTGGGCGGTGAAGCTGCCAACTCCCGGAAACTTCACCGTGAGGGCGCAGGTAAGGGACGCTGGCGGTAGACCCGGCACCTGCAGCGCTGCAATACATGTTAAACCTTCGCCTCAGCCTGAAGCCCAAAAGCCAGCCGGGTGGCGGGGCGAAACGGTTACTGCAATCGCGTTTTTCGTTATCCTTCTAGCTGCGGTTCTCGTTTCGAAGCTGCGGAAAAGAGCAAAGCGGTCGCTTAGGCTGGCGCGGTAGAGCGCTCCAACCAGCTCAACCCGGTGGGAAGCGTAGTTCAGCGATGCATTCTTGACTATGCTTTCAAGCGAGTTTTGTGAGGCGTAAGTGCATCTACGCTAGGCGCGTTGTCGTGTTCTTGCAAGGTTCAGAGCGCGGCTTTGTAACAAGGTGGTACTGTACGCTCGCAAAGATTTGGTGCCCCTACAGGGCTCAAGGGCGGTCTTGCCCTCACCTTCTCTCGCGCGCCCGCGCACTTTTCGGTTTAAGCGCCTAAACCGCCAGCTGCTCAGAAAAGCCGAAAGGCGCGCGATTAGCTCTAACGAGAGCTGGACGTAGCAGCCGCTTGCACCGGCTGTTGCAGGATTAGGGTTGAGGTCCAGCTCCCTCGCCGCCGGCGCGTACAGCTTTCGCCAGCTCCTGTAGAGCTTCCCTGCGGCTGTAACCTTTCTCGATAAGCTTCTGCAAGTCCATCTCGAGCATCGTAGCTGCCCTTAGAGAACCGTACTTCTTCGCGTAGGCCTCGAGCAGCTCTTCGTAGGTTATCTCTTTTTCTTCTGCTACTTCAGCGTAGCCTGGGATCTCCACTACACCAGCGGTTATGAGCTCGCGTAGCACGCTCATCACTGTGTCCCAGCATAAGGTGTCATCGCAGGATACCGTGTAAAGCCCTTCGCCCGACTCGACGATGAAAGCCCGTCTTCTGTCCGCACCCGCGTAGAGGGCTACCGCGGCGAACCACAGTAAAGTTCCCACGAAAATGAAGGGAACGAGGAACAAACCTATCAGGAACAGTATTGCGATCTCGACGGCGCCGATCCTCTTGCCGTCTTCAGCGACCAGAACGCCGCCCGATATTGTAGGCACCCAGCGGCGCATCGCAAAACCTCTCGAGAGAGCGGTGAACAGCTCCTCGCGCGTCACCAGGCTACGGAACGTGCGCCCGCCGGCTTTCCTCACGCTTTTCAAGGATCGCTGGGATGCTAAAAAGGTTTTTGGCAAACTTTGGTCTCGAAAGATTGTTAAGCGGTAGATGAAATTTAAGCGCGCGCGGCGAATTTTTATCCGAGTTTTCCAGGTTTTCCTAGAAGATAGCACAACCGATGCGAGCAAACAAGCGGGTCGATGGGATAGCGAAAAGAAAAAGTGCTCAACGCTTCAGCGAGGCGGTTCGAGGGAGCACGGTACGATCAGCGAAAGCCTAAGCTCGAGCAAGCTCAAGCCCAGAAAAATATGGGAGATTCCTTCGAGCAGGCCGAAGGGCTTAGACGCCGCCACGGTCGAGCACGTGTCGTGCGCTGTACAGAAAACTTTATGCACGTCTCTACGTATGGAGGTATGGTATTTCCAGGATGGCTAAAAAGAAAGTCACTTTAAGCATCGACGAGGACCTTTTGAGCGAGGTCAAGAAACTCGTAGCTCTTGAAGGGAGCACTCTGAGCGGCATCGTTGAGGAGTACCTGGAAGGTCTAGTTTTCGAGAGGTGGATCCGCGAGCTTTGCGATAGCTTAGATCTAGGTGAGCTTGAGCCTACCTCCGAGTCGGAGATCCCCTTAGGCAGACCTAAAGGCTTGAACGCAGCGGAGATCGTTAGAGAGTTGAGGGAGGGGCGCACGGGATTTTCATAGTATTGCACAGGATTTTCATGAGATTTTCATAATTGCTCGTGCTCAGATACCACATCTACGTTGCTGATGCTCTCCAGATAGTTTCAGCTAAAAAGTTTAACGGTTCTTTGATGGTAACCGCTGATAAAAGGTTGGTGAGCGTAGCTGAAACTGAAGGGTTAGAATGCCTATACGTGGGCGAGCGCTAGCGCCGGGAACTAAGGGTACTGGTTCGCGTTACGCAACCCTTTAAGCTTCGAGGAAGTTAGCTCGGTGTGGTCGTTACGCGAGCTCTTTCACAGCTAGGTACTCGCTCCCGACTGTGCGGAAGCCGCTCTTGAGCAGGGCTTCGACGAGCAGCTTCTTGGAAGCGTCCACGGGCACGGTGACGGTTGAAACGCCAGCTTCGAGACCCACGCTCTTCACCCCGGCGAGGAGGGTTCGCAGGGCGTCGAGCGCCGTGTAGGATGAGAGGGCGATGTAGTCCGCGTACAGCTCGCTGTCGAGGGAGTACTCGAGCACGCCCTTGACGCGCTTGCCCTTGTAGGCGACGAGCGCCTCCTCGCCCTTAATGAACCTCTTGTAGATGAGCCTGTCGACAGGCTCTGTGAGCGTGCTCCACCACGTTGATGGCTTGAACCGCTTCAACCTGCTCAAGCTACCTGCCCTCCTCCTCTTCACCGCGAAGCCTTCCACCACTGTATCGGGTAGGTTAGCGACAGGGCTGCTTAGGAGCAGGATGACGCCCTTGAGACTGTAGCCGTTGCGGAGGTAGAAGTCGAGAGCCCGCTTGTTCCCGTCCTTCACGCTCAACGCCACAAGCTCGGCCCCGTCGGACTTCAGAGCGCGCTCTAGCTCGGCGAGGAGCTTGCTACCCACGCCGGCACCCCTCGCCTCGGGCTTCACCGCTATGCTGTCGATGTACGCGAGGTCCCCGTACCTGTAGGCTATAGCGAAGCCTACAACCTCGCCGTCCAGCTCGGCGACCAGCACCCTCCTCCTCCTCGATCTGACTTTGATCATCGCCTCGAACCACTCGAAGTCCTCCTCGTCCAACCCCTCGAGCGAGTTTAGGTGGATTTCGAAGATTGCCCTGCTGTCTTTGAGCTTAGCCGGGCGCACAACAAGCTCCGCTGTTTTTGGCGCCCGGACCTTTACGCTACCTAGTCAAGTCATGAGGATTCAGCACCTTTCGTGCGGTGCTTAGGGGGTTATAAAACTTCGTAAACGCTCGAAAGTTGTTCCTCTCACGCCCGCGCATGTTCTCTGCTACTCATTAGCCGCGCACTGGACGTTTCCGTAAAGCCTTTTCGCGCCTTTTGGAGCGCGTTTTATCCTCTTTTTTCTTTTTACGTCGGAGGGTGTAAGCTGAGACTAGCGCCGCGACTGTAGCGAGCGGTACAAGTACGTAAAGCTGGGGACCGCCGTTCCCTTTGGTTGAGACCTTCACGACGGCGTACGCAGGGTCTGTGTTATCCCCGTGTAGGGTGGCCGCTATGGAGCCGCTTCCGCCTTCGCAGCGCAGGGGCACTACAACCCGCTTAACCGAGCCGGGCTCCAAATCGCCCACGTTCACCGACAGGCTGCTTTCCCACGTGTTGTTCCAGCCTAGCAGCTGGGCGCACCCGCTGGCCACCAGGTTTAAGGTGACGTTAACCGCAGGCTCCTCCCTCGGGTTCTGCAGGACGAAGGTTAGGGGGGCTATCTCGCCTGCCGTCAAGTTAAGGCTCGTCGCGCTCGGGATAAGCAGCAACAGAGGACCGCTAGGCTGGGCGGTCGCGAGCAACGGTAGCATAGACGCGGCGAGCGCGATCGCGAGCGTGAGGCGCACGATTTCTCGGTGCGGTGAACCACGTTAAATCTCTTTTTAGAGGCCCTTCAACCTCAGGAGCGCGCCAACCAGGTAGGGTTGGGTGGCGATGAGTAGAGCTAAGCGCAAAAGGTCCGACACGATACCCACCTTGAACATGCTTTTCATCTTAACCTTCCCCGAGCCGTAGACGATAGCCATCGGCGGCGTAGTGGATGGGAGGGCGCTGGATATCGAGCAGGCGAGCGCGGCCGCGAGTACAGGGGCAACCGGGTTGACGCCAACCCCTTTAGCGATCGAGGCGACGAGGGGTACAGAAACCATCGCTGCCGCCGTGTTGGAAGCGGGAAACGTGATAGCGAAGCCGAGCAGCGCAGCTATCGCCGTCAGCCTGAACGGGTCGAGCGAACCCGAACCCGCGATCGCGAGGGCCAGCCACCTCGAGAAGCCGCTGGCGTCGAGCGCGGCTCCCATAGCCAAGCCTCCGCCGAACATGAAGACGACATTCCAGTCCACGCCTTCAGCGATCTCTTGGAATGTAAGCAAAGGCCCTTTACGCGTCCTGATGAGACCTAGAGCGATCACGGCTAGAGCCGCTGGCGCGGCTTCGGGTAGGTACCTGGCGGCGAGCTTGTAAGCGCCTTCGAGCTCGGGCAGCGCGGCTGCGGCTATCGCCAAAGCCCCGGGTAGCGACCAAAGGGTGAGCGCGAAAAGGAAGACGGAGATCACAAGCTTCTCCTCGAAGCTCATGGGTTTCTCCGAGCCTGCCGCACCAATAGGCGGCACCTCCTTCTCCTCCACCTTCAGCAGCTTGAAGACGACGAGCCAGGAGATGAGCAGGCCGGCGAGCGCCTGCGGCGTCCCCACGATAAACCAGTCGATAAAGGTCAACCGGAAGCCTGGTAGGCTCGACTCTAGAACCTGCTTGGCGACGAGGTTGGGGGGAGTGCTGATCAGGAGCAGCATCGCGCCGGCCGTCGCGGCTTCCCCCAGCGCGAGCATAGCTGCTTCGCTCAAGCTGTCCGAGGCCCCGATCGCGGCGAGGTAGGAGAGGGCTATCGGGTAAACCACGCTGGCTGAAGCGGTTATCGAGCCGGTCACCGTCAGGAGGAATGCCGGTAGGCAGGCGGTAAAGAGGACGGCGAGCGCCGGGTTCCCGCCCCTGTAGAGCCTCGCGATGGCGAAAGCTGCCCTCCTGTCGACGCCCCACTTCCTGAACGCTTTCGCTAGCACGAAGCCCCCGATGAATATCCAGATGATCGGGTTGGCGAAGCTCGACAGCGCGGCGCTCCACGAGATAACGCCGAGGAGGCTGAAGAGCGCAGCGGCGAGCAAGCCGGTGAGCCCCAACGGCACCACCTCGAAAACCCACCATGAAGCGATCCAGAAGAGCCCGCCTAGCGCAGCCTGCGGAGCCTTGAGGAAAGGCGCTCCCACCTGCCGCGCGGCTTCCTCGACGAGCGGGAGCGGTGGGACAAGCAGTAGCACCGCGAACAGCGCGGGCCCAACGAGCCACTTCGCCAGCTTCCCGAGCACGCGGGACGTTGCTCGCTCGCTGTTAAAAAGCGTTAGCGCGTGCGCGACACGATGCCGAACTTTAACAGTCGAATCTCTCACCTTCAGGTCGTATGCGGTATCAATCAGCGGGCGCTAAAGATGTGATGTAAATCGGCGTTTTTCCTATAAAAATAGCGCAATCTTTGTGCGCGTTGCGGCACCCTAGTGCCGCTGGCAACGGTTTTAAAAGAGGGGTGCTTGCCCCACCGGGTGGTGCCGGCTTGAGAGGGTATTTGTTAAGCGGGGTTACGGTTGTAACTCCCACGCACGTCTTCAGGAAGGGGTACGTAGCAGTTGAAGGAGATACCATCGTTGCGGTGGGGAAAGAGCCGCCGAAGGATCTCGAAGGTTTTGATGCGGTTAAGCTAGAGGGCTACATTATCGGACCGGGCTTCGTGGACACCCACATGCATGGGGCCTTAGGCGTGGATCTGATCAGCGCGTCGCCTGGGAGGGTGGAGGAGCTATCTAGGAAGCTGACGAGGTTCGGGGTCACCTCGTTCGTTCCCACCTCGGTGGCTCTGCCCCAAGAGGCGCTAAGGGCTTTCTGCAGGAATGTCGCCAGCGCGGAGGGAGTCCCCGGCGGGGCTAGGGTAGTTGGGATACACCTCGAGGGACCTTACATAAACCCGGCTAGGGCGGGCGCCGAGAAGCCCAGCTACATGCGCGACGCGAGCTTAGAGGAGTTCGAGGATCTGCTCGCCGAGAGCAGGGGGCTGCTTAGGGCCATCACCGTAGCGCCTGAGGTTAGGGGGGTTAAGGAGCTGATCAGCCACGCTGTGGCCAAGGGGGTTGTGGTCCAGGTAGGGCACACCGAAGCTACGTACTCCGAGGTGGAGGAAGCGGTGGCATTAGGGGCGTCCAAGGCTACCCACCTCTACGACGCCATGGGCGCCTTTCACCACAGGAGCCCCGGACCTGCGTTAGCGCTTTTGAGGGCTGAGGATGTGTACCTCGAGCTGATAGTGGATTTCGTCCATGTGGCACCGGAGGTGGTGGATTTCACCGTAGATTACGCGTCGCACCGTAGAGTGGTCCTCGTCTCGGACTCCACATCTGCAGCAGGTATGCCAGACGGCAGGTACAAGCTGGGGGACACCGAGATAGAGGTAGCGGGAGGGATCGCTAGAACTGTCGATACGAAGGCGCTGGTTAGCGCTCTAACCATGGATAGAGCTTTCGCCAACATCGTCAGCTTGGGCTACAGCCTAGCTGAGGCGTTTTACATGTCCTCACTAGCTCCAGCTCTCTCGCTAGGGCTCGCTTGGAGGTACAGGATCGGAACGTTACGCCCGGGCTTCAAAGCCGATATGGTCGTGCTAGACCCCAAGGACCTTAGCGTTGTCGCAACCATAGTGGGAGGTACCATCAGTTACGTTAAAGAAGATTTGAACCATCTCCTAACCTAGAACATTTTTAACTGAGTATTACGGCATTACCGTTTTTCAGCCCACACACGAGCTTCGCAGTAGGGGTCTCCCTTCGCGATGCACTTCTCCTCTCTCACTACGATCTCTTCAGCTTCTGAAATGCCCCACCTCGCCGCGAGCCAGCCGCCGATGAGCCCCCTGACGAAACCTGCTCTTATCTCGCCCTCGCCTTTGAAGAGTTCGCACTCGAAGCTGTCGTACACCCTGCAGACAGCTTCTCTCCTAGCGTCGTCGATCTTAAGTATTTTGAGCCTCCCGTAGCCGAGCAGCTGGAAGAAAGCTTCAGCCACCTTCACCGCAGCTTTCACATCTCCGCCAGCAACCTCCAAATGCCTCCGGTAGGCGAGCCGCCCAGACTCGAAACCGAGCATGTAAAGCATTACAGGGAAT
>Ga0209225_1002897_pt1 | contig 14926 bp, 15 predicted proteins | sample WasSprMetagenome_FD_184732 | JGI IMG/M metagenome (GOLD analysis project Ga0209225, IMG submission 184732) | Sulfidic aquatic microbial communities from Washburn Spring, Yellowstone National Park, USA - WS (SPAdes) (version 3) | ecosystem: Environmental > Aquatic > Thermal springs > Hot (42-90C)...
TCTTCGCCATGTCTCCGGTTAGCAGCCATCCGTTTATCAGAACCTTCGCCGTCTCGCTCTCCATCTTCCAGTAACCCTTCATCACCTGAGGCCCGTATATCGCGAGCTCTCCAACCTCTCCTGGTGGCAAAATTTTCCCTTCATCGTCGACGACAACTGCTAGTGTGTCCGGGAACGGGATTCCTATGCTCCCTTCTTTGTTCAACCCATAGAGCGGATTTGCATGGGTTACAGGAGAAGTTTCACTTAAACCGTAGCCTTCCACCAGTTTACCTCCAGTTGCAGCCTCGAAATTTCTCTTGAGCTCAACTGGCAAAGGAGCTGCACCGCTTATGCAAGCCTTAATGGAAGATAGATTGTATTTCTTTCTTTCAGGATAGTTGAGAACGGCAGCATACATCGTTGGCACTCCGCAGAATATCGAAACTTTATATTTTTCAATGAACTTCAATATAGACTTTATGTCCCTTGGATCCGGAACTAGGACAATTGTACTTCCGAAAGCAATTGGAGCGTTAAGGGATGTTGTCATTCCATAGCTGTGGAAATAGGGAAGAACTCCTATAAACACGTCGGTTTCAGGATTTTTGTCCGGGAGCCATTCGAGAACCTGATACGTATTTGCAACCAAGTTGTAGTGCGTACTCATGACAGCTTTTGGTACTCCAGTTGTGCCTCCAGTGTATAGAAAGACAGCTACATCCTCTTTTGGATTTATTTTTGGTCTTTCTCTTGATGGTGGATGTTTAATTACTTCATTCCAGAATGCAATGTCTCCTCTTTTTTCAATTTTAACTTTTTGCTTCTTTAATGGATAAAGAACATTTAGTGGGAAGGGCAGAAAATCCTCTATCTTACAGATTATTGCTTTCTTTAGCTTTCCTTCGTTTAGAATCTTTTCGATTCTTGGATACACCATCTCAATAAAAAAGCCTGCCTCTGCCTCGCTGTTTTCCACAATATATCTAATCTCTCTTTCGGTGTAGAGAGGATTGCATTGAACAACTGTTGCGCCAGTCTTCAGAACACCGTAATAGGCTATAACGTAGTGCGGGGTATTCGGCAAATCTAATACTATTTTGCTACCCTTTCTTATCCCGAGGCTGTACAAATATCCAGCGACCCTGTCACTAAGTTCGTCTAGCTCTTTATAACTCAATTTTTTTCCGTAGAATATCAGAGCGGTCTTATTCGGGTTCTTTTTTGCGCTCTCCTCAAGCAGAGCATAAAGCGGTATTTCTGGATAGTCAATGTGATCTCTGACCCCCTTATCATAATGCTTTACCCATATGCGCTTTACTTCTTCAGGTTTTATTTCCATGAGCGTTTTTCCTTCAACTCCGAGCATGCGTTTCAGTCAAAATGTCAGCATAAATATTTTTTTAATTTGCTGCGCTTACAATCAAAAAATTAAAAAGCTGAAGGATTAATTTGTGTGTGGAATTTGGTTGTCTTTCTTTGTCTCACAAAAGGGCGTGTGTCGAGGAAATAGAGAGAGTTGTAAAAAATCCTGACCTTTTCGGAATTTTAAGTAGTTGTTTTAAAGAATTCGTATATATCACAACTTGCAACAGATTCGAGGTTTATGCTTACTGCGATAACGTTGCGGAAAAGTTGTTAGAGCTAGCAAAAAAACTTGGAATCGAAAAAGGAGAAATTTACATAGGCGATGATTGTCTCAGACATTTGATGCGTGTTTGTTCGGGCATTGAGTCAATGATAGTGGGGGAGAATGAAATTCTTGGGCAGGTAAGAGGATGCTTTGAAAAGTGTGAAAAAGCCGGATTTGCTGGGGAAAACTTGAGGCGAATTTTTTTAAAGGCTATTCAGGTTGGTGGCAAGGTAAGGAGAGAGACAGGGATATCGAAAAAAGCTCTTAGCATAGGTTCAGCTGCCGTGGAACTGGCGGAAGAGGTTATCGGTCCGCTTAAAGGTAAAAAAGTTCTGGTGGTAGGCGCAGGCGAGATGGGGCAGTTAGTAGCGAGAGCTATAAGTAGAGACGCTGAAACGGTCTTTATAGCAAATAGAACTTTTTCAAAGGCAGAAGCTTTAGCGAAAAGACTTAACGGAGTTGCAGTTAAGTTTGACAAACTGCAGGAATACCTGAAAATATGCGATATTGTTATTTCCGCAACTTCTGCACCCCATGTTGTTATAACGCGAAAAATAGTAGAAAACGCAATGAAAGAAAGGGATAAAAAACTCGTGATTATCGATATAGCCCTTCCGAGAGATGTGGAAGATTCCGTTAGGGAGATTCCAAACGTGGAATTATTTACGATTGATGATTTGAGAGAGATAAGCGAAAGAAATCTTGAGGCGAGATTGCTTGAGGTTAGGAAGGCGGAGGAGATAATAGAAAAAGAACTCTCCCAGTTCAAGGTATACTTGAAGGAGCTCGAAGCGAAAAAAGCGATAGATGCAATGTATTCTCTAGCTGGCAAGTTTTTAGATGAAGAAATAGAGGAATTGGCCAAAGAACTTGAAAAGTTTGGAGTAGATGGAAAAATTAAGCCAATTCTGCGAGCTTTTGCAATCTCATTTATAAAGAAATTCCTTAGCGAACCGACTGAAAAGCTTAAACTTGCAGCCCGCAATGGAGATTTGGAATTGATAAATGCAGCAATAAAAATTTTCGGTGGTGAAAATGTTTCCGGTTGTGAGAATGAGAAGGTTGAGGAGAGAAAATTTGAGAAATCTCATTCGTGAAACTAGACTTTGTATTGACGATCTTATTGTTCCGATTTTTGTAGATGAAAATGCGAAAAAAAGGAAGGAAATAGCTTCAATGCCTGGTTACTATAGAATTCCCCTAGACGAAGTCTCGAATGAGGTTGGGGAATGCATGTCACTTGGGTTGAGGGCTTTCATACTGTTCGGTATACCGAAAAGAAAAGATGAAACTGGAAGCGAAGCTTTTAATGATGAAGGAGTCATCCAAAGAGCTGTAAGAGCTATTAAGAGGGATTATCCGGATGCAGTGGTCATAACGGATGTTTGTTTATGCGAGTACACGGATCATGGTCATTGCGGAATCGTCAAAAAAGGAAAAATCCTTAACGATGAAACTTTGCCGATTCTCGGAAAAATAGCTGTAAGTCATGCAAAGTCGGGTGCGGACATTGTTGCACCTTCCGGAATGATGGACGGAATGGTGGGAGCTATAAGAGAGGCTTTGGACAGAGAAGGTTTTTCAGAGGTGGCGATAATGAGCTATTCAGCAAAATACGCTTCAAATTTCTATTCTCCATTCAGAGAAGCAGCTGAAAGCGGTTACAAGTTTGGAGATCGGAAAAGCTATCAGATGGACTTTCACAACGCAAGGGAAGCACTTAGAGAGGTGGAACTCGATATAAAGGAGGGGGCCGATATTGTTATGGTAAAACCTGCCCTTGCCTATCTTGATGTAATAAAAAGCGTTAAGGAAACTTTCAATGTTCCGGTTGCAGCTTACAACGTAAGCGGTGAGTACTCGATGGTAAAGGCTGCTATCGAAAAGGGATGGCTTGGAAAGGAGATTATCTATGAAATCCTAACGGCTATAAAACGGGCCGGAGCTGATGTGGTAATAACGTACCATGCTAAAGAGATCGCTGAGTTTTTGAAGTAGATTTATATTCCCTGAGACAGTGCTCTCAACGATGAGAATCGAGTTGGAAAAACTCAGATACGGCACTGAGCTGGTAAAACGGGGCTTTGCAAAGATGCAGAAGGGAGGAGTTATAATGGATGTAACCAATGCAGAGCAGGCGATAATAGCTGAAGAAGCTGGGGCAGTGGCAGTAATGGCTTTACATAAGGTTCCAGCGGATATAAGGGCAAGTGGAGGAGTTGCAAGGATGGCGGATCCAAAGATCATTGAGGAAATAATGGATGCGGTAACGATTCCCGTAATGGCGAAGTGCAGAATTGGTCACGTGGCAGAAGCTAAAGCCTTGGAGGCAATTGGAGTTGATATGATTGATGAAAGTGAGGTTTTAACACCTGCAGATACCTTTTTCCATATTTACAAGAAGAATTTTACCGTTCCATTTGTATGTGGAGCAAGAAGTCTTGGTGAAGCTGTAAGAAGGATATGGGAAGGGGCGGCGATGATAAGGACAAAGGGAGAGGCTGGGACCGGAAATGTGGTTGAAGCCGTGAAACACATGAGAATGATGAACCATGCCATATATCTAATTCGAAGTACAAGCGAGGAAAGGCTTTATTCGGTAGCTGAGAAATTTGCTTCAAGATATCTGGAACTCTCAAGACTTGTAAAAGAAGAAATGGGGATAGCAGTTGAAAAAGAGATCATTTATGAAGGTTTTACTTTTGAGGATATAGTAGAGGGAATCTATGATATTTTGCTTGAAATAAAAAGGCTTGGAAGACTGCCAGTCGTGAATTTTGCAGCAGGGGGTATCGCAACGCCAGCAGATGCTGCTCTTATGATGCAGCTCGGTGCTGATGGTGTTTTTGTCGGTTCAGGGATATTCAAGTCTTCCAATCCGCAAAAATTTGCGAGAGCGATAGTCGAGGCGGTGCAGCACTTTGATGAGCCTGAAGTTGTTGCGGAAGTCTCAAAGGAATTGGGAGAGCCGATGAAGGGTTCCGAAATTTCGAAGTTAACGGAGTTTTTGCAGACAAGGGGGACATGAGAGTAGCGGTTGTAGGAGTTCAAGGAGACGTAGAAGAGCACATTATCTCAACAGGAAAGGCAATGGAAAATCTTGGGATAAGCGGGGAGGTTATTGCAACTAGAAAAGCCGGAATTGTCTCGAAGAGCGATGCCGTAATAATTCCTGGGGGCGAAAGCACTACAATCAGTAAACTAATTTTTAGAGATGGTATAGCTGATGAAATAATTCAGCTCGCTGAATGCGACAGGCCCATAATGGGCACCTGTGCCGGATTAATAATTCTTTCAAAGTTTGGAGATGAACAGGTTGAGAAAACAGGGACCAGACTCCTTCGATTGCTCAACATTAAGGTTCGAAGAAACGCTTTTGGAAGGCAAAGAGAAAGCTTTCAAACGAAGTTGCAAATTAAAAATATAGGGGAAGTCGATGCAGTCTTCATAAGAGCTCCGATAATTGAGGAAGTTGGAAGTGACGTCGAAGTTCTTGCGAAGTTCGAGGAAAAGATAGTTGCGGTTCAGCAGGGAAAAATACTGGGCCTGGCCTTTCATCCCGAGCTTACCACAACAAAAGTTCATGAATATTTTCTTAGCTTGTTTTGACAAAGAATAGCAAAATTTAAATTCTCTCTTCTCAGGATGAACACATGTTCGATGCCTGGACATGTTTCCTCTTAGTTGTTTTGGTCAGCATAGTGGTGACCCTTTTGAGCTTGGCTTTAAGTAGACCGGAGGGATAAAATGCTACCAACACCCAATTACTTGGATCTGGTTTTTTCAGCACTTCTCTTGGCAATTCTGCTCTTTTTAAGCGTTGCCGTCGGATTTGTGTCGAAAAAGAAAAGCGAAACTTTTAATGCATGGCTTGCAGGAAGCAGAACCTTTGGTCCAGTCATTACCGGTCTTGCTCTAACAGCCACATGGCTCAGCGGCTGGGCATGTTTGGGCCTGATGGGCATTGTTTACTCTTTCGGCTGGTCCGGAATGTGGCTGGCCGGGGTTTGGACTCTGGTTGGAATAATCCCCACTGTGACAATTTTTGGGCCAAAGCTTAGAAATAGGTTCGAGCAGATGAGGGCGACAACGGTTCCGCAACTCGTTGGTAATATCTATGATAGCAAAATGGTTGCAGCGGTAGCATCGATTATATACATAGTACTTCTGACTGTTTACTCCGTTGGACAGTACAAGGCAGCAGCTACCGCTTGGCATATTGTTACAGGGACTTCTTGGGAGCTCTCGATACTGGTATCAGCCATCGTCATGGCGATATACATGGCAGTAGGTGGCTACACCGGAACTCAATGGGCACTGGCGATTCAATCGATTTTCATATTCGTTGCCTGCGTACTCTTGGGTTTGCTTGCTTTATCAGCGGTGGGTGGCATTGAAGGATTGAATACGGCTTTATATCAGCAAGATCCAAAGCTCCTGCAGCCGCTCAGACAAGATCTTACTACTAAACCAAATTTACAATTTGCGGCCGATCTTATCGGGCTTACTGCAACTTTGGGACTTTTTGTAACGATGGCAGTGGGTTTCCCCCACAATGTCGCCCGTTTTATTGGCATGAGAAAAATCACAAAAAGGGATCTCGTCATAATGACAGTTGTGGTATTCGTTACCGCTTCGGTACCATGGTTCAATATTTTAACAGGCTTGTCTGCTAGGGCATTATTTGGAGCTGAGCTTTTTAATATTCCAGCAGCAAAACAGGATACTGCAGGACCAATGGTTGCTTTGATGATTGGATCTCCACTCTCTGGATTGTACGTTGCAGCAGTATTTGCTGCAGCAATCTCAACACTTGCAGGAATGGTACTGGTAATGTCTGGCAGTCTGACAAGGGATCTGATACAGGTTCTTAAACCGAATCTTAGCGACAGAACTTTGCTGAATGTTGCAAGGATTTTGACGGTTTTCTTTAGTATAATCCCGATTACCTGGGTTATTCTAAGACCGCCCGACTTGCTTGCATATCTTATGTCTGGAGCTGCTGTTGGTATGGGCTGTATATTTTTCTATACATTGGCTGTCTCTTTATTCTGGAAAGGAGCTCACAAGCTTGGAGCTATAGCTTGTATGATCTACGGCTTTGCAATGACCGCTCTTGGAGGCTATTACGTCTACACGGTAGCTCAATGGCCTTGGGGAAATTGGTGGTGGGCCACTTTCATCGGCTGTGGAATCTGCTATTTCGTTTTCAGCAAAATTGGAAAAAAGCGAGCATAGGGCCAAAAGATTTTTTATCCTTTCTATAACTTAATTTGTGATAAGTTTGAGTAAGATGCTCTCCAATGTGGCAACGGTTTCGGATGAGTTAAGTTATGGGATGGATAACTCTTTAATTCCAGAAAAGCTTAGGGAATTCGTTTCAAAGCAGGTTCCTATAGTGGTTTGGAACATAACTAACAGGTGCAACCTTAACTGTCTTCACTGCTATGCGAAAGCAAATACTAGGGTTGTTGAGCTGTCAAGCGAGGAATGTAAGAAAATTGTCAACGAACTGGCAGAATTCGGTGTGCCCATGATTTTGTTCAGCGGAGGCGAACCTTTGTTAAGGCAGGACATTTTTGAAATCGCAGACTATGCAAAAAAGAGGAACATAAGGGTCATTCTCTCGACGAACGGCACATTGATCGATGAGAGCAATGTAGACGAAATAAAGGTTTTTGATTATGTCGGGATCAGTCTTGATGGCATAAAGATTCATGACAAGTTTCGCGGACTTGAGGGGGCTTTTAAAAAAGCCATAAAGGCTCTGGAAGTTGCAAGTGATGTTACGATGACCGGGATAAGATTCACCCTGACCAAGTACAACTTTCTTGAGCTTCCAGATCTAGTAAAACTGGCTAAAGATTTAGCAGTGCCAAGATTTTGTGTTTATCATCTTGTCCCCTCAGGAAAAGCGAGCTTTGAGGATGACATTGACAATGCGACAAGAAGAAGGATGATTAACTTTCTAATGAAAGTAGCTAGGAGAGAAGAGGAGATGGAGATCCTTACAGTTGACAATCCGGCAGATGGTGTTTACGTCTATCTGGAAACTCAGAAAAAAGAATTGTTAGAGTTTTTGAAGTTCAGAGGTGGGGATAGCAGTGGAGTAAGACTCGCATGCATAGATGAAGCTGGAAATCTGCATCCAAACCAGTTCTGGCTGGATTACAATGCTGGAAACGTTCTTTTGCACGGGTTTAGAAACTTGTGGTTGAACGATCCGCTGTTCAAAAAGTTAAGAGAGAAAGAGAAATACTTGCAAGGAAAATGCGGTGTTTGCAGGTTTAAATCCGTTTGCGGGGGGTTCAGGGTAAGAGCTCTGAGATTTGGAAATCTCTGGGGTTGGGATCCGAGCTGCTACATTTTTAAATCTTGAGGTGATTTTTTTGCCCATCCTCGATGATATCGGCAGTTTTCCCCTACCCTACGGAATAACCAGAGAATGGGTTGAAGAAAATCTAATGACTAGAGAGTATGAAGAAATGGTTCAGAGAGCATTTCTGATGAAAGCCAAATTTCTTGATGTTCCAAATTATCCGCAGTTTAGGGATATGGTGAAAATGTTTATCGAGCCTATAAAAAATCCTGAATTTCAGGACGAACCGTACCTCATTTCTGGAAGATATGCTGTAATCCCAGAGCTTGAATACATTGAAAAAATGAAAGTTGAGAGTGTAAGGGTTTGCATAACCGGAGCATTCGAACTATATTATCGCGAATTTGGAGGTGTGATTTACGAAGATATTCTGATGAATCTTGCCGAATCCGTCTATAGATTTGCAAAAAACGCTATAAAGTTCGAAAACGTGAAATGCATCAGCTTTGATGAGCCAAGTTTGGGCATAGTTCCGGATTTACAACCAGAAAAAGAGCTAGTCGAGAGAGTGTATAGCAAGAAGTTGGGCGTTGATGTGCAAGTCCATCTTCATGAACCGGTTTTTTATGAAAAATTTCTGGGAAGCTCTATAGAAATAATAGGGATAGAAAGTGCGAGAAACATCGAAAAAATTTCTGCTTTAGATGCGGAGGAGATATCTTCTGCGGGAAAGAAACTTAGAATCGGCGTTGCAAGAACGGACATCGATTGTATTATCAGTCAATTCAACGAAAAGCACGGAGTTGACGCTTGGAAAAATGAGGAGCTAGCAGAACTTGCAATAGAAGAATTCGAGTCGGTAAAGACAATTGCTGAGAGGATAAGAATTTCTTCAGAGAAATTTGGAGACTTGATAAAATACATTGGACCCGACTGTGGAATGCTCTCATTTCCCTCCCAGAAAACGGCTATGAAACTACTTGAAAATCTTAGAAAAGCGAGGGATTTATGGACTACCTAACTTTTTTCATAAAATGTTTTGTAACTCTGTTCATAATCGTTGATCCCCCTGGGAATGTACCGTTCTTTATAGCCCTAACAGAAAGATTCGATGAGAGTGTTAGGCAGAAGATTTCCAAAAGAACAACGATTGTTGCATTCTTGATTCTAATTTTCACAACCATGATAGGTGAGCAGCTTTTGGATTTCTTTCACGTCTCGATCAACAGTTTTAGGGTTGCTGGAGGAATTCTTCTTTTTGTAATCTCGGTTGACATACTTCTTGGGAGAATAGGTAGGGAGAGATACGGAAAAAGGGCGCAGAAAACAGCGGATATAGATTCGGTTGCAATTTTTCCATTGGCTTTGCCCCTTTACACAGGGCCTGGAGCGATAACGGCAGGAATAGTCCTTTTTTCTGAGGCATGGGATTCTTTTGCTAAGGGAATCGTTTTACTTAGTGCAACACTGGTTTACATAACAGTTAGGCTGAGCCATCTCTATACAGGCGTGATAATAAAACTGCTGGGTAGGAGTGGGGCAGATGTAATCGCAAAAGTATTGGCCATATTCCTTGCAGCAATTGGGGTTCAATTTGTCTTTGAAGGGCTTAAAAACGAGTTTGGATAAAGGTAACCGAATTCAGTATACCCTTAGCTAGAAGATGATTTAAAGTGAAATGGTATTATACAATTGTAATAATAAATGAAGTCAGCAGAAGTGAGTTGGAAAGCTTCCTCCGGCTTTGGTGAAAGTACTGCCCATGCCTTAACGAGAGGCATGGGATGGGGGAGCTTGGCTTTTGAACCGGCTGATGACTCGCTTTTAGGGCTGGGTAGCTCACATTGTTTTGGATGCCCTCCTCTGGCCAACTTTTAAGAGATGAAGAGCGGAAGCCGACCTCTCCCGCAATACTGAAGGAGGGCATCTAAGAAGTCAAATTCAGAACAAAAGAACAAATGTAGTTCATCTCTTACCAAACGGTTCCAGGAAAGGAAGCTCAGAAAGTTAGCAAATATCTCGGCAAAACTCTTCAACGAGTTGAACTATGAGAAAAGGCAACAGTTCTACGCATTAACGTTTTAGCAAGCGTAGTATTAAACGATGGTTGCTCTACAAAGGTGTTAGAACTAAGGAGGACTATTTCTACTTTCAGAAGAAGATAGCGCAAGTTCAATCCTTGGCGGACATTGGAGAATATGAAGCGTATGCTGAACTAGGTGTTTCAACCATCTACATGGGGTTATCCTTTTAACATTGCACAAGTTCACAGTAAACGTTTGGTCTTACTGCAGGTTAATGGATGTCATTGAGTTAAAGGTACAGGAATACGGAATGAGGGTGTTTGAGGTTGTTGAATACGACGCATCTAAGTACTGTGCTTACCACAATGTTAAAGTAAAGGGACATCCAAGGGGAGTAGTTAGTTGTCCTAAAGGACATAAACTTCATTCGGATCTAAATAGTAATTTTAAACATTCAAGAAAGCAAAGAATATGGTAGTTTCAGCAATAAAGAAACCGTTGTCCTTCATCGTAGAGCATAACAGAGTAGCACTCGCAAAGGGGTGTAACCCCTGAGACCTCGGGGAACCCTCGCCCTTCAGGGCGGGGAGGAGCTCAGAATCTTAACCTCACCGGTTTCCATATCGTAAATAGCCATAATGATTTGTACTTTGTTTGCTTTTACATATTCTTGTATAACCTTACTATTCCTTAGAATAAACTCTTTTTGTAATTTGACATTTTCTTCAATGGCTTTGTTGAGCAAATCTTCGTCGGACATTGCTATCTTTTTAGCCTCAGCCACAGCAGGCACTATTTTTTCTGCAATCGCCTTAAGATTTCCCCCGAGTTTGTCGTGAAAGTGAATGGTTGCCTCCACTGCACCACAATGAGTATGACCAAGGATAACAATAAGGGGAGTCTTTAAATAGTCCACTGCATATTCAATGCTTCCAAGAGAAACAGGGTCAAGGACATTTCCAGCAACCCTAATCACAAAAATATCACCCAACCCTTGGTCAAAGATTATTTCTGGGGGAACGCGAGAATCAGAGCAACCGATAACCACCGCATAAGGCTTTTGCCCCTTAAGAAGCTCTTTCCTTTTTTCTAAACTAAAATCCTTTTTAACCAAATCTCCAGAAACAAACCTTTTGTTGCCCTCTAAAAGCTTTTCCCAAGATGAACCAACAAAGTTTTTAAGCATAAAGATACTCTTTTTTAAGTCTTTAAATTTTTTCATACTCCTGACACCTAGGCAATTTGTCTAAAATCCGCAAAAAGACGTTTTAAAACACAAAAGTGGGTTATTCTCTTTCCTCAGTCCTTGTATGATGTAAGAATGCTCCCGAGCCCCCTAAAAGTGTTGTAGAAGGGAGTTTTCAAAACACATTCTTACATTCTTGCATCATGATAAATAATAAAAAATTGTGTTTAGAAGGTCCGAAAAAGCGGCATGAAAAACTCGCTATTACTATTTATCCTATTATTAAAAAGAAAAAAAAGATATAGACATCAGTCCCAGTCTTTGCTTATAAACGACCTGTTCATATACAAGTTCCCGATCACCTGCAACAGATGAAAATCGAGCACATCCGCGCACGTAAGCGCTTCAAAAGGCTTGTCGAGGAGAGAGTGGCGAAGTCTACCCGATTAGTCATCAGCATTTTTCTTTTACCACCTGAAACCCTCGCCCTTCAGGGCGGGGAGGAGGTCAGTTTCTCCAATCCTACATTTTTTAGTTTCTCCGCGATTCTTTTGATCTCTGCTTCCTCTGCACTTTTTCCCCAAGCCATAATGATGTCAGATTCTCCAATTTCTCCGAGTCTTGCCGGGAGTTCTTTTATAATTCTATCCGCTGATTTTAAGGCCCAAACTACATCTTTTGGCTTTATTTCAATTTTAGTATTGTAATCTGCATTATTTCTCCTCTTTCTGAGATTTGCAAAACAATCGCCCAGTTCGGAATCGATTTTTTTGATTATCTCCGCCAGAACGGCGTGGGTGAGTTCAGATCTTTCAATGGTTCTTCTCACATCTTCCCTAATTGGCAGCAATAGTCATCTTCCTCAAAGCCAAGATTCTTCAGGAATTCACATACCTTATCAGCCAGATATACGAGATTTCCATAAATCTTCGGATCGGATATAAGCACTTCAAGTGCATCAGAATCGCGAATTATCAATTCAGGCTTTAAAATTTCATTTAGGCTTTTAAGCATGCCCAAAACTCCCATGGCTTCTTCTAAAGTCCCTCGGATTCTCTCGTTGATCATATTGGGGATAATATCGAAACTTCTGACTGAATTCCAGAGATTTTCGGCTTCAATCATCTAGCTAACCCCCTTCAAGGATTTCTTTCAATTCCTGGGCTATTTTCCCAAGTTCGGAGGCAAGTTTTCTCTTCTCTGCTGGCGGCAAAATCCATGGATTCTGAAGCTGGGATAGGGTTGCCATCCTCAAAAAAGCGCTGATGAGCTTGGCATAAAGCTCCGGGGGCAGCTTCTGGGAGAGATTTAGAAGCGCTGCAGGGCTAAATCTTTCTTTTAGTATTTCATCTATCCGCTTTCCTTCCTTTTTCTCTATATCTGCAATCTCGTTCAAGATCTTTCCAAGAAGTTTGAAAATTTCGAGCACGAATTTGAATTCCTGAATCTGCAATCTTGGGACCATAGTTCTATTTTGAAGATTTATCCCACACATATATCTTTTTCCCTTTTTAAATCGGCATTTTTTAAAACCCATAGATGCTGAAGTGCCCGGTTTGACTTTCTCTCCTCTTTAATTGTCCAGCTCCCAAATACCCCAGATCTCAGCGTCTTTACCCTTTTCAAGATTGGTCACGAGAACAGCTTCACACCGGCCTGTTCGTATCTAGCTAACCGGTCAAGTGGTTTCACTTCTACTATTACCCAAGAACCATTCTTCTCAGCAATTATGTCTGGACCACCCACCTTCTTAATGAAATCCGAAGCCTCGTCTCTGTTCACCATCCTATAGCCGGCTTTCTTGAGCTTCTCTTCAGCGCAAATTCTCAAGACCTCGTGCGGGGTCAACAAGCCCCTAGCTTAAGCGCTTCCTTGACACCGCCCTCCTGTAAGCTTCCCTAACCTTCTCCATTAGCTCAAGGAGTTTTCTAACCGGTATCATACGAAATACTTCGTGTCCTGATTAAAAACACTCTACCAGTAAGCACGAATGAGTGAAGGTGTTTAGATTGAATAGTAAAGCCCCGTTTTTATTTAGGAACGTCATACATCCCCCTTGGTTCTCTTTAGCAAATAGAATCTAAGTTCATCCTTCTTTTTGCATAAACACTGCTAACTGAAAAATTCATTCCACTACCTTCCACTTCATGAGTGAACCTAAGTTTGCATCTCAAAGAGATATTAAAAGGGTGAAGAAAACAAGAATGCACGATAAAATCCGAAATCAGGCTAAAACCCTCTCCTCCAGTTTCTGCACTCTCCTCAGCAGATCCTTTATCACATCATCCCTCTCCTTTATCGCCTTCAGATCGGCCCTGATCAGGGATAGCTCGGAAAATAAAGTGTCAATCCTCTTATTCGTCTCATCTATCCTCTTATTTGTATCGTCGATCCTCTTGTTCGTCTCCTCAATCCTCTTGCTCAGCTCCACATTGATAGACTCAATCCTTTTAGCCATGTCCTCAAACCTTTTGTTCATTTCAAGCGTGAGGCTCTCGAATCTTCTGTTCATGTCTAGCGTGAGGCTCTCGATTCTCCTGTTCATTTCAAGCGTGAGGGCGTCAATTCTCGCATTCGTTGCGTCAATTCTTTTGCTCAGCTCCACATTGATAGACTCAATCCTTTTAGCCATATCTTCGAATCTTCTGTTCATGTCTAGCGTGAGAGTATCGATCCTCTTATTAGTCTCGTCAAGCCTTGCCTCGACTCTGGAAATCCTCTGCTCCATCGAGTCCATCCTCTTGTTCATCGTTTCAATTGCAATTCTGAAGCCGTCGAGCTGTCTCTGCATTCCCTCAAGCTGTCCCCTGACTTCAGCCTTAAATTCAGTGAACTCCTTCCTTAAATCGCCCACAATTGCATCCCTGATCTTCTCCACGATCGCATCGAGATCCATGGGATAATTCTGAATAGGAAATATATAAGTTCTTTCAACCGCACATGCGTCTCTCGATGCTCTCTTTTGTCCATACTGCGGTTCAAAACTAGAAGTGAATGCAGATGTGCTAAAAATGCGGATAGAGGAACCCAGGCATTATGAAAAATATCTTTCCTCCTCGTGCTATTTGGATCTCATGTTTTTTGCCTTTTGGCTGAGTACACTTACTGCGAAAAAGTACGAATTGCGGGATCCTCGTATTTACGAAATCACGTACTATCCCCAGCAGGTATGGGCCAATGTTATATTTATTATAGGGATGATTGGTGCATTTCTTGGCCTCGTGTTATTTTTTCTACTCTTTTTATCGAAGACATAAATTAACAGGAATATAGTTTTTAACAATTGCTTTTAATCTCTCACTCTTGGGATCGAAATTGAAAACCCATTTCACGGAAAAGATCTCTGTTTTCACTTTGATGTTCGAAGTTCAAACTTCACACTCCGAACTTAGTGCGCTTTAAAGATTACGAATAGTGGAAATAAAGGTTCAGAAAAGTAAAGAACTCATATCGATTCGTATCTCGTGAATAGCACTTTAAGCATTTCCCTGAAATCTTTTGGCGGCCCTTACCGTCTGAAAAGTACGAAGAAAATCAACAATGAGGTTTTTCAGTGATAATCGAAAGATTTAATTCTGAGAAAAGAGAATTAAAATAGATATGCCTGAATTTCTTCACCTGTTTGCAGAACGTATCAGGCACGACTTGATAAAGAGTGTATTCGAGCCATTGGTTGACCTTTCTGCCCATTTCGAGAAAAACTGGGTGGATGCTGCATTAAATCCGGGAAGGACTCGTTTTGAAATTCTGGCAATAGATAGCAGCTCTCAGCAGGAACAGCTTCC
>Ga0209225_1002902_pt1 | contig 14900 bp, 21 predicted proteins | sample WasSprMetagenome_FD_184732 | JGI IMG/M metagenome (GOLD analysis project Ga0209225, IMG submission 184732) | Sulfidic aquatic microbial communities from Washburn Spring, Yellowstone National Park, USA - WS (SPAdes) (version 3) | ecosystem: Environmental > Aquatic > Thermal springs > Hot (42-90C)...
ATATTTAATGCTCGAACCTCCCCGCCTATCTCGGCTTGGAGCCTTATTCGAGCCTTTGGACATCCAAGCCACATCTAACGAGTTGATGGAAGATTGAGAACATAAATCTTTCGGCGATTCATCCCACTGTTAAAACCGTAGGCTTTCTCGCCGAAAGATGGGTAAAAGCGCCTTCTTACCTATTTCATTTCGAATGATTTTCGAAGCGCTTGCACATGCAATGTCGGCTTTGGCTATGCTCCAGAACCATTCCACCCTCTTTTCTGATTCTCGTAATTATTTCGGGTATGGGCGTCCTCCCAATGCCTGCTAGGCGGGCGCCGATGGCTTGCACAAGGCTGCCTTTAAATGTTAAAACGGTTCCGGCGCCTTCGCAGACAACGACCGCGCAGTCAATAAGCCCCTTCTCAAGCCAAAACTGCATCATTTCCGAGGCGCCTACGCCGCAACGGGTTCGGCGTTGAAAAGGCGGTTTGCACAGCAGAAGCCAAACCCAGCGATCTTCTTTTCAACGCTTTTGCGGACTTCTTGGGCATCTATCTTCTTCGTGCCGTATAAGGCTTCGTGAAGCGGACAATATTCAACTAAAGGTTCACTTAAAACTTCCACACCCTTCTCAGAAATGCGTACACGGGCACCGCAACAGTATATTTCATGCTCGCCTTTGACACGCAAGCCTTAACCGCTCAACTCAAAGCGGATATGAGAGGAAGGTTTTCCGCTTACTCCTTGTTTGTTGCCTCGTTGATCTGCTTCTCCATCATGTGCCCGCGACAGTAAACAAGCGCCTTTTTGACGCCTTGAACTTTTAAGGCTTCTCGTTTAATGTCCATGGCTAGTTTAAAGGCTATGGGGCAAAAGGGGCTTGAGGGAATAAACTCGATTTTTACAACGCCCGGCTCCTCTTCCTCGACGCTTTTTATCATGTTCATTTCGGCGAAGGTTAAACCAGTCTCCGGGTCAATAACCTTGCCAACAGCTTCTAACACTTTATTCTCCAACTCGTTCAATTCAACACCCTTCCAGCTTCAAGCAATAAAACGCGTAATAATAATATAAAAGGTTATGGTTTAAGCTGTGGTTTGCATAGTTAACTTTTAAATACGATGATTCCATTCAAATTTTGAAGGTCATGTCGATGAAGTATGACTATGAAACTTTGCTTAAGAGGGCGCGTTCCCAGCTGCCAGAGACCGTTTCGAAACGGGAGCGGCTGGAAATTCCAAAGCTTCAATACGCTGTTGTTGGAACACGCACCATAATCCACAACTTTAACGAGATCGCCGAGGTTTTAAACCGTGACCCCCGACATTTGCTGAAATTTTTAACCGGAGAGTTAGCCACAGCAGCCCTCATGCAGGAGTCGAGGGTGATTTTTCAAGGCAAGTTTCCAAGGGAAACCCTTGAAAGGCTCCTTCAAAGGTACATGGAGACTTTTGTCACTTGTCCCGTTTGCAAACGTCCAGACACAAAAATCGTGAAGGAAAAACGCTTATCCTTCCTTGTTTGTATGGCTTGCGGCGCCAAGTCCTCTGTTAGGCAGCTGTGAGAGGCTGAAAGTTGAGGTGTTACATGAAACTTAGAAAAATCGGCAACAACGTTTTGCTTTCCATTTGCGATGTTGAAATTCTTGGGAAAACGCTCCGCCAAGGGAAAATAGTCTTCAAAGTAAGCGAAGAATTCTACAAAGGAGAGGAAGTGGACGTCGAAGAAGCCGTGGCAATGATAGAGAACTCAACCATCGTGAATATGGTGGGCAAAAACGTCGTGCAAAAAGCCGTTGAAAAAGGCTATGTGCATCCAGAAGCCATCCTAGAAATCGAGGGAGTCCCCCACGCTCAAATAGTGAAGCTTTAGGACTAATAGGTAAACTTTTTCATGGTTTATTTCCTCTTTCTGAAAAACACTAAACCATCCTTCAACAACGCGTCATAGCTACGTGATAAAACCTAAAGGCAAAAATTGCTGAAAGAATAGTTTGCGCCAAATTCCAATTAATTTTTGTTTTAGGGGCAAAAGCGTTCGTCAGTGAAGCTTAACTTCTAGAAGGCTGGAAACAGAAAAGGCGGCAAGTTTTAAAACAATTCGTGTGGATAGATTCTGGTTTGATGAATTGAATTGGTGAAGGTTAGACGGTTCGCCTTTAAAGCTTTCAAAAACTTTGTCAAGTTTAAGGGTGGAAAGCCTTCGCCTTTGTTTGTCTCCTACAACGTGACTGGGCGCTGCAATCTGCGATGTGTCTACTGCGACTGGTGGAGGACTGAAAGGCTGGAACTGCCGACAGATAAGGCTTTATTTGTCATAGACAATGTTTGCAGTTTAGGCGTTGCCTTTTTCGATTTCAGCGGGGGTGAACCCCTCCTTCGCAAGGACTTGGTTGTTCTGGCGAAAAGGGCTGCGCTTCACGGCTGTCTGGTGAGCATGAACACAAACGCCACGCTTCTAAACCAAGAAAAAGCATCGAAAATTGCAGACATCTTCGACGTTGTTGTCGTTTCCATGGATGGGCCGGCAGAATGCCACGACAAGATAAGGGGTGTAGCTGGAACTTTCCAGCGGGCGGTTGAAGCCATTAAAACCTTGAAAAAGTATGGCGTTAGAATTGGGGTGAACAGCGTTATCTCGCCGTATAATATTGACGTTTTTCCAAGATTTGTTGAAGAAATGCGCAGCGTTGTGGATTTTATGCAGGTTCAACCAATTCATCCATATCCGCCGCCGCTGGAAAATAGATTGCCCACCATTAAAGTGGCAACCATCCAAGAACATCTTTTAACTCTTAAAAGGGAGGAGCCGAATTTTCTGGCTGTTCCAGCCGATTTTATTCGAGGGTTAAAGCCGTTTTTTGAGGGGAAACTTCCAAAAATTTGTGATGCGGGGAGGCTTTATGTTGCGATAGACCCGGCTGGAAATCTTTTGGCTTGTGGTGCCCGCGGGGACCTGGCGCTTGGAAACCTTTTGGAGTTTTCTGCTGAAGAAATTTTGCTGGGCAAAACTGAGGAGGCTAAGAACGGGTGGGTTAAAGTTGCCTTGTGTGGTGGGTGCTGGCTTGAATGCACCGTTGGCGTTTCCATGGCGGCTAGAAGCCTCAAGGAGGCTTTTCAAATGGCTGGGCTTTTTAGGGGCGTTTGGACGACTGTTGCATAAGCATGCTTTTAAGGGAGAACCACAATCTACTAGAAAAGGGTAGGTTTGAGGTGCGTGTTTGGGTAAGAAGAAGGTTATAAGCGAAGAAGAATTAAGCGAACTGGTGCTTCCCTCACCGAATGATGTTTTAGGCGTAGCCGTGAAACTTCTCGGGTTTGACCGTGTCTTGGTTAAATGTCAAGACGGCCATGAACGTTTATGCCGTATTAGGGGTAAAATGAAAAGGCGGGTTTGGATTAGGGAAGGCGACGTTGTCCTCGTTTCGCCTTGGGACTTCCAGTCTGACAAGCGTGGAGATGTGATTTGGCGTTACACCCACGCCCAGGCGGAGTGGCTTCGTAAAAACGGCTACCTAACCATTTAGCTGATCTGCGAGGAAAAAGTTTTGGCTTTTCGCGAAAAGGTTGAGAAAAAGCTCCACGAAGAGGAGAGGGAATACGAAGTTGAACAGTTGATGAAGGAGAAGCGAAGCGAGGAATACGAGGTTTTAGAGGAGGTTTTTGACCGTTCAACCCTCATGATCATATACGATTTCATGAACAGCGGCGTTATAGACCGCATATACGGCGTTGTAAAAGCCGGCAAGGAAGCCCGCGTTTATTGGGGCAAAAACAAGGAAGGCAGGGAGCTTGCCATAAAAATCTACTTGACCGTTTCAGCCGAGTTCCGCAAGGGGATGCTAAAATACATCGAGGGCGACCATAGATTTAGGAACGTTAGACGCGACACCCGCTCGCTGATTTTCGCGTGGGCACAAAAGGAGTTCAAAAACCTTGAACAGGCGCTGGCGGCTGGTGTGAGGGTGCCGAAGCCTTTCGCCGTTAGAAACAACGTGCTTGTCATGGAGTTTATTGGCAAAAATGGGGTGAGCGCTCCCTCATTGAAGGAGCAGCCTCCGTCCAACCCAGAAAGAATCTACAAGATTTTAATAACTTATCTTGAAAGGCTCTATCAGAAGGCGGAACTTGTCCATGGGGATTTGAGCGAATACAACATTATGGTTTGGAGGGGTTTGCCTGTGCTCTTCGACATGTCGCAGGCTGTTCCGCTCTCCCATCCTCTGGCGGATTTCCTTTTAAACAGGGATATAGCCAACCTTAACCGCTTTTTCAGCCGTCTAGGCGTTGATGTTTTGCCAGCCGAGGAGGTTTACCGGAGGGTTACTGGGCATGGCTCAGCCTAGCATGTTTGTGCGAATTCCAAAAGAGCGAATTGGCGTTTTAATCGGGCAAGGCGGCGAAACAAAGAAGGCTATTGAAAAAATGTTGTCTGTTAAGCTTGAAGTGGAAAGCGACACTGGCGGCGTGACAATAACGCTTTCGGAAAACGCTGAAGACCCCTCAGTCTTGTTGAGGGCTAAGGACGTTGTAACCGCCATTGGACGAGGATTCTCGCCTGAACACGCTTTTAGGCTTATCCACGACGAGGAAGCAGTCCTAGACATAATTGACTTAAGAGCCATATTCGGCAGATCCGAATCAGACATTAAACGGGTTAAAGGCCGAATAATCGGCATGGAAGGCAAAACAAGAAGAATAATTGAGGAGCTGACGGACACCCACGTGACGGTTTACGGCCACACAGTAGGCATCATTGGCAAAATTGAAAATGTTCAAGTGGCAAGGGAAGCCATCCAAATGCTGATTCAAGGAAGCCAACACGCCACTGTCTACAAGTTCCTCCATAGGAAACGCAGAGAACTCAAAAAAAGCATGCTAGAACTATGGGAGAAACCAGGATGAAGAAGCTTAGGCTGTTTCTTTAAGGATTTTTACGTTGAATTCGACGTTTGCTTTTTCGCCTTCCTCCATTAACTCTTTCAAAATGTTCTTGTGGATTGGGACTCCTATCTTTTTCCTTGTTTCCATGGTTAGCCATGCTTTTTCGCCTGGAATCCAAACTTCAACGTTTTCTGACATCCTCTTCAAGCTTTTCACGTAACCCTTGTATTCTTCGATTCTTTCGAGGAAAACTTCCAGTGGAGTCAGCTTGTCAATGTTTATTGCTATCATGAAGTGTCCGACGTTGGCGGGCTCCTTCGCCGTGGTGTGCTTCACGTTTTTGCCGTAGTTGGCGCCTGTTAAAACGCCGCACAAAACGTCCACGACAAGCGCTAAGCCTGCTCCCTTGTGGCCGCCGAAGTCTTCGCCAAGCCCGCCTAACGGCAAAATAGCGCCTTTTCTGGCTAGTATTTCTTTTGGGTCGTTTATTGGTTTGCCTTCATCCGATATAGCCCAGCCATGCGGCATTTTCTTCCCTTCTTTAGAGTAAACTTCTATTTTTCCGATGGGCACAATGCTTGTTGCTGTGTCAAAAAGTATGGGCGGCGGTTTTCGGGTTGGAAAGCCAAAGGCTATAGGGTTTGTGCCAACATTTCTGCCAATCGTGTGCGTGTAAGCCACTAAGGCTTCCGCGTTTGTCATAACTATGCCAATCATGCTTCGCCTAACAGCTTGAAGCGCATAATAGCCAGCAATACCAAAATGGTGGCTGTTCCTGACGGCTACAACTGAAACGCCAATTTCAGCAGCCTTCTTAACAGCCATTTCCATCGCGTTGTAGGCAACCACTTGTCCAAGCCCCGAGTTTCCGTCAACCAGCATCGTGGAGGCAGACTCGCTTACAACAGTGGGTTTAGCCTTTGGGTTTACTGAGCCCACTTGAATGCCCGTCGTGTACCTTCTCAGCCTTTGAACACCATGGCTTTCAATGCCCATGAGGTCGGCGGTTACAAGCACGTCGGCAACTATCTCTGAATCTTCTTTGGACACGCCGTAGGCGGCCAAAACGTCGGCGACAAACTTTCTTAAAGACTCATGGTCAACCCTAACGTACTCTTCTGGTGGCGTTGGAACAGTTTTCTCATAAAACCAGCCCACTCCAACCACCAAACTGGGGGTTGCCATTATGGGTTAAAACATTAACCGTAAAGGCGGGCTCCCGCACTCAAGATCCCAATCACAATTCAGTGGGGCCAGAGTCGTCATCACCCGCCACACAAATTAAATGTTGGACTTGGATAAAAGTTTATGGTTAACTGCTTCAAAGTTGAGCACGCCATGTTTAAATATTTGAGGGTTGTGCCGCTTGCCGCTGAAAGTTTAGGCGTCCGCTCCATGTGCACTTTTGTTGAGACTCCGGACTTGCGGATCCTTCTGGACGCTGGGGTTTCGCTTTGCCCCAACCGTTTCGGCCTGCCGCCTCACCCGTTAGAGTTTAAGGCGATAATTGAATGTAGAAGGCGAATAGCCGAGGCTGCTGAAAAGGCGGACGTGGTGACCCTAAGCCATTACCATTTTGACCATCATACGCCTTCCTATGGGGATTGGCTCTGCAACTGGACAGCGGAGAATGAGACCGCCAAACAAATCTATGAAGGCAAAGTTGTTTTGATTAAGAATCCTAAGGAATGGATTAATTTTAGCCAGAGGCGCCGAGGCTGGGTTTTCCAAAAAACCGGCGGAAAATACGCCAAAAAGCTTGAGGTGGCGGACGGCAGAACCTTCACCTTTGGAAAAACCACAATAAAATTTTCGGAACCCGTCCCCCACGGTCCAGAAGACTCCGCCCTAGGCTGGGTTTTAATGGCAACCATCAAGTTTAAAGGCGAAAAGTTCCTTTTCGCTCCGGACGTGCAAGGCCCAATTTCAGCCGGGACTCTTAAAAAAATTGTGGCTGAGAAACCCCAGCTTGTTATGGTTGGCGGACCACCCTCTTATTTGGCTGGCTTCAGAGTAAACGAAGAAGAGTTTTTGTCCGGCATGGCGAATTTAGAAAGGCTTGTTGAGGCTGTCCCACACACCATTTTAGAACATCACCTCTTAAGGGATGAAAACTGGCGGGAGAAAACATCCAAAGTTTTCGAGAAAGCTGGAAAAATAGGCCACAAGGTTTTGACTGCCGCCGAGTTTTTAGGCTTGGAAAACGCTTTTTTAGAAGCGGTTAGGCGAAGGCTCTTCGCGGAGAAACCGCCTTCAAAAGAATTTGAAAAGTGGATGAAAATAGGCGTAGATAAGAGGAAGAAAGTTAAGCCGCCAATCTAAATTTTGAAAAATTTTGCGTAGAGAGTTATATCTATGGCTAAAATGGCGAAGCACGACAACGTCACTATCCCAAAGTCAAAAATTATTGTTGGACTTGTGATTGAGGCGCCTCTTAGAAAAAGCGACGTTAAAGCGTCTGTGACATAGTAGCTTGGCACGAATCGTCCGACAGTTTGCGCTGTGGACGAGAGCATAGAACCCACAAAGGTTCCGAGGAAAAGTTGCGGCAAAATGAAGAGGAAGAATATTCCAGTGGCGGCTCCAGAAGTCTTTGAAACAGTCGCCGTAATTAAACTGAAGCCCACGTTGGACAATGAGAAAATCAGAACAAGGATAAATGCGAGTAGGTAGGCGTAAAAGTTTACGGCGGGTCTAAAACCCATCAAATAAGCTGCGGCGAAAACAAGCGCTGCCTGAATTAGGGCTATAACCATGTAGGATAAAACTTGGCTTGTGATAAACTCGGCTGGCGTTATGGGCGTTGTCCTAATCCTTTTCAGCATGCCGTTTTCGCGGTCTTGCGTGAACGACTGGGCAACCCAGGGTAATTATTGTATACGAGGATAGGCTGGCTAGGTCTGGTTTTGAAACGCTGAGGAAGATGTTTCAGTTTTTGGAACAGCGATAGAGGTAATAAACAGCGGGGAGAAGACTCCTCAGGAGGAGCTTGTTGAAGACTTGATAACTATCGTGTCTCATTTCGCTGGAAAACTCTATGGGGTGAGATCGCATAAATATAAGGAGGTTGTTGAAGGTGTCAGGAAGCTCTTATCAGGTTAGGGCATACAATGTAAGGCATAGATATGATGTAAACGGGTTTCTTGAAGCATATAGAAGGCTGCTTCAAAAAGCAGTGGACGAAATATGGGCTGAAATCAGATGGATTGAAAAGCGCGACGAGAAGGGAAGGCTTATTCCAATGATTCCAAAGGACAACAGCTTCAAAAATCATCTGAGAAATTCGTTATTGGAAGGCTGGAGCTACTTGAAGCATTACGTTGACTCAGCGATCAAACAGGCATATTCTATGCTGAAATCCTGGAGGAGGAGCTACCTTAAAGGAGAAAGGCGCAGAGAGAAGCCAGTAGTTAGGAGGAGGTTTGTTAGGGTTAAGGAGACGCTCTACAGCTTTAAGGATGGGAAGATAAAGGTCAGTATAAGGCCGCGCGAGGAATATTTGGAGTTTGATGTTTCTAGGGCTTGGTTTCTCAGGAGGGCGAAGGGCGAGCTGGGAGAGCTGATCTTAGGCGAAAAACACTTGACAGTAACGTTAAGGTTCAAAAGGGATGAGGGGGAAGTTAAAGGCAAGATGGCTTGGGCCTGCAACGAGAAGAGCCTAGATGGATTCAGCCCAAACACGGGCTGGATTAGAATAGACCTGACAAAACTGTTCCACATTCATAGGGTTTATGAAATAAAGAGGAAGAGGCTACAGCAGAAGGCGTCAAAGAAACCCTCGCTTAGAAGGGTTCTGGCGAAATACTCCAAGCGCGAGAAGAATAGGGCCAGAGGCTTTGTCCACAAGCTGACGACCTTTATGTCGAGGAAGTTCAAAGGCTATGCTCACGGTTTTGAACGCTTGAGGAAGGACAGGATGCTTAACGGCTCAAGGGAGCATAATAGGCGCGTTTCAAAGAGCGGTTGGAAAACAATCATAACATTCATGAGCTACAAGTCAAAGGTTGTGCTCCTCAACCCAAAGAACTCCACGAGGAGGTGCTCCAGATGTGGGATGGTTAATGCCCCGAAAGGAGCGGCGTATGTATGCGAAAAATGCGGGCTGAGGATAGACAGGCAGCTCAACGCAGCCATAAACCTATACCTTCAGATGGAGGGGCTTCCTCTAACCCCAAAGCTCTTCGATGAGCTGGTGAAGGGTTGGAGAGGGTTCACCATGACAGGGGAAGAGGCTGATGAGGGCTCCAATGAACTCAAGAGGAGCCAAAAGCTGTTGAATCCCAAAAGCTATGTAAGTCTATCAAAGACTACATAACTCAGAACCCGAAAGAAACTCCGAAGGTTAAAACGAAAACTATTGGAAATAGAATGATCATGAATAGGATGGCTGGCTCCCGAAAGGTTTTCTTCAACTCCTTCTTTGCTAAGGCGTTTATTCTTTGGAAATTCATTAGGTTTCCTCTCTTATCCTCCGCCCAGTTAATTTTATGAAAACTTCTTCGAGGTTGCGGACGCCGTGTTTGGAAATTAGGTTTTTAGGCGCGTCGAGGGCTATAAGCCTTCCATAGTCTATTATGCCGACACGGTCGCAAAGGGTTTCCGCCTCCTCCATGTAGTGGGTTGTTAGGAGAATTGTTTTGCTCTCTCCCTTCAGTTCCCGCATAAATTCCCAGACGGCGCGGCGAGACTGAAGATCCATGCCCACGGTTGGTTCGTCTAGAAACATTATTTGCGGATTGTGAATTAACGCCAAAACAATGCTTAGCCGCCTTTTCATACCGCCACTGTATTTTTCAAACCTTTCTGCCGGCTTCTTGAGTTAACCCAAGCTTTTCAAGAAGCATGTCCCGCCTTTTCTAAGCGTTTCCTTGTCTAAAGCGTACAGGTTTCCGAAAAGCTCCACATTCTCCAAGCCGGTCAAATAGGGGTAGACCGCGGTCTCCTGAGGGCAAACACCTATAAACCCCTTAACTTTGGCATTTTCTCTCTGCACGTCATAGCCGCCCACCGAGACAAAGCCGCTTGTAGGTTTTAAAAGGCCGCAAAGCATATTCACAGTTGTGGTTTTGCCGGCACCGTTAGGGCCAAGCAGACCGAAAAGTTCACCCCAAGCCACCTTGAAGCTTACGCCGTTAACGGCGACAACATCCTCAAAACGTTTAACAACATTCTCCAATACTATGGCAAACTTATCCATGATTGCGCATCCATACACTAGCCACTTGGAACACTGTTTCCCACGATTATAAGGTTTTGCTGAAAACAATTTGGTGGCGGGCCCGCCGGGAATTGAACCCGGGACCTACGGGTTAAGAGCCTCAACCCATCCCGCGCAGCGGTTTGGTCCGCCGCTCTACCTTACTGAGCTACGGGCCCCCTTGTTGGCATATTCTAGAATATGCATTTTAGACGGCGTTAATAAGTTGTGCGGTTTTACACCTTCTTGGAAAATTGTTTTAAAGTTTTGTGGTGTCTGGGTATGTGAAGAAGGGGTTGTTTTGGGCGAGCTTGTGTTTGTTGGTTTGGGGTTGCATGACGAGTTTGGGATAAGCCTAAAAGGGTTAGAGGAAGCCAAAACAGCCGACGCCGTTTTTCTGGAAGCCTACACGAATTTTATGCCGGACTTTTCTTTGGAGAATTTTGAGAGGCTTGTTGGCAAGCGGGTTGTGGTTGTTTCTCGGAAACAGCTTGAAGACGAGAATGGATGGGTTGTTTTGGAAGCTGCCTTGAAGGGTAAAGCGGTCTTGCTTGTCCCCGGCGACCCGTTGGTGGCGACAACGCATGTGGCTGTTAGGCTTGAAGCCCAAAAGCGTGGGATAAAGACGCGGATTGTTCACGGTGCCTCAATTGTTTCCGCCGTAATGGGGCTGTGCGGCTTGCACAACTACAAGTTTGGCAAAAGCGTAACCATTCCGTTTCCAGAGAACTTTTCCGAAACTCCTTACAATGTTTTGGCTCAAAACATGCGGCTGGGGCTTCACACCCTATGCTTGCTGGACATCGACGTGGAGAAAAACCGTTTCCTAACAGTCCGGGAGGCTCTTGAAATGCTTTTTAGGGTAGAGGCTGAAAAGCGGCTTGGCGTCTTGGGCGGGGAAACGCTCGCCGTTGGTGTTGCGAGGGCTGGAAGCCTAAACCCAACGGTTAAAGCCGGCTTTGTCAAAGAGCTTTTAGACTATGATTTTGGCGGCCCACCCTACAGCCTTGTTTTTCCGGGAAGGCTTCATTTCATGGAGGCTGAAGCCCTTGTCGCTTTCGCCCAAGCCCCTCCAAGCGTTTGGAGGCTTGTAGAATGACCATTGAACAGCTTGTTTCAAGGTATATTGCGTCCGCCGAGCATGTTTTGGACGAACTGCAAATAGTCGTCGGCGATGATGGTTTACGCTTGTCTAGGGAATCAGTCCTAGAGGTTGTTGATTTGGCAAAAGCCTATTTACAAGACGCCAAATACTATAGGGACGGCAAGCGTTTTGACGTAAGCCTAGCGTCAGTGGCTTACTGTGAAGGCTTGCTTGACGCCTTGAAAATGTTGGGGACGGTGAAGTTCGAATGGCCAACCAGAAAGAAAAACAACCCTTGAAAAAGCGAACAGTGGTTTTAGCTTCCGGAGTATTCGACCTACTTCATCTTGGGCATGTCCGCTATTTGGAGGAGGCCAAAAAAGCCGGCGGAGAAAACGCCGAGTTAATCGTTATTGTGGCTAGGGACAGCACCGTTGAAAAGCGGAAGGGCTGCAAGCCAGTCATGTCTGAAAACCAGAGGCGGGCCCTTGTGGAATCCTTAAAGGTTGTGGACGAAGCTATTTTGGGCTATGAAGAGTTTGACATAGGCAAGGTTATTGAAAAAATTAAGCCAGACATTATCGCCGTGGGCTACGACCAAGACGGCATGGAGAAAGCCGTTAAAAACTATATTCGCGAGAAAGGACTAAACATAAAGGTTGTCCGCATTGGCAAGTTCAGCGAAGACGAGTTAGACAGCTCCTCCAAAATAAAACAGAAAATAATTGAACATTATAAGAGGAGATGACGCACAGCCTCTATGGCAGTGTTAAGATTTCCACCTTAACCTTGCGGCCGTCTTTAAGGGCTAAATGTTTTCTTAGGCAGACTGGCGCTATAAGCTCTACAACCGAGGCGTCATAGTGGCTTCTTAGGGCAGCTACCAGAGCGCCTTTAACCTTATTTTCTATGATGGCGGGGTAGCATTTCACCGGCCCGAAAGTGCGGTCTTCAGTTTTAAATCCTTCAATTTCTATGGCTGGATAGGCGTCCAGCTCCATGCGGGTTTTGACGTCGTAATCTGACAAGAGTTTAAGGTTTAATGTTCCGGGGTAGGGGTCGAAGCCAAGCTTTTCAATGAATTGTCGTCTATAATGGTCTCTTGTCACGTAGTAGGCGCCTTCACCCAAACCAGTGAAGACAACACCTTCAAGCGTAACTGATGGCGGATAGGCGGCCTCCATCAAAAAGCGCAAGTTTGCATAAAGCCTTTTCAGTTGACCTACGCCTCGTTCAGTAATCTGCACTAAACATCCTTCGGGCGTTATGGTACGTTTAATCCAACCTTTGCGTTCAAGTTCTATTAGATGGCGGGAGGCTGACTGCTGTGAAACACCTAGTTTTCTGGCCATAAATTCTGTGGAGATTTTGGCGGTTCTCCGATGGGCTCCCATCTCCGCCAACTTTAAAAGCGTGTAAAGGTGGCGCCAGTCTTGTTTCTCGCCCATTTGCAAGCCCTTCGCTACTTCTGAATGAGTAGCCCCTTACATATTTAAGGAACACGAAAATTGGGCGGTTAAACGCCTTAAACGGCTTGGCTACACGTGGTGTTTGCCACGACAAGAATGTTGCGGGCGTCAACTACCTGGACTGAAACATGCACGAAATCAGAAGCCAAAGCAACCGTGAAGTGTAGGCCGTAGGTGCTATTACCCCAATCTGTTATGGAAGGGTTGTTCACTGGAATCCATGCGCCGGAATCATCCTCATAGTATATGGCTATCCATTTGGCTTGGGCTTGCTTCTCCTCGTTGAAAACCATGCATGTTAGGTTTACAGTTTTAAGCGTTTCATTTTCGCCAACCGTGCAGAAGCCTTGCACTTTAAGGGTTGTTGTGATGTTTACGGCGTCGTTTAGGGTTGCATTGAATGTCGGCGCCAAAACTTTAAGCATATAAGGGACATAGACGCTTGAAACCCCCAGCCCGTTGTTGCTGTTCCATGAAAGCTTTACTCCGTCTTCGTATCCAGCGCTGTTTGGAAGCTTGTAGCGTATTTGGCATATTTGCTGTGGATACAACCGCGTATAGACGTCTGCAAGTGTGTCGAGGTTTTCTGCCAGAACGGTTTTTGTCCGCCTCGTGTGATGTTGGCGAGGGCGCTTACAGCAGCATTTCTTAAACCCGTCTTTATGGCTAGGGCTAGCTCGACGATGGAATCGTTTTCCGCGCTCTGCTTTTGTGTTGTTAACTCTTGACACTCTCCACGGCTGAACAGTAGATCAAAATTTTTGAGGGATGAGCCCGTAGTTTAGAGTTATGAAGCAGGAAAAATTTTCAGCTACGGACTCATCCCTCGAGGCAGTGATAGGGCAAAGGCTTACTTATATTTTAGGGAGTGGGCTGATAGGCTTTTCGAGTTTAAGGGCGTTAGGTGCGGCGGGAGTGTTGTGAGGGTTGTTCTTTTGGCTTGTGTCAACAACGGGTATGTGGAAGGTTCAGCCAAGCTTTTGGGCGTTTGTGGACAGACTGTTAGGAATCATCTGAAATATCAGGATCCTTTAAGGTTTCTCCAGGTCAATTGTGAGCTGGTTGAGCTACTGAAGAAGCTTGGAGCCTTTTCTAAACCCTTAACTTTGGCGATAGACTGGCACGACGTTATGTACTATGGCAATTCTGAGGCTCAAGGCGTTGTTGGAACTCAGCCTAAGAAGGGTTCCCATTACGCCTATAGGTTTGCAACTGCAAGCGTGCTCTTGCATGGTGAAAGGCTAACCCTTGCCGTGGCTCCTATATGTGGCGTTGGATTGTTGGATCAGGTGAAGCAGCTCATCAACTGCGTCCAGAGCCTAGGCGTCAAGATAAGAATAGTCCTTTTTGACAGGGCTACTTCTCTGCAGAGCTGATTAACTACCTCAACTCGCAGGGCTTAAAGTACATAATCCAGCTTCCAGCCGTCATCAAGGGGTTAAGCGAGGGCGAAGACTTCATCTACACAACGAGAAGCTGCAGAAGACCAAAAACGAACAGGCAACATTTAGGCTTGTAACATTCAAAGCCAAAGATAAGGGTGGAAAGGATAAGCTATTCATATTCGCCACCAACACAAGCCCAAAAGAATAAGGAAGCTCTTCAAAAAGAGGTGGGGAATAGAAACATCCTACAGGATGATAAGGCAGTTCCAAGCCAAAACCAAATCCAAACTTTACACTCTTAGGAAGCTTTACTTCTACCTGGCCGTCTTGCTCTACAACATCTGGGTGCTGCTAAACTTTAAAAAGACAACAGGGATAACCGCATACACGCTGAGGCTGCACATCACACTATGTTTATGCCTCCAAGCATTGACCAACATGGAGGCCGGCCAAACGCTGGTTAAACAAGAATAAGCAGCCCACAAACATCAAAAAGCATCAAAAAGCTTCCGCGTATCCAGGCAAAATTCCAGAAGAAAGTTTGAATCAAGCTAAACTTTTCCCAAACCCTGAGAAAAGCATAGCTCCTAAAAATGCAGGCGATGAAAGCCCTCCAAAAACACAGCAAAAGTAAAAGCTGGAAGACACGTGACCAAGCCTATGAACGCCAGGCAACCCCCATAACATAACACAACACAGAAGCCAATTAAACGAAAAACCAAATGAAAAGCTAAAGTACACAACAACAAAACTTAAACTTTGATCTACTGTGAAGCCGGGAGATTCTTGCTTCTAAGGCGTTCATCGATTGGTTGTTCATAGCCCTTCTAGGCTCCCACCTCATCCCATTCCACCTCAGAAGCAAGGGCTGTGCCACCAGCCCGTTAACGGCTTCTT
>Ga0209225_1002903_pt1 | contig 14898 bp, 10 predicted proteins | sample WasSprMetagenome_FD_184732 | JGI IMG/M metagenome (GOLD analysis project Ga0209225, IMG submission 184732) | Sulfidic aquatic microbial communities from Washburn Spring, Yellowstone National Park, USA - WS (SPAdes) (version 3) | ecosystem: Environmental > Aquatic > Thermal springs > Hot (42-90C)...
GCAGGCCAGGGAGAAGAGAGCATAAGGTCTGTGGACGGATACCGGATGCTCCGGCCCACCACCAGGATAATTGTGCTTGCGACAGGGCGCACTCCGGGAGACCCCACCGTGGCCGCAATGGTCCACATGGGCATCTATGACATCGTAGCCGGGCTACCGGAGGCAGATTGGGCGAATCTGGTCCATGAGGCCCTCACTGGTCCCCCTGCCGATTACTCTAGGGCCGCCCCGTGGCTTAGGGCCTCCCCTCCCCGCAAGGAATGGCTGAAAGAGGCCCTGGTCGCTGTGTGGTCCCCTTCTGGCTGTATGGTGAGCTTTACGGCTTTAAACCTGGCTGTGGCGGCAGCCCGCATGGGGTACGATGCGGCCCTGCTCAACTTCAACCTGGCCTGTCCGGAGACGGACTTCTGGTTTGGCGTGAGGCAGACGGAGCCGGCCAAGTGCCGCATGGAGGACGCGGGGATAATGACCTTCGGGCCGTCCATGACGCCCGAGCTGGCGGTGAAGATACTTGAGAAGCGCAAGAAGACCTGGGGGGTCCGGTATCTCCCTGCTGGAAACAAGCTCCGCAATATAGGCACGCCGGACTTCTCTTCCGAGCATGTGGAGCTCTTCAAGGAGATGATTGCGGCTGCCCACTCACGGGAGGCGGGAGGCCCCAGGCTCACGGTCGTGGAGGCCGGGTCGTGGTTCGAGCAGCCGCCGGTCATAGCGGCCCTTTCTACCTGTCCTCTAGTAGTGGTCCCCCTGGCAGGGGGAGAGCATGAGAAGGCAGTCTTAGAAATGCACCTGGAAGATTTGCGAAGGCTGGAGGTAAAACCGGAGGTCATAGATTTTTACCCCTTGGATGCTGTTGGTATCCCTAAAGGTTCCGGGAAAAAGCCGCTCGCCCTCGAAGGGGACCCCGCACCCTGGCAGGACCTGCTAGCCGCGATTGCCAGGGAGCCGCAGGCCGAGAGACCGGCTCCGAAGTTATTTAAAACCGTATCAAAATGCCTTTTCTGGAACAGGACATAACTCTTGTTGGGGGCTGGACCAGCCTTCTTCTTCATTTTGCCAGGAGTAGGGGCCGGGGATATGTGGGCAACCCGGAGGGTTGTCCAAGGGCCTGTGGGCAACTTTGTTGTCCATAGGCCCGTCATATCCCCGGCCCCATTCTACCGGAAGGGAGTGTTAGATTTATATGTTCTGCCCTAACTGCGGGAAACCGGCAGCGGGTCCCAGTTGTCCCGAGTGCGGTACACCCCTGGGCACTTCTATATTCCTGCGGCCGTACATACCCGCTACCGCCCAGGAAAGAAGGCAGCTACTCAAGTTCATGCTCGAATTTTTCCTGCTGGCCCCGGCAGTAGCGATATCCACGCTCATAATAGGGGGAGCGTTACTTTTGGGGCTGCTTTGGGTATTAATACGACACTTCCTTCTGTGAGCAGAGGCCTTTGTTCCGTTGTTCACTTAGGAAAAATGTGCCATTGTTCCAATCTATCCCCTATACCAGTAGGCCTACATGCCTTGTGCTTCAGGCCGGGAGAACGTATTACCCCAATCTCACGCATCGACGTAAGGTGCAAGGTGGTCGTTTTTCTGGGAAATACACTTCTATTCGATCTACGTCTTGCGGCCAATTGTAGGCCGTTTTAACGCGTTTTACGGGCATTTTATGCGGAGGGGTTATGTTCTTATTTTCCGGCCTTCCGCCCCTGGCAAAATTGTACTGCCGCCCGGTCTATTGGCGGCAAGGGTCCGGCCTGCGGCATATGCTCCTTCGCTCCGCTCCGCTTCGCTCGTCCGCTATTCCTCGGCCCGGCCCTTTCGGGCCGCCCTTGCCGCCAGCCGGGGCGGCTGTATCTTTGCAGCCAAGGCCGGAAGGCCTTAAGGCCGAAGGCCGGTAAAAAATGGGGAGGTGCAGGAGATGAACGCCCGCAAGTGCAGGTGGTGCGCTACTTGGCCGTGTCCATACCCGGATGATGAGGCCTTCAGGAGGCAGGTCGAGCTCGGGGGTAAGGAATGGCTGGAGCAAAAGCCCTGCTGGACGCCGATAAGGGAGAACATAGGTATCATCTACGACGAGTCCGGCCGGCTGCTCGCAGAGGTTAAATTTTAGGGGCCTGCGGTTGCAGGCCTCCTACCCCAACTTGAAAGGAGGCCCAAACCATTGATCCGCATAGGTGTGGACGTAGATAATACCATCTGCAACCTCAATGTCGAGCTCCTGAGGAGGTATAACGTATCGCTGGAGTCTTACCCTTCCCCGGAGCTACCCGAAGGCTTCTTCGCTACTGCTCAGGGGATGGAGGTGCTGGAGCAGGCAGAACCCCTTCCCGGCGCAGTCGAAACACTGCACATCCTGTCGGGAAAGGGTTGCGAGATCTTTTATATCACGACCAGGCCTCCGCTGGCAATAGGCTTAACAAGAAAATGGCTAGAGTCCAGAAATTTTCCCCGGGGAGCAATAAATTTCGTACCCAGGGGCAGGAAGGCCTCTTTCGCTGGGGCCCTGGGCATTGAGCTGTTTTTCGAGGACGACCCCTCTGAGGCAGTGGAACTTGCCAGGGTGGTGCTCTGGGTATTGGTGCCGGCATGGCCCTATAATAAGGGAGCCAGAGCCGCGGGTATGACTAGGTTTGCGTCCTGGGCTACTCTCCAGCCCTGGATTAGAGACTTGTTCCGGTTTTCACAAGCTAAGTAATTGCGGAAATTCCAAACCATAGGGGGTGAGAAAAGGCGGGAGGGCAATATTTGCAAGACCTCGAGTCATGCTCTCCCAACCCCGGCCATTTCCGTGTGGTGCAAGCAGTATGTTTTACGGGGGGGATATTACCCTACGTACCCCCTCCAGGATACCTTCAATTGCGAACATACCCCTTTCTGGAGGCATTGAAAGAACTAGCATAGCGGGTTCCCATAATTTAACAAAAGATAAAAATAGGCATTTTTTGAGGGGGTTATACCCCAATCGAAAAAGCCGGCAGGCAGAAAGCAGGAGGGAGATCATGAACCTGGTATCATTGCGGGGCTGCTGGAAAACGGATCCGGAAACCCTCGGCGATGGAGCAGCCCTATGCATCCTAGAGGTTTTGGATCCCGGAGGGAGCTGCGAGGTCCCCGTGATAATACGGGCGGGTACCGGACAGGCCATCAGGGGCGCAGAGACCTGGCTCATCGGCAGGCTCGTAAAACACGGGCAGAGCCTTTACGTCGAAGCAACGAAAATGCCGGAGGGGTAGCTATGAACGAAGGGCGCACGCTGGGCACTACAGCGGACCTGGTATCGTTGCGAGGCATTTGGACATCCGAACCCGAGGAGGTAATGACGTCCTGGGGAGGCCCTGCGCTCAAGTGCACCCTCCGGATTGAGGCGCTTTACGGCCCCCTCGAAATGGCGGTAATAGTGAGGGATACTGGGGGACCGCACGCGGCCGGGATGAAGAAAGGAGCCAGGGCCCTAGTAAAGGGTGTTCTCTACGGGGAGGACGGTGAGGTATGGGTGGAGACATTGAGGAAGTTTATAACACCACCGGCGGGATTATAGGAACTGTTTTTCTTGCAATGTAGAGGCTTTGCTGCTAAGTCTGGCAGCAAGGTATAGTACAGTTCCGGGGCCTGCAACTGAAGGACTGAGGGCTTCTCCTCTAGGGTAAGAGCAGCCCGGGGGTTGTTCCGATAATGCCTGTTATAAGCAGTGTTTATCGGAACTAAGGAATTTTTTGCCTCTAATAGGACAAACAGCGGTCCACGTAGAATTTAAGAGGGGGTGTTAGGGTGAGGAAGAAACCGCAGCGCGGCACCACAGGCTACGTGGTGAACGTGGTCTTTACCGGGACCCGCGAAGAGGGTGAAGAGCTCTTGAGGCAGGCCCGGCGGCGCATCCTTGAGGCGTTGGCCTCTAAGTTGGCTAAGGAGCGTGAGGCTAAGAAGTGCTAGCGGTCATATACGTCCGCGTTTCTACGGAGGACCAGGCCAGGCACGGCTACTCCCTGGAGGCCCAGGAGGAGGCCTGCCGCAAGAAGGCGGCCGAGCTCGGGGCAAAGACCGTCGAGGTCTATAAGGACGAAGGCTACACCGGAGAGATATTAGAGCGGCCTGGCCTGCAGGCAGCCCTGAGTGCCGCGAAAAGCGCGGCTTTTTTCATAGCTTACGACCCGGACAGGCTGTCCAGGAAGCTGGCCCACCAGCTCCTCCTGGTGGAGACGATAGAAAAGGCTGGCTGCCGCCTGGAGTTTGTGACCATGGACTGGCAGGACACCCCGGAGGGAAGGCTTTTCTACTCCCTCCGGGGAGCCATAGCCGAGTATGAGCGCGAAAAGATTAAGGCCCGGAGCACCTTCGGGAAGCTAGCCAAGGCCAGGAGGGGCCTGCTCACCCACGACCCCCGCATCTACGGCTACCGCTACAGCGAGGGGAGGCTGGAGGTCGACGAGGAGCAGGCCGAGGTCTACCGGCGCATGGTGTCCATGGCCCTGGGCGGTGAGTCCCCGGAAGGAATAGCGAACACCCTCAACAGCGAGGGAGTACCGGCACCGGGCGGCGGCAAGTGGTACAGGGCCACGGTCCGGCGGATCCTCAAGAACCCAACCTACACCGGCACCTTATACCTCCACCGGTACAACGCTGAGGGGGTCAAGGCCGCCCGGCAGAGGGGCCAGAGGGCCACACCGAAGGTCCGCCCCAGGGACGAGTGGATCTCCGTATCTGTACCGCCCCTAATTGACCCCCATAAGTGGGCCGAGCTCCAGGATGTCCTTGCGGCCGCCAAGGCCGGAAGGCGCGGGGCCAGGGTTTACCCCTATTACCTCTCAGGCCTGGTCACCTGCGGGCTTTGCGGCTACCCCATGACGGGCCAGTGCGGCCGCTCCCGGACCGGCAGGGTCTACCGGTACTATGCGTGTAGTAACGCTTGGGAAAGGTCCAATGCAGACCGCAAGGAAAGCCGGCCGATCTGCTCTAACGGTATGCATCGGGCCGAGGTCCTGGAAGAGGCCGTATGGGCCAAAGTGAGGGAGTGGCTGGAGGACCCGGAGGCCCTCATAGCAGAGCTCAAGCACGACCAGACCAGAGAAGCTATAGAGAAAGAAAGGGCCCAGGTGGAAAAGCGACTCGAACAGCTAGCGAAAGAAAGGGAGAGAGTGTTCCTTGCCTACCGGCACGGGCTGGTGGACCTAGAGACCTTCCGGGAGGCCGTGAACGATATTGACGCCGAAAGAAAGCGCAATGAGCAGAGGCTTGCAGAACTGGAGAAGGCCATGCAGGCCACTGCCTGCTCCGGAGAGGAGTTTGCCGCCTTCCGGGCCCTGGCCGAAGAAGTGGCGGGCTACCTGGACGAACTCGACTGGTCAGAGAAGGAAAGGCTCATAAGGCTCCTCGTGAGGAGAGTCAAGGTCTCCAGCGGTCAAATAGTGGTGGAGGCAAAGTTAAACGGAGACGTTTCGCCTACGGGAACAGCCATACATATAGTAGATCCCAAGAATCCGGGAGCCGTGGATGAAATTGTCCATTTGGGCGATTTTTGGGATGAAGTTAAAATGCGGGAACATAAACAAGAGATTATGGAGGCCAATGCCCGGGTGAACCGTCTTTTCCGTACGGCTTATAGCGCGTTGAAAGAAGCTAAAGTTATTAGAGATGAATGGGAAAGTTATGTAGAAGAATGTATTAATGAGGCCTTGGTAAACCGTGCCCAGGCCAGGCTTTTGGATGCTGTCTTTGCTGGAGTGGCTGCACGGTATGATCGGGCCCCTAAAGCTCGCCACCTATTTGCAACGGCTATTACTCCCGAAGGGATTATCACAGGTAATGTGGAAACCCTACTCTACGATGTGGAACGTATCTATACTATATCTGGGGAACCTGGTTCGGGAGTAAGCCGTATGCTTGAGCGCGTGGCTAGCTTTGCCGCAGCCAAGGGTCTATTTACGGAGATTTATCATTGTCCCTTTAACCCTGACAATTATGACCTGGTGATTATTCCCGAAATAAAGGTAGCAGTGATGAACGTAGAGCCTCCCCATACCTTCGATCCCACACCCTTTAATCACCTTATTGCCCTGAGCATCAATTTATCTGAGTATATAGACAAAAATAAACTGGGTGTGTACACCCAGGAGATATTAAGCGCCAAGTTCCGTTACCAAGCCTGTTTGGACCGGGCTGTGGCCTACATCCGCCAGGCTAAATTAACCCATGATTATATGGAGAGTTTTTATATTCCGGCCATGAACTTTGAAGCCATCAACGCCAAACGGGAGGAGATACTCCAGCGCATCTTAAGATATGCTGCTGAATTTGATAGCTAGGGGAGTAACAGCGTAGAAGTAAAAGTCTCAGTCCCGCCAAGGATAGGAGCGTAAGTAAAAGGCCCCGGAGGACCAGTGTCCCTTTTAAGCTTGGGGTTACGGTTATTAAAAGGGGGACCAGGCTCGACCGGGGCCTCAAAAGCAAAGCCCCAATTATGTACTAGTTTACAAAACTAATACATAATTGGGGCCCCCTTACCCCTCCTTAAAAATATCTTTCAATGTCATTATTCATCATTATTCATTATATCCCCAGCCTTTAATAAGAGTCAAGGAAAAGCGAATTCTCGTCCGAAAAATCCAAAGGGCCTTCCCTAGCCTATAGGGAAAGCCATATTTTTCAAGCAGGTAGTCTAGAAGGTATTTTTTATGCTTTTTTTACCCTTCCCGTTCTATTTTTGATCCGGGATTTAGGCGACTTAGGGGTATAATTCATATCAGTTTCAGAAAAACAACTTATAGGGGGATGATATATGCTAGATATTCTCCTGGGGGCCGCAGTTTCTATAAGCCTTCTTATTTATCTACTCTACACCTTAATGAAGGCAGAAGAACTGTAAGAGCGGGGTGTATTGGGTTTGAGCTTTGACCTACTTCAGATGGGCGTCTATCTACTGGTGCTTGTACTTTTAGCTGTCCCCTTAGGTCATTACATGGCCCGGGTTTTTAAGGGAGAGAGGACGCTTCTAGATCCGGTCTTAAAACCCCTGGAGGGAATTTTTTACCGAATGGCCGGGGTTGATGCTCAAAAAGAGATGGGATGGCGCGAGTACGCGTTATCACTTTTAATTTTTAACTTTCTAGGGATGCTTGTTGTTTACCTGATTCAGCGCTTCCAAGGGATACTGCCCTTTAATCCCCAGCATTTGGGCGCTGTACCGCAAGATTTGGCTTTCAATACGGCAGCAAGTTTCATGACCAATACCAACTGGCAGGCCTATGCTGGCGAAAGGACCATGAGCTACTTCACCCAGATGGCTGCCTTGACTGTGCAAAATTTTTTATCGGCTGCTACGGGTATCGCAGTAGCTTTAGCTTTAACCCGGGGCTTTATCCGGCGGGAGACTAGCTTTTTAGGCAACTTTTGGGTAGATCTTACCCGGGCAACCCTTTGGGTATTATTACCCCTTTCCCTGCTATTAGCTTTAGTCCTGGTTTCCCAAGGCGTTATCCAAAACTTAAGCCCCTATTTAAAAATTACCACCCTAGAAGGGAGAGAACAGACCCTGGCTATGGGGCCAGTGGCTTCCCAGGAGGCCATTAAACTTTTAGGTACCAATGGAGGGGGATTTTTTGGCGCCAATTCCGCCCACCCCTATGAAAATCCCACACCTTTTACTAATCTGCTAGAAATGTTAGCCATACAGATCATTCCCGCTGCCTTGCCTATAACCTTTGGCCGGTTAGTAGGGGACCGCCGCCAGGGAATAGCTATTCTGGCCGCTATGTTTTTGCTTTTTGTTTTGGGCTTAGGTATAGTTTACGCCAGCGAATATTACGGTAATCCCCTCCTTAAAGCTTTAGGGGTAAGTTCTCCTACGGCCCTGGAAGGTAAAGAAGTAAGATTCGGTTTAGCCCAATCTTCTCTATTTGCGACTATAACCACTGCTGTGGCTTGTGGGGCTGTTAATTCTATGCACGACAGTTTTACCCCCTTAGGAGGGTTTATTCTCCTGCTCCAGATGATGGTGGGAGAAGTTATTTTTGGGGGAGCAGGGGCAGGGCTTTATGGAATGCTAATTTTTGTCCTCCTTACGGTGTTTATTGTGGGCCTTATGGTGGGCCGTACCCCCGAATACTTGGGTAAAAAAATTGAAGCTTGGGAAATGAAAATGGCTACCCTAGCCGTGCTCATCCCTGCGGTCACCATACTCTTGGGTAGCGCTGTAGCGGCAATAACTCAAGCAGGTATTTCTTCCCTCTTAAATCCGGGGCCCCATGGCTTAAGCGAGATCCTATATGCCTTTTCCTCAAGCGCTGGGAATAACGGTAGCGCCTTTGCGGGGCTAAATGCTAATACCCTTTTTTACAATATAACCTTAGGTATTACTATGCTTATAGGACGTTTTGGGGTTATTCTGACTGCTTTGGCTATAGCTGGTAGCTTGGCGGCTAAAAAGACTATACCGCCGGGGCCAGGTACTTTCCAAACTACCACTCCCCTTTTTGTTTTTCTACTCGCTATAGTAGTGCTTATTGTGGGAGCTTTGACCTTTTTCCCCGCTCTGGCCCTGGGTCCTATAGTAGAACATCTTTTAATGTTAAGTGGTAAAAGCTTTTAAAGTGGCCAGGGAAATTAGGGCTTCTAGGTTAAGCAAGAGTAAGCAAGAGAAGGAGGAAATTAGGCATATATGCTGCGGGAAGATGACTTATCTAGAGACCTGGCTAAATCTAGGGCAAGTTTAATGCGCGCTTCTTTATTACCGGCTGTTAAAGATGCTTTTCTTAAGCTTAACCCCCGCTTCCAGTGGCGCAACCCGGTAATGTTTGTAGTAGAAATCGGGGCTTTGCTTACTACTTTCTTTACTTTCCGTGATCTGCTAGCGGGGATGAAAGAAACTATAAGCCTTAATTTGCAGCTCACCTTGTGGCTTTGGCTGACTGTTCTTTTTGCTAATTTTGCGGAGGCTTTGGCTGAAGGCCGGGGCAAGGCTCAAGCTGCCGCCCTACGTCGCACGAGGAAGGAGACAGTGGCCAAGAAACTGGTCGATGGCCAGATAAAAAAGATACCTGCTTCAGAGCTGCGCAAGGGCGATATTGTTCTGGTAGAAGCTGGAGATATTATCCCGGGCGATGGAGAGGTAATAGAGGGGATCGCTTCTGTAGATGAAAGCGCAGTTACCGGAGAGTCGGCTCCAGTTATTAGGGAATCGGGAGGGGACCGCAGCTCTGTCACGGGGGGCACGCGAGTTCTTTCGGACTGGATCAAAGTACGCATAACGGCCAATCCAGGAGAAACTTTTTTAGACCGGATGATAAATCTCGTGGAAGGGGCTAAGAGGCAGAAGACGCCTAATGAGATCGCTTTGACCATATTGCTGGTAGCTTTGACTATTATTTTTCTGCTGGCGGTAGCTACCTTAGAAGCCTTTGCCCTTTACTCAGGTACCTGGGCCTCCATACCCGTTTTAATCGCTTTGTTGGTATGCCTTATCCCCACCACCATCGGGGGGCTTTTAAGCGCCATAGGGATCGCGGGTATGGATAGGTTGCTTAGACGCAACGTACTGGCTATGTCCGGTCGGGCTGTGGAAGCGGCTGGCGATGTAGATGTGTTGCTTCTAGATAAAACGGGAACTATTACCCTGGGCAATCGTATGGCCACTTCCTTTCTTCCCGCTCCGGGTGTATCTGAAGAAGAGTTGGCGGACGCGGCCCAGCTAGCTTCTTTGGCCGATGAGACGCCAGAAGGTAGGAGTATTGTCGTGCTGGCCAAAAATAAATTTAACCTTAGGGAACGGGATTTAAGCAGTTTAAAGGCCACTTTCGTCCCCTTTAGCGCCCATACTCGCATGAGCGGGGTAAATATAGAAGGAAGAGAAATAAGAAAAGGAGCGGCGGACGCTATTGAGGCTTATGTCCAAAAACAAGGAGGTGCCTTGCCCGAGGAGGTTAGGGCCACGGTGGAAAAGGTGGCCCGGGAAGGGGGGACCCCTTTGGTGGTGGCTGAAGGGGCCAAGGTATTAGGGGTTATTTACCTTAAGGATATAGTCAAGGGAGGGATTAAAGAGCGCTTCGCCCAGCTACGCCGCATGGGTATTAAAACAGTAATGATTACGGGGGATAACCCTTTGACAGCAGCGGCCATAGCCGCGGAAGCAGGGGTGGACAATTTCCTGGCTGAAGCTACCCCGGAGGCCAAGCTAAAACTCATCCGCGAGTATCAGGCCAAGGGACATATGGTGGCTATGACCGGTGATGGGACTAATGATGCCCCAGCTTTGGCTCAGGCTGACGTAGGAGTGGCCATGAATACCGGGACCCAGGCAGCCAAAGAGGCGGGCAATATGGTGGATTTGGACAGCAATCCCACAAAACTTATAGAGATCGTGGAAATCGGCAAACAGCTCTTGATGACACGGGGCGCTTTGACTACCTTTAGCGTAGCTAATGATGTAGCCAAGTATTTTGCTATTATCCCGGCCCTGTTTGCCACTGCTTATCCCGAGCTTAAAGCTCTAAACATAATGGGACTGGCTACTCCTGCTAGCGCTATTCTTTCTGCGGTCATCTTTAATGCCCTGATTATAATAGCCCTGATCCCTTTAGCCCTCCGGGGAGTTGCCTACCGGCCGTTGGGAGCCAACGCTATCCTTAGGCGAAATCTTTTAATATACGGCTTAGGCGGTTTAATAGCCCCATTTATAGGTATAAAACTTATTGACTTATTTTTGGTCGCTTTAGGGTTGGTATAAAAATGGGGTTTTGATTTAATAAGAGAAGTACTAAACTTAGACTTTAGGGAAGGGAAATTTACTTATGAAAAGGATAGTTTTAACTTCAAGCATAATGCTTGTTACCATGACACTGTTTTTAGGTTTTATATACCCCTTGGCAACCACGGGTCTGGCTTATCTCCTTTTTCCCCGCCAAGCTAAAGGATCTCTAATTTACCAGGATGGGCGGTTGGTGGGTTCAGAGCTTATAGGCCAAAAATTTACAGACCCCCGTTATTTTCATGGCCGGCCTTCGGTTGCCGGGGAAGGGTACGATGCTACTGCTTCAGGAGGTTCTAATTTAGGTCCTACTAATAAAAAGCTGTTAGAAGTTGTGGCTGAACGGCTGGCTAGAGTTCGGAAGGAGAATGGATTATTAATAAATGAAACAGTGCCTGCCGATCTGGTAACAGCTTCAGCCAGCGGCTTGGATCCCCATATAAGCCCGGAGGCTGCCCTTATTCAAGTACCCCGGATAGCCCGAGTAAGGGGAATACCGGAGGAAAAGATAAGACAGCTTGTGGAGCAACACATTGAGGGTCGTCAGTTTGGCTTTTTAGGTGAACCCCGGGTGAATGTTTTAAAACTTAACCTAGCTTTGGATGCTTTACGTTAGAAGGTGGTTAGATTATATGGAGAAAGAGCACCGGCCAGATCCAGAGGCTCTTTTGGAGAGCATTGAACAAGAAAAGCGAGGGAGGCTTACCGTTTTTTTAGGGGCTGCCGCAGGGGTAGGGAAAACCTATGCTATGCTGGAAGCAGCTCAGGAGAGGTTAAAAGAAGGCGTGGATGTAGTAGTGGGCTGGGTAGAAACCCATGGCCGGGCGGAGACAGAAGCCCTTTTGAAGGGTTTACCCATTATACCACCCCGGCGTCTGATTTACCGGGGTAAAGAATTTTTAGAGATGGATCTGGATGCCCTTCTTTCCCGCCGGCCTGCCCTAGCCTTAGTAGATGAATTGGCCCACACTAATGTACCTGGGTCGCGCCACGCCAAGCGTTATCAGGATGTAGAGGAATTGCTGGATGCGGGAATAGATGTTTATACTACTCTAAACATCCAGCATTTAGAAAGCCTGAATGATATCGTAGCCCAGATCACAGGTATCAGGGTACAAGAGACCGTACCTGATCGGATATTAGAAACAGCCGAAATTCAGCTAATAGATGTGCCCCCAGAAGAGCTTATTTTAAGGTTTAAAGAGGGTAAAGTCTATGTACCGGAGATGGCTGAAGAGGCCTTAAGGCGATTTTTCCGGCCGGGAAACATAAATGCTTTACGGGAGCTAGCCCTGCGCTATGCAGCCAGAAGGGTGGACCGCCAGTTAGAAACCTATATGCGGGCCCATGGCATCCCTGGACCTTGGCCGGTAGGAGAACGGGTTATGGTCTGTGTTAGCCCGAGCCCTTTTTCAGCTCGTTTAATCAGGGTGGCCCGGAGGATGGCTGAAGGGTTAGAGGCGGAGTGGCTAGCTGTATACGTTGATACTCCAGGTCGCTTTCCCGCCCAGGAAGAAGAAAAGGAACGGTTGGCCAAGAATCTTCGCTTAGCGGAAGAGTTAGGAGCTGAAACTATAACCCTTTCCGGGGAAGACGTAGCGGAAGAGATTTTAGAACTGGCCAGAAAGCGGAATGTTACGCATATCGTTATTGGGAAACCCTTACATTCAAGATTTTGGGAGCTCATCCATGGATCAGTAGTGGATAAAGTTATACGCCATAGCCAAGGGATCAGCGTGCATGTTATCCCTGGAAAATACCAGCCTCCAGAAAAGCTTTATTTTCCTTTAATTGCGCGTCCCTTTTCTTGGACCCCCTATATAGGGGCTTTAGGTGCTTCCTTTATCGTGGCTGGTCTCTCCGTTTGGTGGCGGTATTCCTTAGGTTTGGTAAATATAGCCATGCTCTTCTTGTTGCCTGTATTGTTCAGTGCCGTCAGATGGGGAGTAGGCCCGGCCATAGCAGCAGCTATAGGCGGTTTTCTTCTTTTTGATATCCTTTTTATTCCGCCTACAGGTAGTTTCTCCGTTTCTGATCTCCGTTACATTATAAGTTTTATCATTTTTGTACTGGTAGCTTTATTTACGGGTACTTTATCCAACCGGCTAAAGGCAGAGGTAAAAAGTTGCCGGGAGAGAGGGGACAGACTAGCTGCCCTTTACTCTTTAAGCCGTGATATAGCGGCGGTAGCAGAATTTAAGCCGGTTTTAGAGAAAATTACTCAAAAGGTAGCTGAAACTTTAGAGCAGCCTGTAGCCCTGCTATTACCAGATAAGGAGGGGAAATTGCAAATTAGTGCTAGCTCAAAGGATTATGGAGGAAATTTCTGGGATGAAAACGAGCGGGCAGTGGCTACTTGGGTATTTAAGAACGGCCATAAAGCCGGCCGGGGAACAGATACTTTAAGCGGAGCAGAAGGCCTTTATCTCCCTCTGCAGGCAGGGGAGGAAGGAGTACAAGGTGTGCTGGGAATTTCTTTAAAAGGTTCTTCAAAAGGCCTTCAGCCTGAGCAATTACGTTTAGCAGAAGCTTTTGCAGCGCTGGCAGCTTTAGCTATAACCCGGCTTAAGCTTCAAAGGGAAGCCCAGGAAGCACGTTTTTTAGCTGAGTCCGAGCGCTTGCGCGCTGCCCTTTTTAATTCCCTTTCCCATGATTTACGTACACCCTTGGCCTCGATCATCGGCGCGGTCACAAGTCTTTTAGAGGGGGATAAAATTTTTGATGCTACCACCCGTCGAGAGCTACTACAAACGATAAAACAGGAAGCTAGCCGTATGAACAGGTTTGTTAGTAACCTTTTAGATATGGCGCGGCTAGAAAGCGGCTTACTTAAGCTCAGGCAGGAATGGGTAGATATAGAAGATGTTATTGGAGTAGCTACCAGCCGGCTAGGAGAGGCTTTAAAATCGCGGCCTTTAACTATAAAGGTGGATCCCCATTTACCCTTGATAAAAGCTGACTTCATACTGATAGAACAAGTGCTGGTAAATTTACTGGATAATGCTTTAAAATATTCTCCGCCAGGGAGCGAGATACTGTTAACTGTCAGATGTAAGGAGAATTGGATGGAAATTGCGCTCAGCAACAAAGGGCCCCGGCTTTCTTCCGAAGATCTAGAACGCATTTTCGATAAATTTTATCGAATACCAACTTCTCCGGCCGTGGGCGGGACGGGGTTAGGGCTGGCCATCTGCAAAGGTATTGTGGAAGCCCATGGTGGCCGGATCTGGGCTAGCAATCATCCGGAAGGACTTACCATTACTTTTACTTTACCTTTACCTGGTACTGGGCCAGGCGAAATACCCCCTGCCAGGGTAGGTGAAAAAGATGGAGACTAAAGGGGCGCGGGTACTAGTAATTGACGATGAGCTTCAAATCCGTCGGCTTTTAAAGGTGGCCTTGTCTGGACATGGATACCAGGTGGAGGAGGCTGCTACCGGCAAGGAAGGGCTGGAGCAGGTCGCCCTTTATAAGCCTGATGTAATTATTCTGGATTTAGGGTTGCCTGATATGGATGGCCTAGAGGTTATAAAGCGGCTGCGGGAATGGACATCTACACCTGTTATAATTCTTTCCGTGAGGGAACACGAGGTTGATAAGATACATGCTTTAGATGCTGGAGCTGATGATTATGTTACCAAGCCTTTTAGTATGGGTGAGTTGCTTGCTCGTATACGCGCCGCCTTACGGCACAGAGCAGGGACTACAGAGGAACCTGTACTATACTTTGAAGATTTAAAAATAGATTTAGCCAGGCGAAGGGTTACAGTGGGCGGGGAAGAGGTCAAGCTTACACCTACCGAATACGAGCTTTTAAAAAATTTAGCCTTAAATGCGGGTAAAGTCCTTACCCACAAGCAACTTTTGCGGGCGGTTTGGGGTCCTCCGTATGAGAATGAAATCCATTACTTGAGGGTTTATATCGGCCAGCTTCGCCGTAAGATAGAAGCCGATCCCTCCCGGCCGCGCCACCTTATAACCGAGCCGGGGGTGGGTTACCGCTTGCTTTAAATCCCTGGATCATTGTCCTCTTGGCTTAAATAAATTTAAATCGTGTTCAAGAAGGAGTTTATGTGTAGCTGTCGAATATAAAAAAGCGAATCGAACATATGTTAAATCTAGTTTACCTCCGAGCCTTCCTGGCCTAAGGGAAACTTCTCCTATGGCAG
>Ga0209225_1002907_pt1 | contig 14884 bp, 12 predicted proteins | sample WasSprMetagenome_FD_184732 | JGI IMG/M metagenome (GOLD analysis project Ga0209225, IMG submission 184732) | Sulfidic aquatic microbial communities from Washburn Spring, Yellowstone National Park, USA - WS (SPAdes) (version 3) | ecosystem: Environmental > Aquatic > Thermal springs > Hot (42-90C)...
AAGACCTCTGCTTTTTCTGGGCGTTCCGGGAATGGTGCTTATGCTCATCACCATGGCATTAGGAGCATATCTGCTGTTGTTGTTCAACGTAACCAGATACTTCAGCCTGCCAATAGCCATAATAGCCCTTGGGGCAGGTCTGGCGGGGATGACTTTAATAATCGCGGCACTCACATTATATGGACTTAATAGGGTTGTAAGCAAGGTTAGATGAGAGGGAGGCAGCTTATCAAGGTAACATCCAGCATGAGTATCACCGTTATCTTAGGGGCAAGACCAGTGCGTGACGGCACGAAGATTGCCATAGTCAGGCCGTTCAACATCTACGGTTCGAAAGAGCATTATGATCCTTATAAAGGGTTTGACCCGAAGTTTCCCAGAAGAAACTAACTATCTGCAACATTTTTGATGGATTAATCCAAATGTTAAGAGTAGCAATAGTAGATCGTTTCTACTCTGGCAATTGGTGTTCATAGTGCTTGGCCCAAAGAATTCTATAGTTATATATACACCGACTTACCATAAATCTCTGGGATGTCAATACTATCTAAGGATGCTATTAAGAACTATAGAAGAAAATGGATATAAAGCATATCTTTATATTGATGACCAAGAGACGTTACTTCGGACCCTCTATGCAAAATTTGCTAAATGGTCTTTGAAAGAAAAAATTACATGGGAATTTATGGGTAGACGTATAGCAAATAAGATCTTGAAAAATATAACTCCGACATCAATTCTCCTGACTACTGATGTTAGTGCGAGTGCTATACCATTCCTAAAAATTAGGGGAATAAAGACCATTTTACTTTTAGTAGACTTAACAGTCGACTGGCTCAATATAGCTGGAAAAACCCGTGAAAAAATACTTACTATCCTTTCTGAGTACGCTTCGCAAGCTGACTTAATAGTTGTACCAAGCAATAACTTCAAAGAAAAAGTATATAAAGAACTCGGAATAAATTCTATAGTCTGCCCACCTGGCTTAGAGCTAAAAGTAACCTTAGAAGAGGCTCTCTCACGTCCATTCAATAATATATGCATTTTGCATGCAAGACAAATAGCTCATCCCGTGGAAGCTACAACGATTAATTTAATAGCGAGTTACCTTGCTACTGAAGACAAATATTTGTTATACCTTCTAAGAGCGGGAAGATATTATACGCATGTTAAATCAGCAAAAGTTCGCTGGTATTACTATTCATCTCTAAAAAGTGCCTTAGAAAATCTCAAGAAATGCCATATAGGATTAATAGCAACACCTCGGTATGCTCCAACTTTTACATCATATTGGTTCTATTTATCGTTACTCCAGCCAATAGTAGCAATAACTAAATCTCCTATCGAAAACACCTTTTCGCTATCAATAGACGAATTTCTCAAAAAGCCGAATTTATATGTAAATAGAGTTATAGATGAAATCAATCTTATAATTAATGACTATGATAAAATAATAAAGAATATTTATTCATCGATATTAAGTGATTCCATAAGAAATAGAGCGCATTCTCAATTTATTTTATACATTAAAAATAAAATTTAATATAATATGAATTTACTATTTTTGGCTCCAAGGTATTATCCACATATAGGTGGCGTTGAGTATGTTATTAAGTCGATAGCTGAACGGTTAGCCAAAGTCGGTCATGAAGTAACAGTTCTGGTAGGCGAATCTAATATAAAAAGATCTGGTGTTGAAGAAATAAACTGCGTTCGCGTTATAAGATGGCCTATATTTGCAAACATATATCATATTCCGAAAGATAGAAAGAATCTTGGGAGGCTTGTATACGATCTGGTACGAGATACTGATATCGTACATGCACATAGTGCTCATGACATTTTACCCATACAAGTAGCTTTAGATATAAAGAGGATAAGCCCTGAGAAAAAACTCATTGTGTCTTTGTATTACCACGGTTCAGGGCATAGTTTTACTAGTAACCTGCTTTGGAAGCTATACTGGAGGAGCGAGGTATCAAAGGTAATACGCCTTGCTAATAAAGTACATGCTATTAGTTCTCGAGAAGCGGAACTTATATCAAGCCATTATCCGTATGCAAAGTCGAAACTCGTAATCATTCCTAGTGGTGTAGATGAGGATGTTTTACAGTATAGATGGATAGGATGGGAGAGCAATTACATAATATATGCCGGAAGAATTGAAAAGTATAAGAGACTTGAGTTAGCAATTAAGATAGCTAAGAAAATTGGATTAAAGCTGATAATAGTTGGCGAGGGGGCTTATAGAAAGAATCTTGAAAAATATATTAAAGAGCGCTACCCAGAACTTGTCAGGTTTTACCAACCACAGCCAAGAGGTAAGTACTTAGAGATGCTCTCAAAAGCTAGGTATGCAATTAACCCAAGCAGGCATGAGGCCTTTAGTATATTTGTAGCTGAGGCACTAAGTATGGGGACACCAGCAATAATATCTAGAGAGATAGCGGAAAACCTAAGAGTTGAAGTAGACCCATTTAATGATGAGCTATTTATAGCAAAAAGAGCAAAAATAGAAACATGGAATAATGTCCTTACTAGATACACAGAGAAACTATATAGATAGTAATGATAGATAAAACAGTTTAATAAAATTATCTAAAAATAACAATCTTTTTACCATATATATGAAGGTCTTAGTGGTTACTGATCGATATTGGCCTGAAGGGGGCGGAGCTGAACTTGCAACACACTTAATAGTAGGGATTCTTAGAGAACACTTCGATGTAACCGTAGTTACGGGATCGAAGAGCCCTTTGAAGCATGTGGGGATAAAATATATCTACGAACCTCTCCTTGCGAAGTGGGAAAAACCCATTTTGTGGCTCAATGCTACAAGATTAGCGATGACCGAGAGATTTGAGAAATTACTACGAAATAATGATACTATATACGTACCAAGATATGTATTTCCTATAATACCCCGTGCTAAAAAGCTTGGCAAGAGAGTTATCGTGCATCTTCACGATTACATTCCAATATCCTATATGGCAGTTATACTGGCTCCCTATGAGGAGCATAAGCATAAAATAATTGCTAATGACCTATCTTTAACATACATGAAAGGCTTGAAGTATACTGCCGTAACTGGGGCGATTTGGTGGCTACCAAGACTAGCTAGGAGATGGATATCGCAAGCAGATAAAGTAATATGTGTATCGAGAAAACATGGAGAGATAATCTCAGATCTAGCTCCAGAATTCAGAGGTAAGATAGAAGTAATATACAATCCTCCGCCACCGAAATTTATAAATGTAGAGCCCAAGAAAGAACCTGACGATACGCCAACGTTTCTTTACGCCGGTGGTGACAGTTATGTGAAGGGTTTTCCTATATTATTACAGATAATAAAAAGGTTAGGGATAAAGAATATGAAAGTAAATTTCATTTTAACAAATTATTACAGTAATAAAAACTTAAAGATTCTAACGACCCTTAATGAAAAGTATAATAGTGTAAATATCAATGTTGTAGGCAGAATTAACTACGAAGAAGTAATGAAACTGCATAGAAAGGCATGGGCTCTGCTGTTCCCATCTATATGGGAAGAGCCTTTGCCGTACACAATCATCGAGGCAGGTCTTCGTGCAACAATACCGGTAACGTTTAAAGTTGGTGGCCTAAGGGAGATTCTTGAAGCGACGCCTGCTGAAAAGTTTGCTATTGAGCCATGCAATGTGAAACAAATGGAGAAATTGATAGAAAATATATGCTTGCTTTCTCCATTTTATGTAAGCGATTTAGGGACTAGAATGAGAGAAGAGCTTCTCAAAAAATTTGAGATCAGTAGAACAAAAGAGCGCATTCACTCCATTATTTCAGGTATATAATGAATGAGAACGCATATTTCTCATGTTAACTACTATATCATCTATATATATAAGAAACTATGCTAAAATATAGTAAGAATCTTTATGAAAAGCTCTTGTGGCTCATCTATGACGAGTTAACTAAGATAAAGCCAAGAAGGCTATTTCTCTATATAATTGGAAGTTTAGCTAAAAACGAAATAAGTTATCTTGAACTTAAAGAAGAGAATGGAAAACTACTTATCCTTAGCGATCTTGATTTGATAGTGTTTGTGGATTTCATCTCTTTTATTAAATATAAGCTGCTTGGGTATAACAATATAGCAGTAAAAATTACCGAGTCCTTAAGGCGGAATGGCATAAAGACACATATTAGCTTGTCTTTGATATCACCTGAATTATATAGGTTATTAAAGTTTTTTGATTTTAATACTATAAATCTATATGAGATGAAAATTATCAAGTGCTCTAAAGTGTCAGAGTTATGTCAGATAGTAGAGAAATCCAGAAAAGTGACTGTAAGGACTGAAGATTGCTTAAATTTGGTCATAAGCTCTATAGCTGATTATATCTTCGTTTCTATAAATAATGTTCATGCGAAGGAAGCTATATATATCCTTAGCAAACGAATACTTTCTCTTTTCTATGCTTTAGAGCTGAGTATGGGCTTAACGCCTAAAGGATTTACAGATGTTCCTACTATTGCAGAAAAAAATTCAGAAAAAATAAATGGTTTTATTGATGAAGATGAGCTAAAACTGCTTTATATTATAGCAAACTTCAAAAAGAATTGTGATTTAAATTATTTAAAGCAAAGTACTAGAAATCTTGGATACAATATATCTTCAGATAACGATTTACTGCAGCTTCTCTTAGATTTTTTTGAGAATTATGTTAAGAAGGTTCTTTTCTACTTTGTACTTAATACGAATAATTGTAGCATAGTAAAGTTAATTAAAAAGTTTGAAAAGAATTATAGAAGGTTAAATCATGCTGTGGTATTTATATATTTCTTTTTTAATTATTTTACTACACGAAATAAAAAATATGAAAGTATACCTGACCTAACTGTTGTACTTAAATATAAACTAAAATTGGAGGATTTGCTAAGAATTTTAGTACTAAAATTTGCAGTGATAATGATATACGAAGGAAGAAATAAAGTTCTATCGTCGACTAGGCTTAAAGACATAGGGCTTAGTATCTCGAATTTATGGTATAAGTACATGGTTTAATTTTATATATATATGCTTAATAACATTTATGCGTTTATTTATATAGATGCTCTTCCCTTGGAATATATAAGTATTGGTAGTACATTTTTAGCAAAACTAATGAATAAGAATGTTATTACTTTAGAAAATATCCCAGGATACTCCTTTGGTATACAGTCGACGATGCTAGCTGGGAAGCTGCCTCAAGAGACAAAGCATTGGATGCCTTACATCTACGTCCCTGAATTGGAGCAGAGTTGTAATCTCGGTTTCTATAGGAATTCTCACTTCCAAAAACTTTTATCTAGATTTCGTTACCTTCCCGGGCCGATGAAATATGCTTATGAGCTTAGCTTATGTAATCCTCTGTTTGGCACCTTTAAGAAGGGCGTGAAACTTTGCGGCATTCCAGTACAGTATCTAAGAAAGATTCATACCTATCCTTACTACTACATGAATGAAAATCCATTTTTCCTTGAGATAAAAAGAACCTTTAAAGAAAAATACGATGTTGATTCATATTATCTTGGGCATTCATTACAGGATGCACTTGATGATCTGGTTGAGTTGACAAAAGGAATCAGTGGTAAGAAAATAGAACAAGATCTTTTCCTCTTTCTTTACATCGACGACTTGGATGGCGTAGGACATATGCATGGTGTTGGTACAATACGATGGTTTGAAACGTTGAAAAAAATTGATATTAGCCTTTTATATTTATATAGACTTTTTCATAAACTTGCCAAGTCAGTACATCTTCTAATTTTTTCAGATCATGGTATGTGCAATGCTGACGAGTATATAGACATTGAAAATTTATTCAGGAAATATAATCTAGAGAACTCGATATACTACTTCGTAGATGCTACTCTGACTTTCCTGTGGCTCGATAAAAAATATAAAAAAGAATCTATCTTAAAGTTTATAAATAAAAAACTGGGGGATAGGGTTAGGGTATTCGACATTGAGGCAGATAGGAGTGCGTTACAGCGCTATGGCGTATATTTTGGTAATAGAGAATATGGTGATTTAATGATACAAACAAAATTATGTAAATCATTTTTCCCTAATTTTTATTCTATAACTAGACCCTTGAAGGGTTTGCACGGCTTCTGGCCCGATGAAGATGTACAACAGGCATGTATGATCTTTCCTATATACTACTATGATTTGGATATACCGAGACATATAAAGGATATACGGAATTTCTTGTTAAATCTAATTAGTACTTAGAATGGAATACACTTAATAATTCTCATTGGCAGCCTCCTTCGGTTCATACTTAAAAAATAAGTCTGCACACTATGACTAATCTATCTATTTCCTCAATTCAAACACTTGCTGTCAAAGTTATACTTAAAGATAGGAAATACTATATTAAACTAAATAAAGGGAAGTTATATGAAATATTAGTGTTTCTAACATGCACCTTTCTAGGCTTTATAGCCTTTAGCAGATCACCTGTGATGTACTGGGCAGACTCATACGGGTACATAATAAAAAGCTATGAGCTTAGTGTAAGATCTCCTATTTTTATATACAATATACCATACGTAGGACTGCCACATCTACTCTACGTAAAACTGGCTACATCATTCTCGGAAACCTTTGGTATAAGTATTATAAATTCTGTTAGGGTTTTATCAATTATAACATATGCGATTTCTGGATATATATTTTTTAAGAACCTAATTTTACTTTATAGCGATGGCATATCTATGGAGCTAGCAGTCCTGCTGACCGTCCTCTTGTACGCAACCGATCCCTTGAGGTTACTTTTATCCACAGTTCCTTATAGAGAAACCTTCTGTAATCTTTTGCTTCTTTTTTATATTTATATATATATTAATGCCTTACATTTATGTGTCAAAAGAAATATGCTTATTTATTTATATTTAGTGTATTTAATAATTTTAATTACTAGACCTGAGTTAGCTTTTATTTATGTATGCTTTAGCTCTCTACCTCTAATGCTTCCGCTAATTAGTAAAGCTCAATCATTTGCCGACTCTAGAAATAGGAAAATCCTTATATTATTCATGCTAACTAGCACAGGTATAGCTCTAATATTTTTATGGATATACGAACTTTTATTTTATCTGAGACCGGATGTTCTTGGACAGTTTTCTAGGTACACACTCCTTGACAGAATCTATTTGCTACTCTCTTCCGAGTCAGTTGGAAATATACTTGATTATCTAGTGAAGAATAGCTTTAATATAATAAACCCAATCTCTAACTTCGATTTTTCATACATCATACTGATTTTTCTATTTATTTACTCCATTTTCATAGTCATAAAAACATATCAGAAGAGCAAGCAGAGTGCCGTTAAGTATTTATTCATTCTCTTCCTATGCATAGCCCTTTTTTACGCCATTATTAGCTTTATGCTGATATATTATGGTAGTTTTTATGCAACCGATAATGGAAGAATTATATTTACATACAAAACTATGCCTGTAAGGTATTACCTTCATATACGGATTATTATAGAGCTCTTAATCAGTTATTATATACTTGATTTTCTCTTCCTACCTATCTTGAAGCATAAATCGCTTTTGGTGAGGAATATCACAAGAGCAGTCTTGTCTCTCCTTATTATTTCTACTATTGTTTTATCTGGAATCAATAACTATTTTTCTGGATTAGACTTATCAGCGAACAACAGCAATTATATGCTTCCATATCAAAAGGTATCGAAATATGTTGAGGCATTATTGCTCAATAATAATAGGATTATAGTACCTTTACCTGATAATTTTATTTTATTAATACTGGATAATCAGATATCTAAGAAGGGGAAGGCCGCGTTTGATTTATTTCCCGTTATCAAACAGAATCTTATATCTTATAAAAATATTTGGGATTACACAGGTATAACTCTGCGGGCAGATAACAGCGAGATGGAGTATAAAGTGCTCGCACTGTCTCTCTTTGATTTTTCAAAGGAACATAATATATCATATATCGTGTTAGATACCATGGATGATTATGCTAAATTTTTAAGAAGGCAATACACGAGTGTCAATGAATGCTTGGAACCTGTAGCCGATTATGGCAACGTAAAACTTTTTAAGATAAAATTAGATAAAGTAGATCTATGCAAAAATAAAAACTGGAAGGAGTAGTAATGCGCTCAGCATATAGCCTCTTGGTAGCAGTTGTGCTTGCATGCATTGGCATAACTGCGATTTATCTTCAAACAAAATTTGCTTATATAAAAGAGAAGGGTCTTACAGGTAAATCTACAATAATAATTATAAATATATCAAGTAAAGATGCTTTAAATATAACATTAGTTAACAATTATACATTTAATATAGAGGTTAGAAAAGTGTTACTTTTTTATAATTCCTCTTGTTATTACTTTTACAATTATAGCTTAGAAATACCGATGAGAGAGTCAAAAACAATCTTAGTACCGATAAACGAGGATGGCTGTATCAAGGAAAATTCTTCTTTTACGGTAATAATTATTACAAATATAGGAACTTTCTATACCAAAATATGAAGAACTTCTCATATCTGGATAAGCTGAAAGTGGTGTTTATCACTGCTACAGGTACTTATCCCAAGTCGATAGGGGGTCCTGCTGTTTTCTTATATTATTTAAGTAGAAACCTGAAGGAAAAAAATCTCTCAAACATTAATATCTTTGATTTTAGTAGCTTAAAAGAAAATTATATCTTTAATATTTTCCGTTGCATTAGGAATCTAGTGAGATGCCATGTGGTATTTTTCAACTCGCCTCCTGTCAGAACTCTCTTTTTATTCTCACTTTTGGCTAAAATTCTTAAAAAAAAGACGATTTTTATATGTCATGGGGGAATATTTTTCGAGTCAAAGGGAGTACTAAACAAGATAATTGATCGTCCGTTGCTAATTCTTCAGCTTAAAAGAAAAATTATAGAATATTCTATTTTTCCAAGTAAATGGTTACTTACTTATATAAAAAGATACTATAAAGTAAATGCGAAATTATTAGTAATACCTAACGGAGTAGATACAGAGGAGCTTGATTCTTACTCTCCGGTTATCCTTCCGACAAAGAACAATATATTATTTGTGGGACGGCTAGCAAAAATAAAGGGGATATCAACTCTGCTTGAGGCATTTTCTCATTTGATTTCTGAAAATTGTGATATAACTCTATATATAGCAGGTCCAAGAGGAGATCTAAGCCAGAGCGAACTTGAGAAGATAATAAAATCTCCCCATATTCGTTTCCTTGGCAAAATAAGTCATAGCCTAAAGTTGAAATTGATGAAAAGCGTGGATTTGATAGTTGTTCCGTCTATTTGGGAAAATTTTCCCCTAGTGGTGATTGAGGCGATGGGTTGTGCAAAACCCGTAATAGCCACCGCTGTTGGAGGAATACCGGAGATCATAGAGAATGGCGTTAACGGAATTCTAGTTCCTCCTTTTGACAGTAAATTGCTTTCATATTATATAGAACATTTACTTCATGACAAAGAGAAATGTTCGTTGTTATCAAGAAATGCATACAAAGATGTAAAACAAAGATACGACTGGAAAATTATTGCTAATCTTTACTTGAATTTTATTCTGAATATTCTAATTAAATAAATAATAATATTATGTCATTTTCAAAAAAAGAAGATAAAGTTAAACTGGGCGATCTTATCCGAAGAATGCTTTTAAACAGTATAGATCCTAAAACTGGGATAGAAGAATTTATCCTGATTGGATACTCACCAACCCAAGTGATTAGCACACACCTTTCTAGATACCTTCTCGCTAGCAAGTTTATCGGTGGAGTTGTGCTAGATGTCGCTTCTGGCCCTTGTTACGGTTCAAGTATTTTAAGGAGGAAGAGTTCTCTCGTAATAAGCATTGACATAAATAAAGATGCTTTATTATATGGAAAAAGGGTCTATCATGCTGACTGCGTACTCGCAGATGCTCTACACTTACCTTTTAGAGAGTCAAGCTTTAATTGTATCGTATCAATAGAAACAATAGAACATTTAAAAGATGCGGATACTTTTCTTTGTGATATAAGGAATACTATTAAAAGAAAAGGTATTCTAATTTTAAGTACCCCGAATAAACTAATAAACTCTCCTTGCTCATCTAAACCTATCAATCTCTATCATAAAAAAGAATATTATTTAGGTCAGCTTCTTAAAATTTTAGAAAATTGTGGTTTTAAAGTTTACGCGATATGGGGAGGGGGGGAAGTTAAAAAAATAGGTTTGCTCTATCAATTTCTTATATGTTTACTAAGAAGGGTATTCTATCCATTTATTATTAGTAATTTAGAAATAAAAGTTAATAAGTATATACAAAGGGAAACTGATAGCGCTATAGATCCTGATCCTAGTACAGTCAAGCATGTGAGGTTAAGCGAGAAGCTAACTAATATAGCTCCTTATAGATATTTCATAATATTATGCTATAAGGCATCTTAGCTATTAGTATAAGTTACCTAAGTAGCATAATAAATATAAAGTGTAATTTTTCATGTTATCTTTCTTAATTCATGGTTATTTAAACCAATATTTAGAAAGCTAAGAATTTTAACATAACCTTAATGAAAGCCGTTAGGTTTTTATATTCGAAGGGAAAAAGAGCGGGATAGATAAAAATTGATAGACAGCACAAATAACAGAGTATTAATAACTGGTATAACGGGCTTTGTTGGTCCGTACCTAGCTAAAAAGCTTCTTGATATAAATTATGAAGTTTATGGGTTATTTAGGAGAAGAGCTGACGGCAACATGCCAAAAAGGCTTATAGAAACAGGTATAATAAATAGAGTGAGGCTTGTCGAAGGCGATGTAACAGATCTAACCAGTTTATTATTTGCTCTTGATAAAGTTCAACCCGACATAATTTTCCACCTTGCATCCCAATCCTACGTTCCCAGAAGCTTTATAGATCCATTAGAAACCTTTAGAGTCAATAGTTTGGGAACTCAAAACCTGCTGGAGGCAGTAAGGCTTAAGGATTTAGACTGCAAAGTTGTATTTGCGGGTTCTTCTGAAGAGTATGGCTTGCAGATTGTCTCTGAGAAGCACTATAAATGGGTCTTAAGTAAATATGGTACTGTATTTCCGGAACCTGAGAGAATTCCTGAACTGCCAATTGACGAGAGAAATCCTTTAAGACCGATGAGCCCCTATGCAGTTAGCAAGGTACATGGGGACTTTCTGATGAGGAACTACTATCATGCCTATGGTCTAAAGACCATAGTTTCCAGGGCTTTCAACCATGAAGGTGCAGGAAGAGGACATGAATTTGTCACCTCTGTGATAGTCAGGCAGTGTGTCTCGCTGAAGTTTGGTGAATTGGACAAGATAACAATAGGCAACGTGAACACATTTAGAGATTGGAGCCATGTCGAGGATATCATAGATGGATATATCTTGTTAGCTGAAAAAGGTAAACCTGGAGATGTCTACATTCAGGGATCCATGAGGACAAACTCTGTTCTCACCTACATATTGCTAACACTTCAACAGTTAGGTTATGATATAAAAGAAATAGAAACCCTAAAGGGTGAAAAGAAGATCAAAGAGCCAACTGAAATCTCTAACGATGACTTTTTCAATATCAGCTTTCCGAAGACAAAAATTGATGAGCTGATGCTTAGAGGTGAGCTCGAGTATGCCCTAGAAGATGAAGGTATAAGAATAAAAACGGATAAAGCCAATATAACAGTTGCATTCGACAAAAGCAGATTTAGACCAGCTGAGGTTCCAATACTCATGAGTAGCACAAGGAAAATTCAGGAATTGGGCTTCAGAGTTACAAGGTCCTTGGAGGATATAATCAGGGATCAGGTGAATTACTATCTAAATCCTGAAAACAGACAGTTGAGAAATCTGTAGTTTTCTAGGTTATTATTTCTTTTAATAAATTCAAATTCTTAATCTTCAATTAATCGATATATGATTCATTATTATGCTATGATAAAGCACATTGCCGCAGGTCATCCAACTCTAGAGGAGCTTAAAAGAGCGTTCCCTGATTCCACAATTCAAGGATACAAAAACTGTGATGTGTGGCTTAAATACATGTTATTTTCGCGTAAACCCATTCTAGGTCTATTTTGTGGCCTGCTCTACTACTTATTCTGGAAAAAGGATGACAACAAGCCACTTTACTGGGGTGCGATAGTCATATCGGATTCCACCCAAGAGTAGTTTTCATAACTTTTGTATTAAGGGCTTATGGAGGGAATGTTAATGTGAGGTTAAAGTGCTCCTAACTGGAATATCCATGTTAGGATGTCTCCTATAAGAGGTTGAAGGTTTTTCAGTGATCTTTTTTTCACTTTTCAGCTTTAATAAGGCAAGAAAATATCTCAATGTTTGCTTTTTGACGGCGACAAAGCTTAATTTGGATTATAGTAGAGTGTGCAAAGGACTCTGCTGCCAGCATATAGTAAAGGAAGTTTTTGGTAGCAAGCGCAATTCCCTGCATGCAAGAAGGTATTTTGTCTTGGTTCCTTAAGAACCTGAAGAATTTTAAGGCATTTGAGCTGAAAATTTTCATTGATAATTGGTTTACGCTGCTCCGAGATCTTGGTTAGGATTAGATTTATGAAAAAAGTTAATGAATAAAAATAAAAGGGAGACTAGGTGGGGACATCTCCGCTAGTACCCCACTGCTTTGAGAATGCTTGCGTTCTGTCATAGTTTTTGCCTGAGAGTAGTGCATACCAGTAACCGTTTGATTGTCTCCAGACCATGATGTCTGCTTTTCCATCTCCATCTATGTCCCCAATGAGAGGTCTGTCTCCGCTAGTACCCCACTGCTTTGAGAATGCTTTTGTCCTATCGTAGCTAACACTGGAGAGTAATGCGTACCAGTAGCCGTTAGAAGGCCTGAAGACCATAATGTCCGCCCTTCCATCTTTGTCAAGGTCCCCTATAAGAGGGATATCCCCATTTGTACCCCACTGTCTTGTAAGAGGCTTCATCCTATCATATCCAGTGCCTGAGAGAAGTGCGTACCAGTAGCCATTTGAAGGTCTCCAGATTATCAAATCTGCCTTTCCATCCCCATCTATGTCCCCGATGAGAGGCTTGTCCTCATTTGTACCCCACTGTCTTGTAAGAGGCTTTGTTCTATCATAATTAGTGCTTGAAAGCAGCACATACCAGTAGCCATTTGAGGGCCTCCAGACTATCAAATCTGCCCTTCCATCTCCATCTATATCCCCTACAAGAGGAACATCTCCGCTAGTACCCCACTGTCTTGTAAGAGGCTTCATCCTATCGTAGTTATTGCCTGAAAGCAATGCGTACCAGTAGCCGTTAGAAGGCCTGAAGATTATGGCATCAGCCTTTCCATCTCCATCTATATCCCCTATAAAGGGAACATCCCCATTTACACCCCACTGTATTGAGAATGCCTTCGTCCTATCGTAGTTATTGCTGGAGAGCAGTGCATACCAGTAGCCATTTGAGGGCCTGAAGACCCTGAGATCCTTCTTACCATCCTTATCATCGAAGGATGTTGATGCAGTAAACACAGCTTTAAGCGTGTGGGGCTTATCCATGTTAACAGTGTATGGATTTGCAGACCCAACATTTGTTCCATCAAGTTCCCAGTGGTCAAATTTATAACCTGATGATGCTATCGCGGTTACAGAGACAGAGGAGCCAGAATCGTACCAGTATGATCCAGGAGCTGGGTTTGTGGTTCCTCCATCTGATGATGATATGGTGAGCTGGTACTGCGTCTTCCAGTATGCTGTGTATGTAGCACTGCTTGTGACTGTTATTGTCCTGGGATCAGCAGTGCTTCCATCCGACCATTGTGTGAATATCTTTCTAACTCCTGAGCTCGGCTGATAGCCGGAATCCGGATCCAAGGTATGCTGTGAGTTATAAGCCCATGAGTATGTCTGTGCTGAGGTTATAGGACTATTATCAACGTAGATCCTTCCCCCATTTGGATCTACGGTGACCTGTGCCCACCAGTTTACTGTGATAGTCCCTGGACCGTTAACTACGAGGTTTGTGCTCTGTTTAGAGGAATCTCCCACGCTTACATAACCAGTAGTGCTCCATCCGGCAAATGAATGTCCGGGAGGAGCATTCGCTGTTATAGTGTAGCAATCAGTACAGCTAATTCTATCAAAGGCTCCCTGCTGCCCATTGTAGTATGTGCCTGTGCCCTTTCCACTTCCGCTGACCGTGATAGATCCTCCCACTTGAGGATTTGTGTAGAAGGTAACTAGGGCATCAAATTTAGCGATTAAGTTTCCATCTCCGCCAACGTCCACTAGAGTGGAGCGGGAGCTCGGGTCGTGAATATATATTTTTGATGCAACTCCAGATTCCCACATGTCGAAAGTCCATCCTCCGGAGGATGGACTTGCTTCAGCGCTGTAGGTTCCGACATTGTAAAGGTCACATCCACTGCTATATACCTTATTGTTGAAGACTATTGTCCCCGATCCGGAGGGAAGAGGATAGAAGCAGACCTCTGCATATACTGTAAAGGATCTGTTGCTCTCAGGGCCAACATTGCCCGCCTTATCCTTTGCCTTCACCCTGAAAGTATAGCTTTTTCCTGCAGGAAGGCCGTTGTAGGTTTTACTTGTGTTTGAGGTCCAGCTGGACCATCCTGAGTCGTAACCCTCCAAGTAATATGAGTAAAGAAGATCGGATGCGCTCGTGTAATCATCGCTTCCCGTCCAAGTAAAGCTGACATCCCCCTTTGTAATTCCGCTTGGGCCACTTGTTATCGTGACAGTTGGCGGATTCGAGTCATAATTTACACCGTGCTCATAGAATGTAGCCCATAAATGATAATTCTTAGAAGGCAATGCATTCCAGAAGTCATCCAATGTGCATATGCCAGGGCTATTTTTCAGCACGG
>Ga0209225_1002908_pt1 | contig 14873 bp, 16 predicted proteins | sample WasSprMetagenome_FD_184732 | JGI IMG/M metagenome (GOLD analysis project Ga0209225, IMG submission 184732) | Sulfidic aquatic microbial communities from Washburn Spring, Yellowstone National Park, USA - WS (SPAdes) (version 3) | ecosystem: Environmental > Aquatic > Thermal springs > Hot (42-90C)...
ATCCCATAGAACTTCTCCTTATAGCAGGGGCGCTTGTAGACGAGGCTGTTGTGAAGCCACAAACACTTCTTCGTCGCCGAGTGCGTACCGACCAGATGATAGCCTTGCTTCTTAAGTATCTGCTTTAGCTCAACCGGTATTCTTTCGACCGCAGCAGCTCTTTGAGGCTGCATCACCCTATCTTCAACCTTAGATAGGTGATGGCAAGTTAAAGTTTGATTGTCTCCTCTTTCATGCCGTTCTTAGTTATTATAAGAAGATCTATGCCATCGCCGCTCGCTGCGTCACGCTGTATGGCTGACTTTATAGCCTTGATGACAAGCGCCTTAGCCTCCTCTTCGCTCATATCCTTTCGGTATTCGCTCTCCAGCACACCTATAGCCATCTCAGCACCGGAGCCTACAGTGGCATAGTCGTCTGGTATAACAGATCCTAACGGGTCAAGCACATAGATCGCTGGTGTGTCATCAACCCCACCTATAACAACTTGTGTTATAAGAGGCGCCCATCTACGCTCGAACATCAGCACCGACATAAGTTTGGCTACAGAGTTTGGTGGAAGAGACCTATTTAACTCGATTTCACGTAAGTAGATATAAGCGGAGATTTCTCTAACCAAGATCTGCATGTCTGCTACAAGGCCTGCGCAAGCTGCACCCACAGTCTTGCTTATCTTGAATACTTTCTTTCCACTCCTACTTACTACGTGTGTGCCGTAGGTGAGCCTCTTTTCGGCTCCTAAGATTACACCATCTTTGAATGTCACACCCACAGCTGTTGCACCGGGCATCCAAGCTTCGTTAAACATGTTTATCGTCACTAAAGCTATCACAGCACAGATTAATTTAAGTTGTGGTTTAGAGTAAGAGAACGTTTCTCTTAATCTTGTGTTTGCTGTGTTAGATGCCGACCGCAGCCAAGCCTAATCTTTCAACGTTAGAGGCGAGGATGTCTGATGCTGCGCATACCCAGCATATAGCGCCAGAAGTGTACGCTATGTTGCCGCAGATGTGGCACGCCATAGCGTCTTTCTATTTGGATGCTGCGGATATTAACAGATAGGTGCACTAAATTAGACCTATGGTAAAGAAAGCCTACGCATTATAATTTTATGCAAATGTCTTGTATTTTGCTTAACTATTCTAATTATGTGGTGCTGTTTTATTCAATTCTTAGTCTCTCGCTATTTTAATTCCGCTTTCTTTTGGGGTTGAAGCCAAGCCCATTTAATGCTCATTAAATATCTTGCTATCGACGCTATGGCTATGCCGAAGAGGTTTGAGATAGTGTAGTGGAGTGAGGCTAGGTCTGTTAGGACGTAGAGAATGAGAAGGTTTATGACAAGTCCCACCAGCATAAGGATGTTAAACTTAACCAACCTCTTTAGTATGTGTCCTGACCTCCGATCTTTGAATGTCCAAATATCGTTCAGCATGAAGTTTGATATTATCGATATCTCAATCGCTACGATGCTTGAGTAAATGTAGTATAGACCTAGGCTGGTTAAGAGCATCAGGATGCCTTCATTGACGAAGACGCCTGTCAACCCAACTATATTGAATTTTATGAATCTTATCCAGTACCGTAGTGTTAAAATCTTCTGTAGCGTCTTAGAGTCAAGTTTAGTCCTACCCATCTTCGCCACCTAGCCTACTCAATAGCAGTGTTAGGATAACAGCGGTTAGGAACAGCCCTTCTGCAACATACAGTATGGCGGTTAGCCCGCCTATCTGACCCGAAGCACCCCCAACTACGTTACCTACTGCTATTCCTAGGCTGAGCATGATGCTGTATAGCCCCATGGCTGAGCCGCGTAAAGTCGATCTAGCGGTGTCGCCTACTAGAGCCAGAATTGATGGCACGAGTGCAGAAACCATTAGGGCTGAGGGCGCTATCACATATAGATAGGCTCCGAAGCTGGGGTACTCTGGGTTGGTGTCTGGGGATAGTGAGAGGGCTAGTGTTGGTAGTAGAATGAGCATGCCGATGATGCCTATCCACATCGTCTTTTCCCGCCCTATCTTATCAGAGACCCTACCGAAGATCGTAGCACCTACACCTAAGCCCGCAGCGCCTGCGAAGAGGAGAAGCCCAGATTCCCCTACGGTGAAACCGCCTAAGCTCAAAGCCTTTGGTATGAAGAAGGCTATTCCGACTAAAGTTGTGAGTGCGAACCAGAGTGGTAGTAGGCTCTTTATCTTCCAGCTAAGAGCTTTAAAGAAGTTGAATGTAAGCGGCGCTCTCAGCTGCTCGTGTGGCGGTTCGATCACCAATACTTTAGCTAAGACCGTTGCTGTAAGTAGAAGGGTTGCTGTGGCGAAGAACACGTAACTAGGGTTGGTTTCGAAGGTGGTGTAGAGCCCTGTGCCTATGAGTATCCCTCCCGCGTAACCGGCTATGTTAGCTAGATCGAACAAGCCCATGCCTACACCTCTATCACTAATCTTTGTGAGATCTGTGATTATTGTTAGGGTTGATACAATTATGGCTGCTGCTGAGACACCCATGACACCGTGCACAACCGCTATGAATAATGTGTCCCTTGATAACCCGATGAGGAAGGTTAGGATCGACATAGAGGTTAGCCCAAAGAGAAGCATACGTTTACGCCCGTGCCTATCAACATACATGCCAGTAGGCGCTGCTGACAAAGCTTCAAAGACCGGGTAGATTGAGAGCACCACCCCTGTTAGAAAGCTGTCTGCGTTAACGTAGTGAGGGAAAGCTATCACAATAACTCCGAAACCTACACGCGTGAGGAAGGTTACCAAGTAGAGTATGGGGAGGTCAAGGGCTCTATAGCGGAGTAGAAGGTTGGTGCCCAACGCTACCACAGTTTTACCGCTTCGCTATCGCTCTCTCGTTATTTAAATTGTTTGCCAAACCATCTTGGGGGTAATCTTAACCTCAACAGCGCCAGAGCTGAGTTTGTTTAACTCATAGTTGCAGCCAGTCAACCTGCTCACAACATACAGGTTGGTTTCAAGATGCTGGGTGAGTTTAGAGGTGGTGTAGGTTGAAGCGCCTTCTGCCAAAGAGAGCGGTAGCACAAGCATATCTGCAAGGTGGGAATCCACGGCTACTTGGGCAGACCACTCGGATAGAAACTTTTCAGCAGCCTCCCTACCTACTTGCTCAGCTGGTTTGCCTCTTTCACCTATAGCGTCTGCACCCAAGTACGTCCCTTTGGATTCGTCTACGCTGTATATGGTTAGGGATGTACCAGCGCTGATAGCAGGCTCTACTGCGGATTTAACGTCAGCTACTGGTATCATGTGTTGGTTGAGTATGTTGAGGGCTGAGTTGAGCTGCCTCTTCGCAACCTCTGGTGGCAGTTGCGAACATACGCTGATTATGTTTGCTGGTGATTCCGGTTGCCGTATTAGAGTTAGGGGCTTTATGCTCTCAGCAGGCTCAACTTCAACTTTCACCAAGCCACCACCCTTAGGGTAGTAGCCACGCCTCTTCACGGCAAGCTTCACATCGACTCCTAATGCCTTTAATGCTGGTATGAAGACGCAGCTAAAGTAGTCTATGGTTGGGCTCCATTTAACATCAGTTCCACCTATGATCTCGAAACTACACTTCTGCTCGGCCTTAGCTGCTACTATAACCGCAACTTGGAGGAGGAGGGTTATCGCACCAGCAGACCCTATATCATACCTCATCTCGCTAGCGGCGAGCCTCTTGGGTTTGAAGAGGATGGTGGAGGAGCCTACGTGAAGCCCTTCTACTTCAGCGTCACACATCGAAGCTATTATCTTTATGGTACCAACGTGCTGCGGCCTAAGCCCTGGATTGGGTCTACCAGCTCTGATCTTGACTACCTTTACAGGTCTTTTTATTATCGCTGATAGGGCTACTGCGGTTCTAAGTATCTGCCCCCCTCCTTCACCATAAGAGCCATCGACTACCGCTTCGCTCAACCCAACCCCTTTAACCCCTCTGCTTGGTGTTTAAATAATTCTGTGAGCCTATAAGAGGGTATGTGGCAGAGAGGTCTTCTAGTGGGGCGCTTCCAACCCTTCCACACCGGTCATCTTCACGCTGTAAGGTATGCGCTGGAGAAGGTCGAGGAGTTATGTATCCTTGTCGGTTCTGCTGACAAGAGCCATCAACTAGACAATCCCTTTACGGCGGGCGAAAGGGTGTATATGATAAAGGCTGCGCTAGAAGAAGCTGGTATAGACTGCAGAAGGGTGCTGATCATACCTTTGCCAGATTCTTCCGCCCACTCGCTCTGGGTTGCTTCGGTTAAAGCAGCTGTGCCCAAGTTTGATGTCGTCTTCTCTAACGACCCTCTAACAAGGAGGCTGTTCCAAGAAGAAGGTTTCACCGTATTAGACATACCATTCTATGAGCGCCCAACATTCTCAGCCACCGAAGTTAGGCGTAGAATGTTAATGGGAGAACCCTGGGAGGAACTGGTCCCTAGGGCTGTTGCAAAAATAATTTGTGAAGTAGGTGGTGTTGAGCGCCTTAAGCAGCTTAACCAACAGAAGTAACAAAGGGCCGTGCTTAAAACTATTAGCAACGTCAGACATTCGGAAATAGTTCAGAAGCTAATAGATAAAGCTCTTATATCAGCCTCTGGCACGGGTTTAGGTATGCGTAGAAAGCTCGTTATGATACCGGGGCCAACTAACGTGCCTGACCGAGTTATGCACGCTATGCTCAAGCCGATAATAAACCATCGAAGCCCAGCCTTCACACAACTCTACAATGGTATTAAAGAGAAGTGCCAGAAGGTCTTCCTCACCAAGAGCGACATAATCGTGTTTACAGCCTCTGGCTCCGGAGGCGTGGAAGCAGCTATAACAAATATCGTTAGACCCGGGGATAAGGTGCTTGTCACGGTCTTTGGAGAGTTCGGACAGAGGGCTGCGGAGCAGGTTGAAGCGGCTGGGGGTAGAGCGGTAGTCGCGGAAGCCCCGCTTGGTGACGCTCCTCGGATGGATAAGATCAGAGCTCTGGCAGAGGCTAATAAAGATATTAAAGCAGTCTTTGTAATATATAATGAAACCTCGACCGGCGTCACATTTAGATGGCTTAGAGATCTAGGTAAGCTTGCCTCAGAGCTAGGTGCCTTCTACATTGTTGACGCTATCTCCATACTTGGTGGAGACGAGCTGCCTGTAGATGAGCTTGGTGTCGATATTTGTATAACTGGTAGTCAGAAGTGTCTTGCTGCCCCCCCGGGTGTAGTTATTGTATCGGTGAGCGATAGGGTTAAGAAGTATCTTGAGAGCAACCCTCCACCTCCAAGACACTACTTCAACATGCCAAGATACTTTAAGTATGCAGAGAGAGGGGAGACACCCTTCACACCAGCTCTACCGCTCTTTTACGCGCTTGATGAGGCGCTTAATATTGTGTTGGAGGAGGGTTTGGAAAACCGCATAAGAAGGCATAAGATATGTGCTGAAGCTTTTTACAGAGCCTTATCAGCAATAAACCTCAAACCAACAGCGAAAGAGGATGTTAGATCTAATGTTGTGTTAGCCTTTAGCTACCCTCCCGGTATAGAGGACGGTAAGTTCAGAAAGCTATTGGACGATAAGTTTGATGTATTGGTCGCAGGCGGCTTTGGCGAGTTCAGAGGAAAGGTCTTTAGAATCGGTTGCATGGGTGAAGTGAACACCCCGCACGTATTAACTACTGTAACAGCTGTATCTGCGGCTCTAAACCAGCTCGGTTACCAGAACAGCACAGCCGCAGCCTTGAACGAAGCCCTCAAAGTCCTATCACAGCTAAACTAATACGTAGATCGAATAGAAGCGACAGAGCGGTGAGCGACAAGTATTTTAGCCCATCTTTAGATGGCGTATCTGTGCTCCGAATTGCCGCTCGAAACAGGAACGCTCGTCCTAGTTAACTTAACTGGGAAGGTCAAAGATACAAACGAGCCTCTTGAAACTACCGTTGAAGAAGAGGCGAAGGCTCTAGGCATCTACGACCCCTCCAGAAGGTACGAACCACGCCTAATCTCAGTAGGCGAAGGATGGGTTATACCTGGAATAGATGAAGCACTTAAGCAAGCCTCCGTAGGGGAGAAGATCAGCATCGATATACCACCTGAAAAGGCTTTTGGGCAAAGGGATGCTGCTAAGATCAGACTTATCCCTCTTAGAAAATTTGGTGAAAAAGCGCAGGAGATAAGCGTAGGGGACGAAGTGGAGTACGAAGGGAGGGTAGGTATAGTGAGGTTTGTGGGTTCAGGTAGGGTGCAAGTAGATTTTAACCACCGCTTGGCTGGAAAAGTGCTTACCTACACGATCGAGGTGGTGAAGAAACTCGAAGATCCGATGGAAAAGGTGCTCCATCTGACTAAGCGTTGGATAAACTTGGATGAGAAGAAGATCTTAGCAACCATAGAGGATAAGACCGTCAAAATACAGCTACCCGAAGAAACCTACCTATTTGAGGGCTTACAGATAAGCAAGAGAGGAATATCAAAAGACATCTTCAAATACCTACCAGAGATAGAGAAGGTAATTTTCATAGAAGAATACCGCTCAGAAAAGAAGAGGGAAGAGAAGCCTCAAGAAGCTAAAGCATCCGAAAAACCCGAAGAGCAAGAAAAGAAAGAGGTCAAATAACCCCGACATCTTTGGCAAGAGCCTTCGCTTGCTCATAACTTAAACGTATTTTATGCAGAATAGTATATCTTTCAGGCCTAAGATCTGGTGCCAAAACAAGGGCTTTTGCGATCTGATCAGCACTTAACCCCAGTTCTGTGGCAGTCACAGGTGCCTTCACATCACGCAGTGCATCTCTAAGCTTCTCCCAATCTAAATTGTGTAGCTTCGCCATCATAACAGCACCTAACCCACATTTCTCTCCATGAAGCCCTACGTTAGGCGCTATAATGTCTAGCGCATGGCTGAAGAGGTGCTCAGCTCCACTGCACGGTCTGCTGCTCCCAGCTATGCCAGCAGCTACACCCGCGCTGATCAGAGCTTCAACAACATCTCTCACATACTCTTTACTGCCGCTACCTATACCTTTAGCTTCAGATAGTACGATTTCCGCGCTCAGCAGCGCTAGGTTTGCAGCATATTTGCCGAAATATTCTTGCTTCTCGTCCCTTGCAAGCATCCAATCTCTAACAGCCGTTATTTTTGCTATGAGGTCTCCGCAACCAGCTGCTAGAAGCTTCGGCGGCGCTTCGGCTATAATATTTACATCAGCCAAAACGCCAGTAGGCGGTTTAGTCATATATGAGTAGGGCCTGTCCCCGCCTTTGATTGAGGCAAGCGGGCTTGCTATCCCATCATGCGAAGCGCTGGTCGGTAAGCTTACAAAAATTACTCCACAGTAATATGAGGTAAGTTTAGCGACATCTACTGCCCTACCCCCGCCTAAGCCTATTATTAGATCTGCGCCAAACTCTTTAGCAACCCTTACAGCGTCTTCCACCTCCTTCTTAGTTGAGTGATCCACCTCTATGCATCGATACCTAAACTCCTCCCTCTTTAACGCATCCTCCACCATCTCTCCAACCCTAGCCCACACGATAGGTCCACTTATGATCAGAATGCGTTTAGGTGAAAATCTGGCGAGGAAACTACCTACTTCTCTAATCACACCATAACCTATCTGGATTACACGAGGGAGCTCCATCAGATGTGAACTCAAACCAAATCCCTACCTAAAGCGAGCTATTTTAACCTCACCTAAGCATTAATACTTAAGTTCACCCACTCTGAACGTAGTAAGAGGAGAGCAGTGCTTGACACCAAGGGGCTGCTGGTGAACATGGGCATATATATGCTGGATGTCTATAGATCTCCAAACATCGGAGTGTTCCTTAAAGCAAATAACCGATTCGTTCTAGCGCCGCGAGGCTTAGCCTCAACCAAATGCTCCAAACTATCTATACTATTAGGCGTTAAACCAATCAGAATATCCATAGCCGGTTCACGCCTCCTAGGCCCCTTGGTGGCTCTGAATGACAACGGCATATTGGTTTCAAGGTTGGCAGAAGACGAAGAAATAAAGACATTAAGCAGAGAGACAGGGTTGCGTGTAGCTAGGCTACCAAGCAAATATACTAGCGTTGGAAATCTTTTAGCAGCCAACAATAAAGGAGCAGTAGCATCACCCCTTCTTCACGCAGAATGCCTAAAAACAGTAAGAGAGGTACTGGATGTTCCCGTGGAGACCCTAAGTATAGCCGGATACACGCAGGTCGGTTCACTTGTTACCGTCACAGATAAGGGTGCAGCCGTCCATCCGAAGGCTTCGCCTACCGAGATAGAACGCCTTTCTGAAATCTTTTCAGTAGATGTAGAGCCAGCAACCATAAACGGTGGTGTACCTTTTGTTACGTCTGGAATATTAGTCAACCAAAGTAATGCGGTGGTAGGGTCCCTTACTACTGGGCCGGAGTTGATGATACTCAGTAGAGTCTTCAAGGTTTAAATGTAAGATAAAATCCACCAGATGCTGGGAGTTGAGTGTAGAAGAACAGATTCAAAGGATGGTTCTCGAGCTGAGGATCCTCGAATCATACTATAATGAACTCTCTGCGAGGGAAACACTAGTAGCAAGAGCCTTGCTAGATAGTAAAGCAACCATAGAGGCTCTTAAATCTATACCTGAAGGCTCAGATTCAGAGATACTTGTGCCACTAGGGGCGGGTGTTCTGATGAGGGTCTGCTCACCTACTGCTGACAAACTTTTGCTTAACGTTGGCGCAGGCGTAGTTATAGAAAAGAGTAAAGAAGACACACTAAAATATCTAAATGAACGCTTAAGCCAGCTTGAAGCAGCCCTCTCAAATATCGGTACTCAGAAAGCCGAACTAGCAAATAAAATAAATGCGTACAGAGCCCAAGTGAATAACTTAGCAGCAAAATTAGAGCAAGGTTAACTAGAGATGTTTGAGAAGCTTAAGAAGGCTCTCTCCTCTTTAGCCGCTTCAGCAACGCAAAAGACCTTATCTGAAGATGAAGTTGAAAAGGTTCTATGGGAGTTCGAATTAGCGCTGCTTGAGAGCGATGTAGCAGAAGAGGTAGTCAAGGCGCTAACCTCTAGAGTTAAGCAAGAGGTTGTAGGGCTGAGAGTTAGTCGAAGCACACCAACCCAAGAATACCTTAAGAGGAAGCTGCTCGAGATAATAAGGGAAGAGTTCTTTAAGGCTAAACCTATTGACCTTATTCAGCAGATAAGTGAAAAAAAGGCTAAAGGCGAGCCGTATGTGATCATCTTCTTAGGCATAAACGGCACGGGTAAGACTACAACTATAGCGAAGTTCGCTAACCTTCTTAAGCAAAAGGGGTTCAGCGTCATATTAGCCTGCGCAGACACACATAGAGCTGGTGCTATAGAGCAGCTAACGACCCACGCAGAGAAGCTCGGTCTAAAGGTTATTTCACAAAGATATGGTGCAGACCCGGCTGCGGTAGCCAGAGATGCTGTGATTTACGCTCAGAAGCATAGAGTCGATGTTGTTCTTGTCGATACGGCTGGTAGGATGCAGACAAGCCGAAACCTTATGGACGAAATGGAGAAAATAATCCGCGTTGTGAAGCCAGACCTCAAGATATTTGTAGGAGATGCTTTGGCTGGAAACGATGCGGTATCACAAGCTAAGGAGTTTCAGAAGTTTACAAACTTCGACGGTGTTGTACTCACTAAGGTCGATGCTGATGTGAAGGGGGGCGCAGCCCTCTCGATAGTCTATGTCACGGGCAAACCCATACTCTATCTAGGTGTAGGGCAGAGCTACGACACCCTAAAACCCTTTGACGCAGACGAGTTTGTAAAATCACTATTTGACGCTTCGGAAAGATAATTATACTCCCGGTGTAGATTCATCGCTTGAAGAGGTAGATGAAGTTAAAGGGTCTTGACCTACTCTCGCTAAAAGAATTAGATGCGAAAGAGATAATCACCATACTTGACACCGCAGACCGCTTCAAAAAAGAGAGGAGGCAAGGCATTCTACATAAACCGCTCCGTGACAAAACACTAGCGATGATCTTTGAAAAACCCTCCACACGCACGCGTGTAAGCTTTGAGGTTGCCATGAAGGAACTCGGCGGGAACACGATTGTGCTTCATTCAAGCGGGATGCAGCTGGCTAGAGGCGAAACCATAGAGGACACGGCTAGAGTGCTCTCAAGATATGTTCACGCAGCGATGCTCCGTGTGATTAGACACTCAGATTTAGTTAAGTTTGCTGAGGCAGCCACGATCCCGGTCATAAACGGGTTATCTGACCTTTACCATCCTTGTCAGATCCTTGCGGACCTTCAGACGATCAGAGAGGCGAAGGGTGGGTTAAGCGGCTTAAAGATCGCTTGGGTTGGTGATGGAGATAATAACGTAGCCAATACACTGATAGTAGCCGCTGCTAAACTCAATCTGACTCTCAACATAGCTTGCCCAAGAGAGTATCAGCCAAGAAAAGAAGTTTTGCAAGAAGCGGGAAACTCGAAGATATACATAACCGAAGACCCAGTCGAAGCCGTTACAGACGCGGATGTCGTAATCACCGACACCTTTATCTCCATGGGTAAGGAAGCTGAAAGAGAGAAGAGGCTTAGCACCTTTCTACCCAGATACCAAGTTAACAGGAGGCTGATGGAGATGGCTAAGCGTGACGCCATCTTCCTCCACTGCTTACCCGCACATAGAGGCGAAGAGGTTACAGACGATGTGATAGACGGTAAATGGTCGGTCGTCTGGGAGGAAGCTGAAAACAGACTACACACACAAAAAGCGATACTCTACCACCTACTCCTACTCTAGAAAATCTTATACATAATTAACCACATGCATTAGGATGTGCAAAGCGATCTTAAGATCGGTTTCCACGTCTCTATCACAGGCTCAATAGATCTGGCTGTAGATAGGGCTAAGGAAGCAGGCTGCACAGCCTTCCAAATCTTTTTGAAGAACCCAAGAGGCTGGGCGTATAAACCGTTGGATGAGGAGGAAGCGGAGCGTTTTGTGAAGAAATGTGAAGATTGGGGCTACACCGCTGTTTTGGCGCATATGCCTTACCTACCAAACCTCGCTTCTCCAAACGATGAAACATACAAAAAATCTGTAAACTGCTTGCTCGAGGACCTAACAAGAGCAGGGAGGCTGAAGATCCCCTACCTTGTGCTCCACCTAGGAAGCCACATGGGTTCGGGTGAGGAAGCTGGCATGCAGAGGGTTGTCAAAGCCTGTAGATCTGCCCTCAAAGCTGTGAACAACAAAGTTATGATATTGCTCGAAAATACCGCTGGTCAGAAAAACAGCCTCGGCTCACGGTTCAAAGATCTCAAAAGAATAATGGATGAGATTGGTGAGCAAGGTAGGGTGGGAATCTGCTTCGACACCTGCCACGCATTCGCAGCAGGCTACGACCTAAGGACCCAAAAAGCCGTAAACGAAACACTATCCCAACTCGACAAAGAAGTTGGCCTCCAGCACCTCAAGGCTGTGCACTTAAACGACTCCGTAGGCGATTTAGGCTCACATCTAGATAGGCACGAGCATATAGGCTTAGGGAAGATAGGCGAAAAGGGAATGAAGGCAATACTACACACACCCGAAATCAGAAGACTACCGATAGTCATGGAGACACCAGTAGACGAAAGAAGAGACGATCAAGGGAACCTTGCAAAGGCCCTCAAGCTAGCAAAATAAGCGAAAATCAACCTTATGTAGCCCCAAAGATTTACCTAACTGTAGCGTATGCGGGGGTTGCCAAGCCAGGTCAAAGGCGCGAGGCTCAGAACCTCGTCCCATAGGGGTTCGTGGGTTCAAATCCCACCCCCCGCACTCCAGAAGAATACTCGAAGCTATCGTGATCGATCTCTTGAGCATTTTACGAGCAAAAGGTTAAAATGGTGTTCTGCATATGTCTGCGCTGAGGTGTGAAAAGCAATGGTTTTGAAGGTGGGTTTTGCGAAAGTGGGGTGCATAGGTAGTGCGGTGTTGTTGGAATACCTTCTCGATGAGCGGGCTGAGCGTGAAGACATCGACGTTAGAGTGGTGAGCTCGGGCGCAAAGGTTGGCGTTGAGCAGGCTACAGAGGTAGGGAGGACGCTCGTTGAAATGAAGCCTAATCTAGTAATTATAACCTCCCCCAACGCAGCTCTACCAGGCCCTACTAAGCTGCGTGAGATATTTAAGGAAGCGAACCTTCCTACTATTACTGTCTCTGATGCTCCAGCGAAGAAGGCTGTGAAATCTATCGAGGAGGCTGGTCAAGGCTACATTATCGTTGAAGCTGATTCTATGCTTGGCGCGAGGAGGGAGTTTTTAGATCCGGTTGAGATGGCTCTGTTTAACGCAAATATTGCAAAGGTGCTCGCTATAACAGGCGCCTATAACATACTGAGGAATGAGTTGGATACGGTGATAGATGCTCTGAAGCGCGGTGAGAAACCGTCTTTGCCTCGCATCATTGTAGACAAGGAGAAGGCGATCGCTAATTCTGGTCTACAGAACCCCTATGCTAGAGCAAAGGCTATGGCAGCATATGAGATGGCTAGGCGGGTTGCTGACCTTACGGTAGAAGGTTGCTTTGTTGTCAAGGAGATGGAGAGGTATATGCCTCTGATAGCTGCTGGGCACGAGATGCTGGCTGCAGCCGCTATGCTAGCTGACGAAGCTAGAAGTATAGAGAAGTGCAACGATACTGTCTTCAGGTCGCCTCACTACGATGACGGCACGATATTGAAAAAGTACAAGTTTGCCGAAAAGCCTTCTAAGCCCTCCGCGTGAATCTAAAAGTCTAGCTTAGCTTCTGGAGCTTAGCCCCTCTGTTATCTGCTTCAGCAACAAAGACTTTTTTCTCAAACTCTGAGCCTAGTAGAGGCTCTAAAGACAGCATAATCTTTCTAGCTTGCTTCATTCCTTGCGCTAGCGCGTAGACCGTTGGTCCCCAGGAGCTTTGTCCTACTGCTTTTGCACCAGCTTCTAGCATCTTTTTGCAGCTTTCTTCAGCTAGTCTGCTTGCGTAGATGCCTCCTTGTATCTTCTCAAAGCATTTACCCGTTAATATCTGGATCTTTGTAAGGGCTTTTCCGAAGGTCTCTATGTCTTGTTCGATGAGGGCTGGTATTAGGTTTAGGTGCACTAGCCTGCAGATGTCCGTAGCCCACTCTTTTCTTGGCGTGGGTAGGGTGTCGAATGCCTTCCTCTCTTTCTCTCCACTAAGCCCCCTTCTTTCCTTTTCTGTAACCGCTACGACGAAGAGCCAATCTTTCGGGAAGGGGTGTCTAAAAACGATGGGTGCTATACTCTTTCTTTCTTTTTTAGATCTTTCCCACGGGTTCACTTTATGTCCTGCGTCGACTATAAACCCGCCGTACTTGAAGACTCCTATACCTATACTTGATATTGAGGCCCTACCTGTGAGCACAGCAGCCTCCTCAACAGAAACCCTTAGGTTGTTTATACTGCTGATAAGTGAAGCCACTGCTAGAGCCGATTGCGTACCTGAGCCTAATCCCACGTGCATAGGTATAGTCTTCTCCACAATAATCCTACATTTGATCTTAGCGTTTACAGCTTCTATAAACCGCTCAGCAAATGACCTGAACCTTTCAGCCTGCTCACCCTCCACCACTAACCTATCTGATTCTTCAGCGGTCAAGATCACGTTCGGATACTTTATCCCAACCCCGATAGAGCCGAATGCTCTGCCCAAGTCTCCCCGAAGATCAATCAGACCCATATGGAGCCTGCTAGGCGTCTTTATCGTGAGTCTCATATTCGGAAACCAACCTCCTACAGTATGTGTAGATTTCATCTGCTGCTTGCGCATAGGCAGAGTGTTTAGCCACCCTAGATATTATGGAGCGGTGATGCTCTATGAGGTGAAGCAGCCTTCTAGCCTCGTTTAGATCTGACTCAGCATACGGTCTGATTCTAGTTGCGTGTATTATGCACTCCATTAATGCGTGAGGTGCCCGGGAATATGGTTCAACTCTCTTCATCTTAGGCCCTTTTATTGAGAGGACTGAGCATTCAAAGAGCGCGCGTTTCTCTCCATCTCCTGTGATTCGCTCCACACTTACGCTCAAGACCGCATCAGCTTTCCTTAGCTCAGGTGAATCTACGGCATCCGAACGCTTAAACATTCTCTTCAAACACTCTGCTTTAAGAAACTTCAGGGCTGAAAAGTAATAGAGCAAAGGGTCTGAGCAGAAGTTTATGGTTGCGCAGCCTCTTCTTAAAAGGTTATGGTATGTGGCTGTATCTGTATGGGGGCGTATAGCCACCTTACCGCCTCTTAACGGGGTTATGCCCATCGGTGCAGCGTTAGGGGTGTTGTCCGGGTTCCAGGTGCAGACTATCCCCTCGTATATGTGCCCGACCTTCAGCCCAAGCCCCCTAAGTAAATGTTTAGAATTCAGAGCGCTATCGAAGATGCGGTTGAAAATGCTTCGTAAAAGCTTTACGCTTACTAAAGGCGAGTTAAAAGAGTTCTGAGTCTTGTATGTATCCTTTGCCTGTCTTCAAGGCGATCTCGGCTTTCTGAAGCTCTCTACCTAGGTACGCTGCGTGATCCAGCCTTGAAACGAGCCCTAGATCTATAATCTTCTTTATGATCCTTGACGCTTCTTTGCCATAGATGATTACGTCGATATCTTTGAGTGAGCGAGGATAGTGATAAACGACTATTTGGAGGTTTTCTCGGTCAACCGCTATCTTAAAAGAACCCTTCTGATCCATATACACAGATTCTTCACCATCTGCATGAACCCTCCCACACTGCTCACCCACTTCGATAAGCGGGTCGTCTCTAAGCCTCTTCTCTTTAAGCATGAGTAGATCTAAACCAAGATCTTTGGGTACTGAGCCTCTGCAGTAAGCAATATACATCATCTTGCAAGCCTTGGCAAGCTCCTTTACAGCCCCCC
>Ga0209225_1002911_pt1 | contig 14863 bp, 12 predicted proteins | sample WasSprMetagenome_FD_184732 | JGI IMG/M metagenome (GOLD analysis project Ga0209225, IMG submission 184732) | Sulfidic aquatic microbial communities from Washburn Spring, Yellowstone National Park, USA - WS (SPAdes) (version 3) | ecosystem: Environmental > Aquatic > Thermal springs > Hot (42-90C)...
GTTGTCCATGATCTCCTTGGCTAAAAGCAATTTCCCGCCCTCCATCTCCCTCTACTGATCCATTAGAGAGGCTTCTATTAAATTTTCTATGGAGATTAGGGTTGAAGACTACTCCATCAAGGAGGAGATAATGCTCTCCTTAACGGTGACGTCCTCTACTAGTTGCTGGGAGGTTCCCGGTAATAGGGGTAATGCAGTATTTGGATATATGTTCCGGAAAGACGTCATGGGATTTATGGTTGGCAGGGTTTGATCTATGCTGGTAACACCATTCATGAATAGGGTTTCCGCTGGTACATAATCCTATCCGGATGTTGGGAAGGTGTTTTTAGCTAGTTTTCTCATGTAGTATATGTTTCCCTCATACTCCAGCCTTACAATTTCCCCGCTACGTAGGAGTTCATTAATGATTTGCTGGCTTGCATTTGCCTTCTTTAAAAGCTCTATAACAGCCTCCTCCCGCATCGGATGTACAGCAGTTATAGCTAGCAAGTCCTCCTTAACGTTTCCGGTGGATGTGAAGGCGTTTCCCTCATACCCTACTAAATACTCCACCTTACTGCTTCCAAGCTTTTTAGAGAATATTTGGAAGGCTTTGTTTAAAACTTCCTCTCTAGCTGGTTTTACCCATCTTTCTGCTGGAGGTCTTGTAGGTATGGCGATGTAAGCCTTATCAAGCTTAGCTAAACCCCCTAGAAACTCAGCTATCTCCACAAGTTCACCATTATATTTTACGCCGTCAATAAGCATTGTTTCGCTTACAATTACCCCCTTGAAAGTCTTTGCAAACCGCTCTATACCATCCAGAACTTTACCTAACTCTAGATCCCTGCATGGCCTATTTATACTCCTCCATAGGTTTCGGCTAACAGCATCAACCTTTAATGAAACAAGATCGGCCTTAAGCAAATCCTCCCTTACCTCGTCAAGCCAGAGTAGGGAGGCATTAGTTATAACAGCTATTGGAATACCTATCCGCTTTAGAAGCGTTATTTCCCTACCTATGTTTACGTCTAATGTTGGCTCTCCATCTGGAACAAAGGTAAGGTAGTTAATCCCCTCATTCTTTGAAATAGCTTCATGAACCTTCACTTCAACACTTCTTAAAACATCCTCAGGCTTGTAGAAGCAGCATCTCTTAACAGTCATCATGCTGGTTTCTCCAAGCTGGCAGTAAACACATGAGTATGTGCATGTTTTAGGCGGAATATTGTTTATCCCTAAACTCCTCCCTAAACGCCTAGATGGGATGGGTCCAAAAGCTATTACCTCCATCCCTACAACTACCTCAACCTCTAATAGTATTAAGAGTATATATTGGTTCCGCTTCAACACCATGAACGTACAACTTAGGATGTTAGATATGTTAAGTTGTCAGCCCCAACACAATAATGCTCATCCTTAAAGGTTAAGGATTGCTGTTCGAAGCCCTCAGAGCTGTGCTTGGGTAAATCTATTAATTACAAAGCATCAATCTGTAAGGCATCGAGAATAGATGTATAGCGCGGAAACACAATACATCTCTTAATGGCTTCCAGCCCTACTATTCAAGATGCTTAAACATAATCCCCAGAGGGCAAGGATAAGCTTACTATGTCTAATAAGCCATCGATGTGCTCCAACCCATGGATGGGGGAACAGTTAAGTTATAAGCTTCTCCTAGCAGAGCTCTGGTTGTGATGGGCTATTATTTGGTTTATGTTTAGGTTTAGGACTATTTCAGCTATGTCGCTTGCATATTCCGCTGTCCGTCGTATGCTTTCCGTTATCATTCTTATGCTGGAGGTATCGGACTGTTTGGCTTTGGACTGGATTTCTTTTATTGCTTTGTTTTCAAGGATTGCTATTGTTTTTGCTTTAGATATAACTTGGTCCGCCAAGGCATAGTCCTTTTTGAATAGGGATTTTATCGCATCTTCAAATACGTTTTGGGCAAACACGCTCATCTCGTAAAGCATCTGGAAAACTGATTCGCTTGGTTTTTCCTCCATTGATAAAACGTTTTCTGCAATTCGTGCAGCGTGATCAGCTATTCTTTCCACAAACTTTACGATTACCCTATAGCCTAAACAGTCCCGCAGGCTGGAAAGCCCAATATCCCCTAGTATTTTCTCGTTTTGCACAGCTACTTTTAGCTGGCGTATTATGTAGAGGCTGAAGCGGTCAACCTCATCGTCAAGCTGGATAACTTCCTGAGCAAGCTTTTTATCCAAGTTTTTCAATGCTTGTATTGCATCATTATGCATTGAGGTAGCAACTATATACATGCGTCTTAAAGCGTTTTCAACGGATAGTACAGGATAGCTCACTAATGTTTGTAGTTTGATTTCGTTTAGGGTTTCCGATATTATCTCTGTGCCAACCAGCTTTTTCCTCGTTAACTCTTTTATCACGTTTCTCTGCATAGTGCCTATACGCTCCTCCCTCGCCCGCACTATGATGAAGTTGTAGCCTATCAAATACAGGGAAATTACAGCTCTTACTATAGTGTCAGGATCATCCCTACTTGAAACGGTGAGAACAGCTTCTGCAGGCTGAGTTGTAGGTTTAGCCATTTCTTTCGGGGTTAAAATAAGTGAGCTATCTTGCCGAGTTATCACTACTGGGCTTCCAGCCCTTAACCCTAGTGAAGTAACCCACTTCTTTGGAAGCGAGACTATATATGTGGATTTCCCAGTAAACTGGATTTTCCTTACCTCCTCATTTGCCTGATCCTTCATTCATACCACATATATAGACAATTTCCATCTATATTTTCTATTCGGAAAAGGCATATATAGATTTCCCTCCTCTAAATAGTTGAGAAGTGGAATATATGGAAACAGTATATAGAGCTGCTATTCCAATATTCATGATCGCCATAGCAGTCATCATCGTGTTTGCCTACCCATACTTGACAATGGAGCAGACAACAACTCTTAATGGTGCAGGAGCAACATTCCCCTTCCCGTTGATTAATAGGTGGGCAGCGGAATACCATAGGATCAAAACTAACGTCCAAGTTAACTATCAAGGAATTGGAAGCGGTGGAGGAATACAGCAGCATATTGAAAAGACAGTGCATTTCGCAGCCAGCGATGCCCCACTTACCGAGACGCAAGCTGCAAAGGCACCTAACACTTTACACATACCAATAACCATTGGAGGAGTTGTTGTAATCTACAATCTACCGGGCATACCTGAAAGACTTAAATTCACAGGAGAAATTCTTGCAGACATATACCTTGGAAAGATTACCAGATGGAACGATGCAAGGCTTACTGCAGTAAACCCTGGCGTAAGCCTTCCAGACCAAGCAATCAATGTAGTGCATAGATCTGATGGAAGCGGCACAACTTTTATCTGGACCAGCTACCTGTCAAACGTCAGCCCGGAATGGAGGGGAAATGTCGGGAGGGGGACATCAGTTAATTGGCCTACGGGTCTTGGAGGGAAAGGAAATGATGGAGTTACTGCTCTTGTGAAGCAGACACCTTACTCTATTGGCTATGTCGAATTCACATATGCAAAAAAGAATAATTTGACGTATGGATATGTTCGGAATGCTGCCGGCGAATTTATCGAGCCTAGTATAGAATCATTCGCCAAAGCAGCAGAGTATGCTGCAGCAACCCTACCAAGAGGTGATGCAAGCTGGTCAAAGGTTTCAATAGTTGACAGCTTAGCTAACAACACACAAGCACGTGGAGCATACCCAATAACAAGCTTCTCCTACATCCTCGTATATAGGGAATTGAATGTTTTACCCAACATGAATGAGGCTACCGCCAAGGCCTTAGCTGACTTCCTCTGGTGGGCTGTGCATGATGGCCAAAATTACGCAGCTGACCTATACTATGTTCCTCTACCCTCCAGTGTTGTAGCACATAATGGGGAAACGATCCGTTTGATGACATTCAATGGACAGCAACTGTGTAAGTGATGAAAATGGGTAAAACACCCCCATTTCTTCACGGTTCAAACATAAAATCAGTTTTACACCTTAAAACCCCATTAAGGGCGATGATGTTTTCAAACTTGTAAGCGCTTTATTTGCTTCAAGCATCTTCCTGCTTTTCGGTTTAATGATCTATGAGTTGGTTAAGGAATCTTGGCTTTCCATACAAACTTTTGGTTTAAACTTTATTGTCGGCACCAAATGGGATCCAGCCGTTTCCAAAGTTTTTGGGATCTTACCGCTGATTCTGGGCACGTTAGTCACTTCAGCTATCGCCCTCCTTATAGGAGTGCCCGTAAGCCTAGGTGTTGGATTAGCTCTCTCGGAATATATGCCTAAAAATTTGGGCTTACATTTTCCTTTCTCATCGAGCTTCTAGCCGCTATTCCAAGCGTTATTTATGGGCTCTGGGGCATATTTGTACTCATCCCCTTCCTCCGCGACCACGTATATCCATACCTGCAAGCAATGTTTAGCTTCACCCACCTCTTCTCCGGACCTATTTACGGCGGAGGTGTATTAACGGGCGGGGTTGTTCTAGCCATAATGATTATTCCAACTGTTTCCGCCGTCATGCGTGACCTCTTCTCAGCAGTGCCGGATTCCCAGCGTGAGGCTATAATAGCTCTCGGCGCAACAAAATGGGAAACAGTAAAAACCGTAATCAGCTACACACGTTCTGGAGTTGTAGGTGCTGTAATTCTTGGATTAGGACGTGCTGTCGGCGAAACCATGGCAATAACAATGGTTATTGGAAATAAATTCCAGGTCTGGCCATCATCGCTTTTTGATGCTTGGTATACGATGGCGGCCATCATAGCTAATGAGCTTTTGGAGGCAACATACGATCTATACATCAGCGCCTTAATAAATGTTGGGCTAGTTCTGCTGTTTACAACTTTGATAATTAACATTCTTGCTAGACTAATTGTTTGGCGAGCTCTCAGATTGACAAGGGGGATTGTGAGGGGGGTAGAGACATGAATTATTACAGGCTTAGAGTTTTCAAAAACCGTCTTATGCAGCTTCTTGTTTACTTAGCTCTTTTCTCGGCTTTAGCCCCCCTCCTCAGCATACTTTTTGAGGTTATTCGAAGAGGATTCTCCACAATCAACTTTGACTTCTTCATCAAACCAACCCCCACCGTTGGCGAGGCTAGGGGAGGAGTTGCAAACGCCATACAGGGAACATTAATAACTATCGGCTTTGCCTCCCTTATCGGTGTTCCGGTAGGGTTGATGTCCGGTATATTCCTAAGCGAATATGGCGAATCGAAGCTGGCTGTGGCTGTTAGATTCCTCCACGATGTGTTAAGCGGAATTCCATCAATTGTTATAGGGGTTTTCGCTTACGCCTTAATTACGCGTTCAATTGGGTTCTCGGTGGCTGCAGCAGCCTTCGCGTTGGCTGTAATCATGATTCCCATAGTGACTAGGACAACTGAAGAAGCGTTAAGACTTGTGCCTGTAAGCATCCGGGAGGCAGCGATCGCATTAGGTATTCCAAGATGGAAAACCACCATAACAATTGTGTTTAGCAGCGCAAAAAGAGCCATCGTCACCGGGATACTGCTCTCCACTGCAAGAATTGCTGGGGAATCAGCGCCCGTGCTTGTCAGCATGGGGTTTTGGCGATGGTGGTTTGCAGGGCTGGATCGTCCAGCAGCCAATCTTGCCTTAAACATCTTCATATTTGCCATGTCGCCCTTCGAAAACTGGATAGCGTTGGCCTGGGGATCAGCGCTTGTTCTTATCCTTCTTGTTTTAGGGATAAGTGTAGCAACAAGAGCTTTCACCAGGGGGTATTGATGGCTTCCAAGTTTGAAATCCAAAACCTAAATGCGTGGTTCGGCTTAAAGCATGTTCTGAAAAACATAAATATGAAAATTGAAGAGAAAGCTGTAACAGCAATTATTGGGCCCTCCGGATGTGGTAAAACCACTTTTATCCGATGCCTTAACAGAATGCATGAAACTACTCCAGGCGCACGGGTTTCTGGAAGAGTTATATTTAACGGAGTAGACATCTACGGTAACGGTGTTGATCCTGTTATGGTGAGGAGGAGGATAGGGATGGTTTTTCAAAAGCCAAACCCCTTCCCCATGATGTCCATCTACGACAACGTGGCTGTAGGATTAAAATTGAATGGCGTCAAGGACAGGAAAATACTTGACGCTGCTGTTAGGCGGAGCTTGGAGCTTGCCAATCTTTGGGATGAGGTTAAAGACGACTTGAACAAGCCCGGAGTCAGCCTCTCCGGCGGCCAGCAGCAGAGACTCTGTATAGCACGTGCTCTAGCAGTTGAGCCGGAAGTCCTATTAATGGATGAGCCCTGCTCAGCTCTCGACCCAATAGCAACAGCAAAAATAGAAGCCCTCATAAGGAAGCTTGCTGAAAACTACACAGTTATCATTGTAACCCATAACATACAACAAGCAGCAAGAGTTTCAGATTACACAGCCTTCTTCTACCTTGGCGAGCTAGTAGAGTATGGTTTGACAAAGCAGATTTTCGAAAACCCTAAACACGAGTTAACGGAAAGATACTTAACCGGGGAGTTTGGCTGAGATGAGGGTAGATGGGAAGAATTATTGATTCTGGTCTAAAAGAGCTTTCAGCAACCCTTCATAGAATGGGGGAGTTAGCTCACCGCGCCGTTTTAACAGCTCTTCTAGAATGCCTTGAAGGCGGAGAAGCTTATAGAGAAGTTTGCGAAATGGCGGATACTCTTGTGGCTATGGCTGACAATGTGGAAGAAAAGACTTTCGAGCTGATCGCCAGATTCCAGCCGGTAGCCTCGGACCTGAGGACAATAAAGTCTTATATGAAAATAGCCTACGACTTCACCCGCTTCGGAAGATATGCCCTCGACATATCCTTCCTAAACAAGCAGATAGGCGGACTTAAAAACTGTGAGGAATGGATAAGTTCACATGTTAAAAGCATGGGTGGAAAAACATTAGACATGATCAAGTTAAGCATTGAATCGCTTAAAAGCCATAATCCTCAACTTGCTGAAAGAATAGCCGGGAAAGAAAAAGAGGTAGACAAGATGTATTTCGAGTTTCTTGATAAGTTAATTAAAAACAGCACCACATCAAAATGCATAGTTTCAAGCGTTTTAATAGTTAGATACCTTGAAAGAATAGCAGACCACGCAACATATATTTGCGAGTCAATAATTTACATCGCAACAGGTCGAAAAAAGGTTTTGAGATAAACCATTATGATAGGTAAAGTTTTGGAGAAACACTGTTTGAAAACCGTAAAACCATAGAGCTACCAGTAACAAGTAATAAAGCCCTCGACGCAGTATTAACGGTACAAGCCTAATTAAAATTAATTATCTTAGTTGAAAGCTGTTACATCAATATAATTTAGATTAATCAGCAGCCGGGGTCCGATGCTAGCATGTTGCCTGTTTCTTCATAAGCCCTCCCCCGGCATCCAGCACATTCATCCCTATGAATACACTTACCACATTCACCCTCCAATAGTTTTCTTGATCTTAGCTTCATCAGTATTTGCGATCCTCCCAGATTTTAATTATGCTCCTTACGTTACCGAGCTTAACTTGAAGTAGCATGCATGGTATTACATCACCGTTTGGAAGTATGGTTATATATCCATTAGGCATACCGGCAGCACATCCTCTTTCAAAGTATGGGATTCGTGCCAGTACACTAGCTGGAAAATGTTTGGCTGTATTTTCTTTTCCTTAAGGATTAAGGGATACATGGGGCAGGGTACTCTAATCAATACCGGACTATTTCTCTAGCTTCAGCCAGCCACTCCATAACCTTCCTCCTCTCATTTTTGCTTAAAACCTCCTCAAGACATTTCTCCTTAACCCTTGAAACCTGAACAAGGTCGAAGAACTCTACAGCATTCACTCCACTCTCAATAGCTAGCCTAAACATATCTGGGATTTCATTAATGGTCTGCTTTCTAACAACCATGTTGAACTGGAAGGGTAAGCCTACTTCCCTACATGTCTTAGCCAGTTAAAAGTCTTGTAGAATGAGCCTTCCTCACCCCTGAATGAGTCATTTGTCTCAGGCCTAGCTCCATCAATAGATATAGCTACACAATTTACTCCAGCCTTCTTCATCCTAGCAGCCTCTGCCTATCAATAAGGGTGCCGTTACTACCAACCACAACCCTAACGCCTCTACTTGAGGCATAGCTAACAATCTCGTAGAAGTCATCCCTACAGAGAGGTTCACCACCATCAATTAGAAGCCCTATCCCCAGCCTGCAATATCGTCTAACAACTTCTTCGCCTCCAGAGTAAATAACTCATCAGGTGCAGGCTTATCTACAGCATCACTATAGCAATGCTTACATTTAAGATTACATTTCCTCGTGATAGAGTATGAAACAAGATAGGGGAGCTACCTAGATTCCACTATACCATTAAATCCACTATACCCCTCGCGTTTAACCCTATTTAAAGGTTTCGACATATACTCAGGACGTAGCAGCTTAGGAAGTTAAATACAGCTACAGGTCTCCTACCACATACCCTATTCGTCAAGCAGGATTCCTCCCTAACATATATGCAGCTTAAAGCTCCCCGATATTTCTTGAGTTCTATCCGGTGTTAAGCTCTTAACCTTAGTCCTCTTCCTAACCTAAATTACAATGTGGAAACTTATCCTCCATAAGGAGCTTTTTGACAAGTAGATGCAATGCTTTTAAGCAACTAAGCTTAAACAAGTTTAAGTCTTCCACATCTTCTTTTTGAAGTGGACTTTAGCATTCACCTCAAGACTTCTTGAAGCCTTAGATAACTGTTCAATACCACCTTTAACCCTGCTAAATATGTTAAGCTAGCTTAAACTCAAAGTTCCTGAATTCTTTACCATTATGCTTTCTATAGCATTGTTGAAAGAGTTTAAATTAGGTTTAGAGAAGTTCTGTTAGCGCTTTTTGGAGTTCTATGCTTGTTAGGTCTTCTATCCTTATGTGTTTAGCGTTTGCAGCCTCAACGATGTCGCTTATATAGTTTGGAGTGAAGGGGTCGGAGACATCTATTACGGCTAGGTGGATGTCGTTTTCCCTTATCCTCCTGCTTATATCCACTATTTCCTCCCGGATATTTCCCCCTAGGGAGACGTTTGCTTTACCATCTGTGATTAAAGCAATGATTGGTTTAAGGTTTATGGTTTTCCCCTCCGATTTAGCTAGGTTTAGAGCTGTAAGTAGGGCGTGGGGTAGGGGGGTTCTACCTCCTGTCGGAAGCTTTGCTAGAGCTTTCTCCGCAAGGTCTACGCTGCTTGTTGGTGGTAGAAGTATTTCGGAGGATTCTCCCCGGAACGCTATGAATGCTACTTTATCCCTACGCCTGTAGGCATCGGAGAGGATTCCGAGGACAGCTCCCTTCGCAGCCTCCATTCTTTTTCGAGCAGCCATTGAGCCGCTTGCATCAACAACTAGAATTATAAGTGATGATGTTTTAGCCCTCCTAACCTTCTCCCGAATATCTTCATCAATAATTTTCAAAGGTGTTTTACACGTACCTGCTAGACGTGAGGCTGCAGCTCTTATTGTTGCGTCGAGAGCAATATCGTGAGGCTTACCTCTCGGCACTATGCTGTAAACGTAGGTTCCCCTACCGATCCCGACTGATTTAGCTGTTCTCCCACTCCTCCCGGTACGGGTTCCCCGCTCCTTTACCTCCAGATCTACTGGGAATGGGGGACCTATGCTGAATATCTCCTCCCTTAACCGTAGGCTTCCACCCCCATCTCGATGCTTACCCTCAGGATTGCTACAGCTATTCTTAGAGATTATTTCCTCAAGTTTTTCACGTGAAATATATGGCTGCTCAAAAGGCTTCCTCCTCATTCGGTGAGGTAATGCAAGCTCCATAGCCTCTAAAACATCATCCCTACATACATCAACCCGTCCGGAGAGAGAAGCGATTGTTTTAGCTGTTCTCACTATTACTATTGGAGCTCTATTACTTACTGAAAGCTTTGAGCATACATTAGCGATCTGATTTAGCAGCTCGTTGGATATTTGAACTTTAGGGAGGAGGCTACGTGCCTCCTCGATTTTAAGCCTTAACCCCCTCTGCCTCCCCTCATACTTCGCGATGAAGCCTACAGGATCCGTTTCAAACTCCTCAACCCTCTTCACAATCTCGATCTGTAGCTCAGGATCCGTTATAGGCTCAACATCTACTTGAAGCCCAAACCTATCAAGTAGCTGTGGTCTAAGCTCACCCTCCTCAGGATTCATGGTTCCTATAAGGATGAAGCGGCTTGGATGCATAACTGAAACATTCTCCCTTTCAACAATGTTTACACCGCTTGCAGCTACATCAAGCAACGTGTCCGCAACGTAATCGTCAAGCAGGTTAACCTCATCTATGTAGAGTATACCACGATTCGCCTCAGCAAGCAATCCTGGATCGAGGGCTTTCAACCCCTCCCTTAACGCCTTCTCAATGTTAAGCGTTCCAACAACCCTATCGACAGTTGCATTCAGCGGAAGATTCACTATTCTAACTTTACGTTTAATCCATGGAAGCATCTCCCCCATAGCATATTTGCTATAGCATGAATCACACATCTCCCTCGGGTCGTCGGGGTTGCAGTTGAATGGGCAGTCCTTCACAACCTTTATTTCAGGAAGAAGCTCCGCTAATGCCCTAACAGCTGTTGATTTCCCCGTACCCTTCTGCCCCCTTATCAAAACCCCGCCTATACGTGGATTTACGGCGTTTAGGAGGAGGGCTTTCTTCATTTTCTCCTGGCCGACGATGGCTGTGAAGGGGAAAACAAACCTTATGTGATGCGGCATAGCTTCACCCGGCAACCTCCTCTTCAAGTATTTCCTCAGTCTTTAGATATTCCTCCTCAAGCCTCTCAACAGTTTCCTTATCCGCCCTCCAGTACCCCCTCCTTGAGGCTTCAAGAAGTCTTTTAACTATTTTTCGGAACGCCCAAATGTTTATGCTCCTCATTTTCTCCGCTCTCTCAACGTTAAAAACGGTGTTTTCAGCAATGCTTCTCCACATCCAGTCCTCAACCCCTCCAAGGGTTGCAGCTAATCCAATCATATACTCAACCCTATCAGCGATTTTCGATACGCCGTTATAGCCATGCTCAATCAAGGAGTCAAGCCATTTCGGATTAATAGTTCTCGTCACAACACCTCTTCTAAGAGCTTCCCTTGCATCCTCCACCTTAACGATCTCTCTTGCCGTATCCGCTACCAAAACCATTGGATGCCGTCCACTCCTACTCTCAACAGCTTTTGCAAGTCCTCCGAGAAACTCGTAGTAGTGATCTAAATCCGTAATTTCATAGTCTACAGTATCCCTTATTTGAGTAACCAATTCAACATTGGAGATTAAGGAGTTCATAAGTTCTTTGGATTCCACGCATCTTGCCTTCTCCCCATAGGCGAACTTCATGCTTTCCAGGTATGCATTCACAAGCTCCACCTCACTTCTCCACTGTGAGGATTCTATAAGAGCTGTGAGGCTTGTCGCGTACTGGCCCTCCGGCGGTCCGAAAATTCTTAGCTTCGCGTTCTCCCCATGATTGCTGAGCATCCTCCTAACGTTAGCCCTCACGAAGTTTAAATCCTCAGGCTCCTCAAGATCCGCTACGGTCTTGAAGGCCTTGTCTAAAAGCTCAACGATGTTGTAGAAGGTATCGCGGAAAATCCCGCATATCGTGACGACGACATCTATCCTCGGTCTTTTAAGCTCTGAAAGCGGGATGACTTCAATATCTCTTACATAGATGCTTCTCCAAACAGGCTTTACACCTAGGAGATGGAAAATTGCAGCTAGGGTTTCGCCTCCAGTCTTCATCGTCTCAAAAGCCCACAACACCACACTAACAGCTCTAGGATATCTTCCATGCTTCCTATAGAAGGAAGCTAAATATTCATCAGCGATCCTTCTACCCCTCTCCATCGCTGCTCCTGTTGGCAGGTTTGTTGGGTCAAGCTGGTACGTATTCCTACCGGTAGGGTAAACCTCAGGGTTTCTTACGAAATCACCGCCCGGTCCAGGCTCAATAAATCTTCCGTTAAGTGCTTTAAGAATTGCCCCAATCTCATCTGACGACATCATCCTTTCATAAACATCTTTAAGATAGATCAGCGTCTTTAAAGCTTTCTCCACGGGAACTTTAAGCTTCGGCGTTAATCCATTAACAATGTAATCCCTCACAATCTCCCTTACCGTTTCCTCCACTCCATCCAGTATCTCAGCATAAGTTCTCCCATTAGGATCCGTTAAGTAAGGCTTTTCAAGAACCTCATCGTACCTAAGCCCCTCAGACTCCACTATGAGGCGGTGGAGGCTGGGTATTTCACCCCTATCGTATCTAGCTAGGAAGGTTAGGTATTGAACGGAATCCTCCAGTGATGGCTTATCTCCAAGCACATGTAGCCCCCTAGGTATTATTGAACGCTTATACTCCTGTATCCTATCGTAGATCTCCTCCACGCTTGATCCCAATCCATACTTACCGGCTTTGCTAAGTATTTCCTCAGCAATCCTTCCGGCTTCTCCACGACCATACTGTACTGCATCGAAGTATTCAGCAATCAACCTCTCAACCTCCTGGAAGACACCGTGTAAACCGCTAGACGTTACTGGTGGGCTTGCATGGTTCACTATGACTGCATAGCTCCTCCTCTTCGCTATCGAGGATTCTGAGGAGTTAACTGCATGGTATACATATATGTTCGGAGCATCTGCTACAAGTATGTCTGGGAAGCATTCGGATGATAAGCCAGCCTCCTTCCCAGGCAGGAACTCCAACGTTCCATGCGTCCCAAGATGTATGATGGCGTCTACGCCGAAATCCTCCATAACCCACTTGTAGAAGGCTAAGTATTGATGATGTGGCGGCAAATCCTTATCATGGTAGATTTTCGACGGATCCTCATGTATGCCGCGGGCTGGCTGAAGACCGATAAAAACATTCCCAAAAATTAAGCCTGGAATCAGCAGTGAATTGTTGTAAACATTTATTTTGCCTGGTAAAGGCCCCCACTCCTCCAGGATCTGTCTTAGCGGCTTCTCCGGCAAGCTTCTAAGCCATCCAGAATATTTTTCAGCAGGAACCTTAATCATCTCTTCAAGCCTTAATGGTGTCTGAATCCACTCCCCAGAATTCACAATACCTTTAGAGATGAAGAGATCATACAGCTCCCTACCGGATGGAGTGCTTGTAACAACGTATCCAGCATCCTTTAAAGCTTTAAGAAGTCTTGATAGACTTTCAAAAACGTTCAGGTAGGCAGCTTTCCCAATATTTTCCTCTCCAGGAGGATAGTTGTAGAGAATTATTGCAATCCTCTTCTGCTCATTGCTCTTCCCCCTCAGGTTAGCCCATTTAACAGCTCTTCGAGCCACCTTCTCCACACGATCCTCTATAGCAACATACTCTTCAATCTTAACCCCGTCAACAATCCTCCTCCTAACCGCATGGGTAACTATCGGCTCATTTCTCCCGTCAAGCTCAGGAAGTATGACTGTTGTAACCATTTCTACGGGAGGTATGCCATGCTTCGAGCTAAGCCACTCCTCAACAGTTTTTGATGATAGGTGAACTCCATGTAGAATAGGAACATCAAGTCTCGATAGAACACTTCCCGTAACACTATGATCACCGCCGATCGGTCCACCAGCCAGCCTGAACCAGAGAAGATCAATTAATACTTCAATAATGGGTTTTCCATCGATGAAGAAGCATTTCTCAACAGCTAGATAATATCTCAAATCTGAGCAGAAAACAGGTATGACGCCAAATCCAAGCTGCTCAATCCTCTCCGTTAAGAGCTTAGCTGCAGGGTAGGATTGATCGTAATGGTAGCCTCCATAGAATAGTACACCTATCTTCGGACGATCCCTAAAAGCATAGCTCTGTAGGTATTGCTTAACGTCGATGAGGTTTTCATCCGTTCCGAAGTCTTTAATCCCAATACTTGGCAGAACGTTAGGCTCAGGTATATCGATATCTACCTTAACCCTACAATACTCCTTCAGCAGGAGGAGGAGCATAGCGTAGTAATTATCCACGCTCGGCACATCGTAATATTTCAGTAGTAAAGAATAGTTTCTAGCATGCTTAAGCATTCCAACAGGTATTTTACCGCCAAGCTTTTCAAACATTTCACGCATTCTTAAAATAGCTCCATAATCCACCACGCCATGCCTGAAGAGTTTTCCAAGTAGCGGCTTTTCCCTAATGCTCATGAAGCTTTTAAAGGAGAAGCTTCCAAGCCTCGTGAGGCTAATAATCTCCGGAGAACCCCCCACAAAAACAACAACAGTGTTTTTTAAAGCATTAAGCTCCCTGCAAATTATCTTGCTAACATTATCGCCACCCCTAACATCAAGCAGAACTACTTGAGAACTCCTTAAATCCTCAACGAAGCTCCGGGTATCGATAAGCCCACTATCAACATCATACGTATTGTAGAACTTGAAGTTAAGAACATCTCCTAAAGCCTCATTAACCCTCCTAACAGCATCCAGCAGACATTGTCTAAACTGGTAGCCAACCATAACGATTTTATGCATACATCCACCGCAGCCTCTAAACACTTAAAGTAGAGATATATAAGTATTACTTAAGAATTATAGAGGTATTACTGGAGATCAACGATCACCAGCAGCATCGAGGAAAAACTCATTAAAAGTTTATTATCTAGATGCTTCCTTAAGTATTGGATCTGTGAATTTGTTCTCCCCATTTATTATTGAGTTCTTAATTATTGGAGGATTTCGTATAGTACTCTATGTATTAAGCTTCTTTGACAGGTTAATAGGGATGTTAAGTATTTATTTGTGTGATTATGGAAATGTTTATTACTAGCAGGGTGTTAGTTTACTAGCAGGGTGTTAGTATGTTATTTGATGAGCGCCCAAAAGAAACACGGCAGGACCTCT
>Ga0209225_1002924_pt1 | contig 14818 bp, 11 predicted proteins | sample WasSprMetagenome_FD_184732 | JGI IMG/M metagenome (GOLD analysis project Ga0209225, IMG submission 184732) | Sulfidic aquatic microbial communities from Washburn Spring, Yellowstone National Park, USA - WS (SPAdes) (version 3) | ecosystem: Environmental > Aquatic > Thermal springs > Hot (42-90C)...
AATGAGGATACTCGTAGAGATAGCTCCATTTTACCTAGTTCTCTAAGCGTCCTCGAGAAGACTCCGAGCAACTCTCTAACACCATGTCCGCGTGGAATAAAGCCAAGCATCCTTAATAAAATAGACTTTAAACACAGCTGTATAGCCTGCTCACACATGAATAGCGTAGTATCATAGTTGCGTCTCTCAAAAGCTTGTTGTGCATACTCATAGAATACTCTACAGCGCTTAAGAGCTTAGAGTGCTCTATAGACTCTACAGTCACCACTATGTATCGGATTCTCTAGATTTATCATAAAGCTATAAGTAAAGTACTAGTTCGCAGACATAGAGTTTGCATTTATAAATCACTTTATTTGCTTATTAGTTACAGGGGTGTAACTTAGTTACGGGGGTGCCATCGAGTTGCTTTTTGATCCTAGGCCGAAGGAGTCTCGTAGTGAGTTATTTGATAGAGAGAAAGAGCTAGAGTCTCTTAGCTATTTCGTAAAGTCTGGGTCTCCACTAGTTCTATGTATTGGCGTTAGGCGGATTGGTAAGACTTCTTTAATTAAGGTGTTTCTCAATGAGAATAATTATCCATACATATACATTAATGCACGGAGACTGGCAGAGTATCAATACAGTATTCGTGGATTATACACTCTACTTGCAGAGTCTATTGCTTCATCAAGGTTTTCTAACAAACTCCTAGAGTATTTGAAAGGGCTCAGAGGAGTAAAAGCTACTATTTTACATGAAGGTATTAGTATTGAATTCAACTGGAAGAGACGCGAGCCCTCAATAACCTCACTACTCGAAAAATTGAACAATTATGGAAGAGATAGAAACACATTTTTCCTCGTTGTAATAGATGAAGCCCAAGAGTTAAGGATTCTACGGGGCTATAATAGACTCGACTTCAGGCAAATAATAGCCTATAGCTATGATAACTTACACAATGTAAAGTTTATTTTAACAGGCTCCGAGGTTGGGTTAATTTATAATTTCTTAGAATTCAGCAAGTACGATAGTCCACTATATGGTAGAGTTAGAGATGAGGTCATATTGTCAAGGTTTTCAAGAGAGGAATCCATTAAGTTCCTCGAAGCAGGATTTAATGAAGCTGGATTAAGTGTACCGAGGAATATTATAGAAGAGGCGGTAGACGCGTTGGATGGTATTCCCGGCTGGTTGGCATTTTATGGATACAAAGTTATGCAGACGAAGAGATTTGATATACTGGGCGAGATATTAGAGGAAGCAGTGAAAGTAGCTTTGAGCGAACTAGAGAAGATAGTGAGGACTAGTAGATACTACGGTCTCATTATGAGAGCTGTTGCCATGGAATTTAACAACTGGACCTCAATTAAAAGAGCTATAGAGGCTTGGGTGGGTGGACCAATACATAATAAAACACTCTTCAACGGTCTCTGTAGACTAATGGACTTAAGTGTACTTGTCAAAGAAAATGAAAAATATGATTTCGCAGACCCTGTTTATAGAGAGGCTGCCAAAAGACTAAATATCTAGTAGTTCTTGATCTAGTCGATCACTATGATTAGGAGTGTTTTTGAGAATTCTAGAGGGCATTGTAGTAAAGTTTAAACCCGTTTTCAATTCTTTCTACTCTAGCTACTTTTATATATCCTACCTCTCTTGTGTTTATAACGTGTGTTCCCGTGCATGGTATAGCATTTATCCCCTCTATTTCAACTATTCTATAGCGATCTCTTGCCGGCAGCCTCTGGAGATTTGGCGCGTTATATGTACTCCTCGTTAGTTCCCATGGTTCAACCCAGTACGTCTTTACAGGCTTAGAGCTCTCGACAACGTCATTAGCATACTTCTCGATGATGGGCAAGTCGCGGCTTTCAGGTAGAAACCCAGCTTCATATACAACGTAAGACTCCGGCGGCCCGTGATTAGCGTCAAGGGTATTTAATACTCTTCCATAGGTCTTCATAACTGCGTAGTCTAATATGTGTCCAGCTGTGTGCAGCCTCATCGTGTGATATCTATGATTCCAGTTGATCAACTGCCTAGCAACCATATCTTTCTCAAGAGAGCCATTGATTAATCTACCATAGTGGACAATTACTTCTCCAAACTCCAATGCCTTTAAAACCTCGAATTCAAATCCCTCACCCACTACAAATTCAGTATCGCTTGGTTGACCACCACTCCTAGGGTGGAAAATAGTCTTATCGAATAACACGTAGTATTTATTGCCTCCTCGCAACTGTGTTGAGCTTCATGAAGGTTTATAAGGGTTGTCGTTGCTATATGTTCCATGAGATTCCCGGGGTTGCGGTAGCTCAAGATGTGGGGTCTCTGGGGTGGCCCTGAACGCCCCCAAGCCCGATGAAAACATGAGTGGGATGCGGGGGAATAGAGATGAGGCGATGATCATAAAACAATATGAATCAATATAAGAGCTGAACCCCTTTCTCGAGTACATAGTCTAATACTCTAGCATCTAATTCCTTAACATAAGAGTCTTCAAGGTAAACCCTGCTGGTTGAGGGTTTTCCTTTTACCCATGAGTAAAGATTAACCATAATTACCACGATTTATAATCGGCTTTCAGAGGTTACTCAAGGCATGGAGAATATTTAGAACAAGATAATAAAAATTAATTACAGGTAATTACCTCGGAGAGACTTTATTACTCTATTAAATCTCACCTAGTTGTTTCCTGTATACTTCTAGTAGTCTTAATCCCCAGTTGCCTTGGTCGATTAGAATCCCCTCGAAGAATCTTAAAACTGGCGGCTCATAGATCCAATTAAGACCCTTTATTATATCTCTATTTTCAAGCAACCACGTTAACCTGTCTACTAGGTAATCTAAGTGATCTTGTAGATAAGTTTTTCTAGGCATAGCTAATCTAACTAAGTCCAGTTGAACGGGTATTTCTCTCCACGTTTCTGGGTCTCTATCCATTGATAATTGACCTCTCTCCATACCTCTAATACCAGACACTAAGTATAGTGCACATACTAGAGCTCCTGCTGGGTAACCTCCCTCCTCACCACTGGGGATCAATTGTACATGCGGTAGAAATCTTCTAGCATCCACGTGTACTCCGAGACCACCAGGGGGCTTTACGACAGGTACCCTCCGCTCATCAAGTTTTTTAACAGTGTACTCTATTTGCTCTAATTCATAGAATGGGAGATCATCGTTGAAAGCCATTTTCAAGCCATCTATTAACATTGCAATTTCTTTCAGACTCATACCTCCATAACTCGTATGTCCTTCGAATACTACTTGCCAAGACCTAACCTCCTCATATAACCTCTCATCTCCCTTAATAGTTATAAATCCCCCGCGAACATAGAACCCTTTTCTAGCACTTGCATATGCTACATCAGTTAACTCCATGAGCTCATAAATGATTTCACTAGCGGATTTCCCCATAGCCATTGGATCACGCTTCTTCATTAGAGCTATTTGCCAGTCAGCCATACTTATGTCTGCGACTAATGGTAGTCCATACTTATCGCATATCTCCCTTGTCTCATAGTAGTTCTTCATACTGAATGGTTGCCCACCTAGGAGATTCGAAGCATACTCTATTCTAACAGCTGCTATGTTTTCAGGACCTAGTCTCTTTACTTCGTCTTCGAGTTTAGATGTGTCTATATTTCCTTTGAACTGACATTGGTTTTCTGGATCAAAGGCCTCTGGTACGGGTAGTTCAATCATTCTACCTCCATAAACTCTCTCAACAATAGCCCTCGTAGTTGTGAAATGTATGTTTGTTAATACGTATGGTTTTTTACCATTCTTCATCAATGCTTTAAAAACTAAGTTTTCAGCTGCTCTACCTTGATGAGCTAGAATAAGGTACTTGTGTGGAAAGAACTCCTTAAATGCATCGATCAATTTATAATATGCTCTATTTCCAGCGTATGCATCCTCTAACCCCAGTCCAAGCATATCGGATAATTGCTCTAAACTAATTGCATTGACTCCACTATCTGTTAACATATCTATATACACTTTTTCAACGGGTATTCTAAATGTATTCCAACCACTATCTTTTAACACAGCGTATCTCTCGCTGAGAGTTGGTAGTCTTAACTTCTGGAATACCCGAATTCTAAAATCAGAAACGTAAAATGAGTTTCCTTCACTATTCTTCAAGTATACCACGAGGAGATCGCCTCTTTAGCTCTCGTGATAGATCTTATATCTCTAAGGAATTCGTTGTTTCTATTTATAAATGATCGTGGTCTAAGATATTTTCTTATAAAGTCACGCGTTCTACATGTATGGATCAATATTGGTGCATCTATGTCACCTAAAAATTTCAAATAATTAGTGGGTTTAAAAATCTTATGTTCTTGTAGAGACCATGTACTAATATATACGTTGGTTGGCTATCCCCAAATAAATGAATTTATGTAAGGACATATATAAAATTATAGCTTACAAATGAAACCTAAGTCCATTTACACGCTCTCTACTTAAATCCTAGCGAACGCAAATCTCTCATTTAATCTGAATGGAAAGTCATAGATATTTAAACTTAGACACCATGAGTGAAAATATAATGCAGGAATTGCACCATATTATTTGAAGTTATTGGAGTGATTGCGTTAATTAATAATTAAGTCCTCTTGAACTTTCATGCGGTATTGCCTCTTCTTGTAGTTTCTTGGAGCTTCTAGATATGAGTTTTCGAGCTAGCTCTATGTGCTTAATCAATGTGTTAAATGCACGTAATAGATCTTTTTTCGAGACAACGATCACGGTGTCCGTGTAGGATGAGCCTATGTGAATTATGTTTACTTCATTTTGGGCCAGGACACCTGTAATGTAAGCTACTACGCCGGGAACCCACATGATCTCGCGAGGGCTCGTTGCGGTGATCGCCGCTAGATCTCTCTGAACCTCTATAATCTCATTATGATCGACTATTCTCAATATGTCGCTTGTTGCCTCTTCATCTAGTACTATTGTTATAGCAGGGCCGCTCTGAATCATTATTGCAAACCTAGCCTTCAGTGATATCTCGGGCATAGTATCTATGATGTCTTTGAGTTGAGTACTCCTAACTATGACTACAGCAACACCTGTTTTAGCCTCTACACGAGTGTTAGCAATAATACTTAATACATCTCTGCTAGCGAGTAGTGGCGTCTCCCTTATTTTAGACCTCAGTCTTATTAACGCCATTTTAATAGAGCTCTCCGAGACTTCAAACCCCGAAATAGTGGATAAGACAGGTTTGAATTTTCTCGCTAACTTGGAGTAATTCAATACACCTGCTTCAAGACATCGATACAGAGACGGCTCACTTAGTAAGATCTCGCGAACCATGCCAGCTACACTATTTTCTCCCATATATTCCATAATTAAACACCAATCTGCCGAGAACACGGGGAAGTGAATGGCTGAAAGCCTTAAATAATTTTGATACTCATGGAGCTATTACTATGAATGCACCTTAAGCAGTTTATTACCACACTCACTGAGATTTTTAATCAGCTTACTCAGAGTCTCTTCATCCTCTCTAATGAAGCCCTCATACTCACTCATAGCTTCTTTCAGTTTTACAGCTACTGGTTTCGCCAACGCTAGTTTTTTAACATCAATGTTTAACTCATTAACAACCCTGCCTTCCTTAATGAGTTCTCCAATCTCAAAGTATACTTGTCTAGTCGGCTTTTTCGACTCAATAGAAACGTACTCTACGAGCTCCGCACTCCAGCAGGTTATGTTAGTAACTAGAGAATCTAGGGTCTCTGGGCATATCTCTAAGCGTTTAATAAAATCTCCAACTATCCTCAATGTGTCAATAGACGTCTTTATAGTCTCCATGAACACCTTATTAAGCTCTTGAAGCTCTAAGTTATAACCATATGGGAGGGAACTATAAGTTGAGATCGCAGATGTTAAAAAGCCTAGAATCAAGTTTGCCTTGGCTCTTGCAACTTCAAGCGTGACTAAGTTTCGCTTGTGAGGCATTATACTACTAGTTGCCACATGCTCTATAGGCGGCTTAATGGCATCTCGTGCGTATAGATTTAACATGAACATATCCTCAGCTAATCTACTGATCTCAGATAAAAGTAGAACAATGTCAGAGAGTGTGTGGAGTAGGAATAACCTAGAACCAGTTGCATAGTATGGTGGGATTTGTGTCTCGTTAAAACATAGGTTTTCAGCGAGTAATTTAAAGTCGTGATCTACGAGAGTCCCAGCGGCAGGACCTGCTCCTAAAGGGTTCTCAGTAAGTAAGTCTAAATTACTTATTATTATTCTCCAAAGCTTTGTATAAGTGTGTAGATGGGATAGGAAGTATATTGAGGCATCACCACACTGAGCGATCTGTCTATGCGTGAAGTAGGGGATTATAATGCCGCTATACCTCGCTGCTCTCTCTAAGAGGGCTTTTCGAAGTTTGAGGAGTTCTACGAGTAGCTCTATTAATTTATCTCTTATGTAAAGCCTAAGTACTGCTGCAACGTGGTCGTTTCTACTCCTACCCAAAGCTAGATAGCCTGCCACGGCTCCTACTTTATGGTGTAAGTATGACTCTAAAGCTTCAAAAAAGTCTTCGTAGATCAAGTTTTCGTGTTTAACCCATTTGTAAACGTCCTCGCAATTGGATTGAATGAGTCCCACTAGTTCACTCTCTAATTTAACAGCGTCTTTATTGATCGGTATATAGCCTTTTGAAATAAGGCTCTTTAGGTGAGCCAAGTAGACCATTGAAATATACTTAGCTAGTTCTCTGTCGTCCTCCATGCTAGATATATAATCCTCAACATCGTGCTGGGAACCACCTATGAGAGACCTATATCTAAGAACCACGCCTACTTCTCACCGATTGAGCTGTGAGAGCGTATAATCCATGTATTGTTATAAAGCCACGTGCCTCGCAGTCGGATGGATACCAGCCTTTATCATAGTCTATTACGTGCTGAGAGTATAGAGAGTATGGACTATCTCTACCAACGACACGTAGACCCCCTTTATACACCTTTAATTTAACCACTCCTGTGACGTGCTTGTTCATGGAGTTTATAGCTACCTCTATATGCTCTCGTAGAGGGTCTATCCATAAGCCCTGATATACAAGATCTGCCCATAGCTCATCAAGATAGTTCTTAAGCCTCAGCTCTCTTGGTGTTAAAACCATTCTCTCAAGGTCTTTGTGTGACTCAATGAGGGCTAGTGCAGCGGGTGCTTCGTAGACCTCTCTACTTTTAAGTCCAACTACTCTACTTTCTATGAAGTCTATTCTACCGTAGCCTTGTAGACCAATTAACTTGTTTAGCTTCATAACTAGACTTGCAGGGCTTAATCTATCTCCATTTACGGCTACTGGTACACCCTCTTTAAACTCAACCTCTAGATATAGTGGTTTATCTGGAGCGCTCTCCGGAGAAGTAGTCCAAGAGAACGCCTCCTCTGTTGGTTCTATGAGTGGATTGTCCAATTCTCCGCCTTCTATACTTCTAGACCATAAGTTTTCATCAATGCTATAATTTTTATGCGCCCCACGTGGTTCAAACCCGTAGTGTTTAAGGATCTCTAGGCTCTTAGCCCGAGATAATCCAAGCTCTCTTATTGGTGCAATTACCTTAATATCCGGCTTTAGATATGCTCTTAGCGTTAAGTCAAATCTAACTTGGTCATTTCCTTTACTTGTACAGCCATGTGCGACAACATCGGCACCCTCCTTGATGGCTACTTCAGCTACTTTCTTCGCTATTAGAGGTCTAGCTAAAGCGCTTCCAAGCGGGTACTTTCCCTCATAGAGAGCATTGGCTTTTATAGCTCTAAATATATATTCCTCTGCAAACTCTTCTTTGGAGTCAATTAGGTAGTGTTTATTAGCTCCTAGTTTGTAAGCCCATTCTTCAACACCCAGTAGATCCTCCTCCTGGCCGACATCGACGGTTACAGTGATCACTTCGGCTTCATGCTTCTTCCTGAGCAATACAACTATAGTTGAAGTGTCGAGACCACCTGAAAACGCAACTACAGCCTTCAATACTAAACACCGTGTGCTAAATCATTACTTGGAACATGCTTATAACGAGCTGAAGATAAATCATAACGAATTTGGATATGGATAGTTACAAATAGCACACTATGTTCTATTAGAGAGCTCTCGAAGAACGCTCAAGTACATCCACGACGCAGGCAGCAAGTAATACTCGGTGCTATTAGATAAAGAACAACCCTGATCTCTAGAAAGCTTGATCGGAGATATTATGGATAACTATTTACTAATTACAAAGTAAACTCCCATCAAACCCCGATTTTAACGCGGGGGGATTTATAAATGAACAAGTCATTTTAGGTTTATTTATTAAGGATAGGTAGTTTAAAGGACAAGAGTGTGGTGTTAAGCGTGAAACTGTGTAGCGGTATAACTATATCCGTGATTGGAGCTGGTAGAATAGGGTCCGCTATTATAAGCTCGTTGAGGAATCACTGCGGAGATAGCATTAAGATCATTGCAACAGGGCGTAGAGAGGAGACATTAGAGAGAGCTGGGAAACTCGGCGCTCTAGCGATCAGGGATAATAAACAAGCAGTGGGAGAGGCAGACATGATTGTACTCAGCGTGAAGCCACATCACTTCCCCGACGTAGTGAAGCAAACTGGTAGAGATGTTTGGAGGGGTAAGTTAGTTGTGTCGGTAATGGCAGGTGTCAAAGTGAAAACTCTTGCAACTGCTATGCCTGGAGCCGAGGTATACCGGGCTATGACAAATATCAATGTACTCGTTGGAAAGGCATCGACAGCCGTTGCAAACCCCGAGAACGACTCACCTAGTAAGCTAATTGTTGAGGAGTTATTTAGATGTATGGGTGAAGTGTACTGGGTTCCCGAGGAATACCTAGACGTGTGGACAAGCCTGGCTGGAAGCGGCCCTGCATTCATAGCGGAGATCGTTGATGCGCTTGTCCTCGGAGCAATGGCCTCCGGGATGCCAAGAGATCTAGCATACAAAGCCACACTAGATGTACTAGAGGGGACTGCTATACTTCTAAGAAACGCAAATAAACACCCAGCTACAATAAGAGACGAGGTAATAACACCAGCTGGTACCACAATAAGGGGTATTATGGTAATGGAGTCTGAAGGTATAAAATCAGCGTTAATGAAAACCATAGAAGCAACGTATAGAAGGTCTATAGAAATAGGTATTGAAATAGACCAATACGTCAAGAAAGAACTAAATATATCCTAGCTGGGTGTTCTAGAGTTTCTTCAAGTCTTCCATTAACACCTGTGTAATCAAAGTGTTTCGCTAAATGGCAATAGCTACACCAACTCCTTAGGGAAGCTATTTTTATAATACCTCTGCTATATTGATTTATTACTTAAACATTATTAGCCCTCAATTACAAGCAACACAACATTTATCTCTCAGTAATGCGAGCTAAAAGCCTTTCGTTTTCTCAAAAGCTCTAGGCTCTAGATTCAGATTTGTCAACTCACTAGTACTAATTCTAACTAATCGAGCTATTGAAACACCCCATAGCGGTCTTGGCATTAACTTCAGGCAAAGCCTCTTAAACACAGCATAAATACAGCTATAGGCATCCGTGCTTATGAGCCTCTAACATAAAAACGAGCTATGTATTTAAACACTATCCCCCCTTAAGCTATCCGCAAAGCATTTTAGCGTTTCATTACATATTAATCTCCTTAAGGAACTCAAGTACCGTATTTAGTCTATCTAAGCTGTATTTTAACCTCTCTTTAGCGTCATAGTCCAGAAATTTCTTTAACTCGTAATCTAATTTGGCGTTCTCTACGCATAACTTCTTCTCTTATTCTCTAACTGTGTTCAGTAATGAATATCCTTATAGCTTCTTAGGCATTCATAGAGATCGCGCTCTGCCTTATGTTCTTCACGATCTTAAGCAATCTCTCTGTTAAACCCTTTATATATAAATCCCTATCTTTAAGGGGTTTAAGAGCTCTTTAAGCATACAGTTCCAATAGTAAGATGTCTTAGTAAGAGGGGCTCTATTGCAAATCGTATTTGTCGCATTATAAGTTTCTATGTTTTCATATTAAACGGTGTAAGGCGATGTTGCTTCGCTCTAAGTTGCAGAGTCATATGTGATGAATGGTCTCCTAGTGTAAGAGATCTCACGTATTGTTTAAATTCTCCTAAGACGCCCTTGATAGCTGTTTTCATCCTCGTGGGTAGCGATAAACTCTATCTTCGATTAACTAAACTTGGGGATAATGATCTTCAACATATTTTCGCCGCTATTGTTATCACCGATGTTTAAAGAGATTATATGCACGTCCACGTTGTACAGCGCCTTCATGGAATCCCTATTTATTACTCTACATGGTTTACCATGGGCTATTACTTTTCCGTCTTTTAATAATATTACCTCGTCTGAGAACATCGCGGCGATATTGGGGTCGTGTTCTGTTACGAGGACTAGGAGGTCTCTCTTGGCCAGCTCTTTCAACGCCTTCATGACGATGATCTTGTTTTTAAAGTCCAGGTTTGCTGTTGGCTCATCGAGTAATAGTACTTTTGGGTTCTGTGCTAAGGCTCTAGCTATTAAAACAAGCCTTAACTCACCATCACTCAGCTCTGTGTAAGGTCTTTCAGCCAGGTGTTCAAGTCCAACTAGCCTGAGAGCTTGAAGTGCTATCTCGTAGTCTTTTCTCGAGGGCATCTCGAAGAAATCTATGTAGGGCGTTCTACCGCTAGCTATAACATCTATTACTCTGTACGGATAAACAGGATGGTGACGTTGCGGGACATAGCCGACTTGACGTGCAAAAAGCCTCATGCCAATATCCCATACATCTTGGCCATCAAAGCGCACGTACCCAACTTTAGGTCTAAGTAATCTACATAAACACTTCAAGAGCGTGGTCTTGCCAGAGCCATTAGGCCCCAATATAGTTATCAACTTACCGCTTGTGAGCCTTATGGATACCCCTCTGAGCACAGGCGTAGAGTCATAGTAGAAGACAATTTCTTCAACTTCTATAACCACCATCTTAAACACCAAATATCTGAGTAGAGCGCTTTAGTAAGTGAAGGAAGAGGGGTGCTCCGATGAAAGTGGCTATGATTCCAACGGGTACTTCGTAAATCCATATAGTCCTCGCCAAAGCATCTGCTAATAGAAGGAATGAAGCTCCTACGGACGCTGACATTGGTAGTAATCCTCTAGGATTAGGGCCTCCAATAAGCCTTGCGATATGGGGGGCTATTAGGCAGATCCATCCGATTATGCCTACTACTGCAACAACAGCCGAAACAGCTAAACACGATAGTAGAATTATGATTAGTCTCTCCTTTATAACGCTCACTCCTAAAGCTTTAGCTTCCTCGTCTCCCAAGGAGAGGACGAATATTCTCCACCTAAGCATTATAAGACCTAAAAGCCCAGCGAGTGCTAGTGGTGTAGACATAAACACGTGGTTCCACGAGGCCTCATATAGGCGCCCAGCTATCCAGCCTACAATACCTGCAAGCCTCATTGGATCTACTGCTATTTGAATCAACATAAGTGCCCCTTGGAAGAGAGCTGAAACTATAATGCCAGCTAAGACGATGGAGATAGGCGAAAACCCTCCTCTGACCCTTGAAATGCCAAGCACTAAAAGAAGAGCAAATATTGAGAACACAAGCGCTGAAGCTTCCACCGATAGGCCATAAAGTCCCAGTGCCAGCGAGAGTGCAGCACCAAAAGCTGCGCCTGAGGAGATGCCAAGGGTATAGGGGCTTACGAGAGGATTTCTAAACAATGTTTGAAGAGTAGCTCCTGAAACACCCATGACAGCGCCAAAGAGTATTGCCATAATAGCTCTGGGAAGCCTGACATTGAAGAAAACAGTATACTCTACACTATGCTCTAGGCCCTCACGATGATTTACCAAAAGTGTTAGTGCTTGAAGTGGATTAAGTGGGTACTTCCCGACACACATATAAATAACGAATGCTACAATAGGTATGACAACTAGAGCAACTCCTCTTAAGCTAGATTGAAAGGCCATAGTCAACCTTTAGCCTCGTGTATAGGTTATCAACGCCGTAGACGAATTTGAAGATCTCATTGGCTTCAACTTCAACAACGAGCCCTTTGAATACATCTGGGTGGAAGATCTTAGCACACTGTAGTACTTGTACAACTATGCCTGCAGGATCCCAGCCAGACCAACCTAAGGTCAACTTATACACTCTGTGCTCTCTTACAGCCTTGATCTGTTGCCAACTAGGATCTTTATACAAGTCCTCAGGGCTCCATTTACCAAATCCATGAAGGATTATTATGTCTGGATCCCACGCTATGATCTGCTCTAAGCTCACCCTTACCCATGGAGTTGGGGACTGGGGGTTGTAAGCTACGTTGATACCTCCCGCATAAACTATCTCATTGGGCCAGGCCATAGTTGTTAAGAGGTCAAAGGCAAAGGCTTGATACACTCTAGGCTTATTCGACTCAGGTATATTAGACGTTATATTTACGATCTCGTAGAGCTTCTTCTCCAGAAACTCTCTGAGTTCTTTTGCTCTATCCTCTTTTCTCACAGCTTCACCAATAATTGTGACTATGTCGAAATTCCACTCTTTCTCCTTACCAGGGGGGTTAAATCTTACAGCGATTACAGGGATCCCCAGCTTCGCCTGAAGATCTTCAGCAAATTTCGGGTCGTCCGTCCGTACGAAGATTATATCTGGTTTTAACTGAGCTATTTTCTCTAAATCAAACCCTGATGTTATACTGCCAACGTCTGTCACGTTTTTTATCCACGGGAAAGCCCTTGTTAGAATTGGACATGTTCGGCTATAAGTATCAAGTCCTACTATCTTATTTCCTATCCCTAGAGCAAACAATATTCTCGTAGCCTCAGGCCATAAACTCACAATCCTTTCAGCCTTCTTAACATGCACTGTTCTCCCAAGCTGATCTACTATAGTCGATCCTACCTCTTCACGGGGGTATTTCAATTGTAGAAAGACAAAGACTAGTGTAGCTATAATTATCGCGGTGAGGAGCATTAGTAGCATAGATTTTTGAAGTGGTCTCATGGATGATCACCTCACTCTACATCTATGCGCATACCTAGGTCTTTAACGATCTTGGTCGTTAGAGGCAACATGTTTACAAACTCTAAATTGCCTAATCTTTTTACTTCAATGCATTTATACATGGGTCTGAAGCCCCAAATTCCAACCCGGTGAACGTGAGCTCCGAGGTGTATAACTCTGTTAGCACCAGCCATCACAGACATTGGGAGTAGTTGTGGATCGTTCATTACACCGCCTACGCTGATATCAGCCTTTCTCAAGATCAACCTAGCAACAGCAACAACTTTTGCCACCTCATAAGACCATGCAGGTCGACTTATCTCCAGCTGCGTGCCTGGCATGGGAATGAGACCTGTGATGGGCATGTGATCTACTCCTATCTCTTTAAGCCAAAAAATGTGGTTTACATAGTCCTCATAAGTACTCCCGATGCCTACCATCATAACGCTCATGAGCTTTAAGCCAATGTTCTTAACAGCTATGGCGAACTTCATTCTCGTTTGTAAATTGTCTCCTGGCTTGACTTCTTTAAATACCCTCTCATTAATAGTCTCTAGAGATGCTCCGACCTCGCTTACGCCTAAATTCTTAAGCTCCTCTAGAGCTCGTTTAGATAGACATGGTCCAACATTCACCCATATTTCAAGCCTTGCGACACTCTTTACAGCTCTAATAGCCTTTAAGACAAGCTCGTCAGCACCGCTCCATAAAGTGCCTCCACCGAGTTCAACGCGCTTTGTACCTGTCTCCTCGATTAATTTAGCTCCAAGTGCCACTTCATCAGGCGATAATATGTCTGAAAATGTGCCTTGTCTCGCACTTCTACTACAGTACTTACACGGGGGGTTTGTAGTGCATGGAGTAATGGGCCCTATAAAGCCATCAAATTTGAATACGTCTCCCACTTCATGGTCTCTAACGTGGCTAGCGAATTTGAATAGTTCTAGAAGCCTGTCGGTTCTGCTCGCTTTTTCAATTAAATATAACGCCTCACCTTTTGATACCTCCTCTCTTAACGCCTTAGTCAATATAGACTCGAAGTCCATAACTCTAAAACCTTATGGTGCACAAATAATCAATAAAAGTGCACATTTTTAAGCTTTTACAAAGACATCCATAAATCTGTGTGATTAAAATAAGGCCTATTACCATGTGCTTCATGCTTTTAATTTCCTACGCGTATTTCAACTCGACAAGCGACATGTACTAGAGCACAAAGCAACATAAGCAATTTATTCTTTAAACAAATAATGCAGAACGTTTTTCAACTATTTTAATGAAGTGAAAAAAAATGGAACATAGCATTGTTTTATCACCGTGCTCATCGAAGTCGAACTACAGTACAACAAGAGAAGAATACACTACTGAATTCTTTTTAATTTCTACTCTTAAGATTAGCTCAACTCTATTCACTATGAGGTAATTATGCATTAATATGGAGTACGCATAACTATTGCTTCAAAACCTCCATGATCTTCCTCTTTATATTTATAATTAACCTATCTAGTTTTACGTACTTTCCCCTTACGAGTATGTAGTGGAAGCTCACCCAGTATTTTCCACCTGATCTTTGCAATTCAAATAAGTTTCTTTCAATAAGGTCCCACTGTACGCCAGAGCCCCTTGTTAAATCCCATACATACCTCTTAACCTTCTCCTTATTCGCTATATTTAATAGCCTCAAGTCGAGAATAGCTTTTAGAATATCGTGTAGATTGAACTCTAAATCCCCGCCGAAATCCCAGCCTACTTTATATACTATTTTAGATGCTAGTTGATACTCGAGAT
>Ga0209225_1002926_pt1 | contig 14814 bp, 14 predicted proteins | sample WasSprMetagenome_FD_184732 | JGI IMG/M metagenome (GOLD analysis project Ga0209225, IMG submission 184732) | Sulfidic aquatic microbial communities from Washburn Spring, Yellowstone National Park, USA - WS (SPAdes) (version 3) | ecosystem: Environmental > Aquatic > Thermal springs > Hot (42-90C)...
ATGACCCTGCTCACCTCTAGACATGTGATGGGCTATAAAACGTGTAAGAGCCTGGCTTACCCCAAAGTCTGTGAAAAGCATGAGAAAACTGGAAACAATTAAGGCCAGCGAGTACACTCCATACAACTCTGGACCGAGAAGCCTAGCCACCAGTATCGCGCAGACAGCGGAAAGAACAGTTGCAAGGCTTCCGCCCCAGAAAAGATGGAATATGCCACCAGCAGTCTCCTCAGCAACCGCCAAAAGCTCCTCACGAGAGTTTAAAGACATAGTCGCACGCTCTTCAAAGTCTGCTTGAAACTTGGCCGTCGTATATTTTAGGATCGATCGGTCTTCACATATCTTTGAAAAACATGAGCCGAAGGGGGGCCTGTGCGCCTTAAGCGATTGAGAAAAGTGAAAAGGAAGAAACTTTTCTCATAAGAATCATTTAATAGCTTTCTCTTGTAAGCTTAGATTTAAGCAATTTTATTCCACGTCTAGTCACAAAAGTTTTTACTAGATTTTTGCTTGTTGACCTTGCTAAGGGATCTCTTAAGATCTTTTGAGCTAATAGCTTAGTCCAAGTATACAACGGTATCTTGCAAGGTGCTTCAACTAGGCCATTTTCAATAGCGTCGTTAAGTTTTATAGCTAATTCTAATGCTGAAATGCATTTCAGTTTTTTAGCTAGCTTAAAGGTTTCTTCTGTTGTCCATTCTTTAACAGTAAAGTAGTCGTTTAAAGTGTAGATGCGCTCCTTGTAAACTGCATGAGCTGCAGAAACTAAAGCTTCAGCATAGCTCTCAATACTTTTAATTCTGATCCCATTAAAATCCTTAATACAAACGTGATTGAGAAGCTCTTGGCCATCCATGTAAATCATACTTCCAAGGGTTGGATGAACGTAAACATCAATTATGAACGAACCTTTAACTAAAGTAGTACAAAATGGCTCTTTAACCTCAACTTTAAAACCTAATCCCTCAATTCTCCTAATTATTTCTTCTCTTTCTTCGGATTTAACCAAAACATCAACATCAGCTGGAACATAACTTACAGGCTTAACAAGTTTAAAGAAAGCAAAACTAAAACCATCCAAATCTTTTGACAAATTTTCAACTAAACGAACAATATTTTCCATAGCTTCTTCTTGTGATTCCCTTAGAGGATCTTTAATATCAAGTTTAACGAGCAGCTGAAGAAGAACTTTATTTTTGGACGCAAGACCAATTAAAGGGTTAAGATCTACTTCTATCTTTTGACCATCTTCTTTTATAAAGTTGATGAGGTGCTTTGTTGATACTCTGTGCATACTACTTCAAGTTTTTATCTAAAAATGCAAGGAGACTGTTCATCGATTCATCTACACTTCTATTTGTTGTATCAAGAATTAAAGAGTTCATACTTTCTGCTAATTTTTCATAGAGTATAAGCTGCTTCATAATGAAAGATGGATCCATGTCCATTCTCCTTTCAATAAGCTTTTGAAGCTTTGCTTTAACATAAATTTTAGCTTTTGCCCTTAAAGCTAAAGCTAAGAGAAACCTTGCACTAATAGAACTGAGATAACTAGGATCATCTGTTGTTATAACAACCCAGACAAGAAAATCCGGAATATATCTTTCAGCTATGACTATATAGCCCAAAAGACTAGGTAGCATAAATCTGACAAGTAAGATAGGCAAAACTGATATGAACTCTATTAGTTGCCATAGTCTTTTCATGCGACTTGGAATAGATATTCCATAATAAGGATTATTGGGTCCTTTGAAAGTGGCGAACTTAGAGAGAAACCTAGCTAGCATAGAAGCTAGCGTATGAGTGCCTCTCATCCATGAGCGCTTTATCTTCAAGCGCCTAAGCTTCTCTGCTAGACTCGTAGCTATGGTTGTTTTTCCTGAACCATCTGGTCCAAAGAAGCAGATTATAGGCATTCTAAGTCCAAGTGGAAAGATCATAAAGTAGCGATGCAAGGCTATTATTCAAAGTACAATACAGATTTGTTTGCAACAATGTAAATATATCCCAGAAAGTGCTTTGGTAAAGAAGGCTACTATGGCAATCTTGTAAAAAGCAGATCTTATTCAGCGCCATGTCTTTTCATAGATTCCCAACCTTTTCAGAACGCCGTCAAGGATATTATAGGTCGACAACCAAAGATCAAATACTTCAATCTTAAGTCAGAACTAATAATCCGTCTCAATTGGTAAGAGGCCATTTTTGTGTAAGCTTTGTGAAACATGCCCTATTCTACCTCTAGACATCAGAGGAGTAATCTGTTTCGCAATGGAACAAGGATATTTAGAATCGTACTCATTAACTATTACAGAAATCATGGGCTTCATAGAGTCACCTAAGCCATGGCACAATAGTTAGTTGTGGAAGGTCATCTGATGCAGGTGTAGCACAACCTTGACCTCGAGCTTAAGGATCTTCATTTTAATCGACGCCTTAACGATTCCTCATTGCTATAGAATCCAAAGATGAAAAGTTGCTTCAGAGTCTACTAATTTGAATCCAAAGCTTTCGTATAGTCTTACTGCAGGAATATTTGTTGCTTGTGTCCCTACGTAAACAGAAGAGACTTGTGATGAAAGCCATTTAAGAGCTTCTGTGAGAAGAATCTTACCAATTCCCATTCTTTGTTTATTTTGATCCACAGCTATAAGGTCAACAACTCCATAAGATACTTTGTTCGTTAATGATTTTATACTACACACTATGAAACCATAAATAGCTTCCTTATCTTCAGCAATGAAAACTTTACTTGATGGTTCATTTAAGCTAGATATACTCCATTTAGCATAAAGCTCATTTGATAATGCATGTGGTAAGTTAGGATCTGAATGAAAATGACTAATACTGAAGCTCCTTCTTGCCAAGTTACCTATTGAATTACTGTCCTCTTTATGAGCTTCTCTAACTCGAATCGAAGAATCTCCCCTAGATTCTAAGAAAAGTGAATTTCCTAAGTTTCTATGAAAAGTCAGAAGGATATCAGCTAAAAAACAACCAGCTTTAGAAAGAGCGATTATAGTTCTAGAATCACTAAGTGCATGTCTAAGAAAAACAACTTGAAATTTTAAGTTGGACAATTTCTTGTAAAAATCTTTTAAGAATTTCAACCTATCGTTTAATTCAACAAAATCATCAAAAAGTAAGAAGTCAGTTTTTCCAACTTTAATTCCAAAGTGTTGAGTATCCCAATCAGAAACATAAAGCGAAGTTCCCCCGTGAATTTTTCCATTAGAGTCAAAAAGTCCAAGTTGTAATATTTCTTCGCTATTTCTTTTTCTTAATTTTTCAGTTAATTCGTTTATAATTGCGCTTTGAGGTATTTCTTTACTATAGGAAAAACGCTTACAGAAAAACTGTTGGTTATCCATGATAAAGTTAAGTAGGTCAGAAGTTTTTGCTTCTTTTATTTGCATGTTCATGCCACCACGATTTTTCTATGTTGTACAAGAAAATAACTGTGACAGCAACGATACTATTTCGTTTTTAGAAAGCAATGGAGCAGTATTTGAGGTATATCCTTTATGTGAAAGAAGTTTTACTGAATGCTGCATTCTTTCAGGATGCGGATTAACTATGTAAAATTGATCAGTTTCAACAGCACTTGATGCCTCAGAAGAAGTCATGAGTTCTTCATGAATTTTCTCTCCAGGATTAGAACCAATTTCTACAATTTTAATACTTTCTGGATCCTTACGATAGAACTTTGCAAAAAATTCTCTGCTAGCTTCTGCTAAGTCTCCAATTTTTACAGCTTTCATTTTAAGGACAAATATTTCTCCAGGCTTTGCTAACTTAGTAGCATATAAGACTAGTTGAGCTGCCTCAGAGGGTAGCATTACAAATCTTGTCATTTCAGGATCAGTTACTGTTATTGGTTTTCCCTCCTTAACCTGCCTTTCAAAAATTAGTATCACAGAACCTCTACTGGCAAGAACATTACCAAACCTAACTATAGAGAAGATTGGTTTGTCTACCATTTTACCTGCACTAATTATTAATTTTTCTCCCAGCAGTTTAGTAGCACCCATTGTACCTACTGGATTAACGGCTTTATCAGTACTTATAAAAACAAATCTTTGAACATTGTACTTAATGGCACTGTTTATCATGTTTTGTGTGCCAAGTATATTTGTTGAGATAGCTTCATAAGGATTGTCTTCACAGAAGGTTACATGCTTTAATGCTGCAGCATGAAAAACAATATCACAGTCCTTTATTACTCGCTCTATACTTTGAGGATCTCTTACGTCGCCAAGCTTGTAGACCACTTCAGAGTACTTACTGAACATGGTTCTAGCTTCAAAGAGTCCATTCTCATCGTTGCTAAAAAGACAGATTTTCTTTGGTTTATACTTAAGGAGAGCTTTAGTTAGTTCTAAGCCTATTGAACCTGTACCTCCAGTTATTAGGACATTTGAATCTTTAAAGATTGAAGTCTCAGATTCTAAATCTTTGCTTATACTCATATTTTAACACTCTTTAGTGCACTTACGACATAATCTACGTCTTCGGTAGTCATGCCTACATGGAGTGGCAAGACGAGTGAATTGGTTCCAACGAGCTCTGCATTTGGATAACGATTCTTAACATTAAATCTAGATTTAAAGTATGGTTGCACATGTACAGGCCTAAACATTATTGTAGTTTCTATACCCTTCTCTCTTAAGTACTTCATTAGAGCATCTCTTGAGACTGGAGAGTTTGGAAGTATTTTTACGATGTAAGCATAGTATGAGCTGATCGAATGACTATAAACCTTCTGAGGTTCAATCCATTCAATCTTTTCTAATTCTTGGTTATAGATTTTTGCAAGTTCATTCCTTTTCTTCACAAATTCTTCTAAATGCCTTAGTTGATTAAGTCCAATAACCGCATGAATGTTACTCATCCTGTAGTTGTAACCTAACATAACTATTGGTCCATGGCCAATTTCAGCTCTCCCAACATTTCTAAATGTTTTTATGTATTCGTAGATTTCCTTTGAATCCGTCGTTACCATTCCACCCTCTCCAGAAGTCATTACTTTCGTAGGATAAAAACTAAAAGCATTTGCAAGGCCAAATGCTCCGCACGATTTTTCCCTATACTTAGAACCATGTGCATGTGCGGCATCTTCGATTAAGGTTAAGCCTTTTTCTTGGCAAAGCTTAACTATTTCATCCATTTCACATGGATTTCCTCCTACATGGGTAACAATGACAGCTTTAGTTTTCGAGCTCAAGCTACGCTCTATAGTTTCAGCTGTAACATTAAATGTATTGATATCACAGTCGGCTAAAACTGGTTTTGCGCCTACGTACAATACTGCAAATGCTGTAGAAATAAATGTATTAGCTGGAACAACAACTTCATCATTAGAACTTAATTTAAGTGCAGAAAGGATAGCATGTAATGCAGCTGTGCCAGAGTTTAAAGCTACAGCATACTTAGTACCAACAAAACTACTAAATTTCTTTTCGAATTCTTCTACTACCTCTCCAGAAGTCAGCCAACCGGAGCGGAGTACTGAAGCTATTCTAGACGTAATTTCAGAAATATCTGAATCAGAAAAGTATGGGCATCCTACCTTGATCATTGTTTTTAACTCGTTGCAAAACTATTTAAGTCTTTTCCCTATGAAGTTTCATGAACTTAGTGACGACGAGTGGGGGCTTATTAGGTCCTTGCTTTCTCCTAGAGCAAAAGTTGGTCGTGCGCTAGAAGCGCAGTTGAAAGGTTCTTTGTATGACTAAAATCGTTCAGAAGGATAAGACAGAAAGATTAACGTTACTGTTCCTAGCTTTTGTATACATAGCGTGCATCATAATGTACATAAGGTTTTTGTAATGAGTTCTTTCTCACTATTCCTTACAAATGTCTATATATTTCTCTGCTATTCGCGTTATGTCAAAGCGTTGCTCAACTTTTTCTCTTGAACGCTTACCCATAATTTTTCTTAAATCATTATTACGAAGAATGTAATCAATTTTTTTTGCTACTAAAGAAGGGTTAAGCCTTGGATCGGAAGGTTTGACGAAAAAACCATTGTACCCATCATGCAAAACGCTTCTCCTCGCCTTAAAGTCAGTAAGTACTAGAGGAAGACCTGCTGCACCTGCTTCTAGAATAACGTTCGGTAAGGGCGAGTACCCCTCAGTGAATTGAACAAATACATCTGCAGCTGTGTAAATGAAAGGCAACTCTTTTTCAGGAATATTCGTAATAAATTTCACCGAGTTACCAATCCCAAGATCGGATACTATATTTTTAAGATATAATAGATATCTATAACCTGAAAGAGTAATATTACCTGAACCAGGAGGAGTCCATGTTGTTCCCGCAATTACAAGTACTGATTCTCTATTAATTTTTTTTAATTCATGAAAAACTTTGATCACATTATGAAAATTATTTTCGTAGGATATTCGTCCAACAGCAAGTACAATACTACTACCTGTATTTAACCCATACGCTTTCCTCACCTCAGAAGTGAACGCGTCACGCTTTTGTGAATACCTTTGTAGATCGACACCATGAGATAAAACTGAGACTTTTTCGCGATTAACATATGAACACATCTTCTTAGCTTCATCTTCGGTTAAGGTTATTATCAGATCATCAGTTTTCCATGCAAGATACTCTTGGAGATGCCCAACAAGTAGCATGAAAATTTTTCCATAGAGATGAATTGCATTTCGCAATGCGTATTCTTTTGTAAATCCATGGGACACGTAGATGAGTTTATGAGGTTTAACAAAAGATCTTATGTAAAGGTGAAGGCGAACGTCACCACATGATGTAATAAAGCAGCAACCATAGAATGATTTTAGATAATTCCTCACTTTCTTGCTCAGAAGAGTTGCTATTCTGTAGACAGGTAAACGAGCTACCTCTAAATTACCAAATTTATCCACACTAAATGACCCTTCTCTCTCCATTGAGAGAAACGTCACCCGCTTTTGCCTAGACAATGCTAGAGCGAGGTTGAACATGGCTTTTTTTTCTCCACAGAACTTATACTCACTCCAATCATGAGGGAAAGGCCATAACATAGTTATAACGATCATAGGAAATACTATAGCATATAATTGATACCTAATAACTGCGTTATATTAAACATTGATTTTACTTCTAATCTAGCGCAAGATAGTTTCCATCTTTTCAGCAAATCTACGAAATGAGAACCTTTCTTCTACAAGTTGCCGTGCATTTTTGCCCATTTCATCGATCATGCTTCTATTTTCTGATAGTTGGAAAAGTATTTGAACCATTTCTTGAGTAGAGTTCGCTATGTAACCAGTTATGTGATCTTTGACCACCAGCCTCTTCATACCAACATCCGTAGCGATAATAGGTATACCACAAGCCAAACACTCTAAAGTAGTATTCCCTATGCCATATTGTGGTTCACGCAGAGGCATGATAGCTATATCGCATGCATTTATTACTTCGGGAAGATCATTGTGATTCACATAATCTAAGCAAACAACGTTTGAATACTTGTTCAACTTATCTTTTAATGGACCTGAGCCGATTATGAGTAGTTCGGACTTGACAAGTTGAGAAAACTTATTGTGGACTTTAAGCGCAACATCGAAACCATTCCATACAGACAATCTGCCAATAAAAAGAAGAACAATAGCATGCTGATCTAGGCCCAATCTACCACGTATTTCATGTTTTAAATGTTTGAGAGGTTTAAATTTTTCTACGTCGACCAATCCAAAGTCCGGCCACATTACGACCTTTGGAATACGATAGGTATGTAGTCCAAAGGTGTATCTTGAATCAGCAAGCACGATAGTTCTAACGTAAGAGAATAAAATTTTTTCTGCATACTTATATTTATTTATCATAAATCTTCCTAGTTTACTGGACTGGCCGCTTAAAAGCTTTTTCTCAAATTCAGCGTGGTAGTTACCTAACACTATAAAAAGAGTGTGTTTTCTAAAAATTTTTCCAAAGAATGCAATTAAAGGACCTAAAATCAGTGGGTCACTAGTTATTATAACATCGTAGGCTGAACATATATAAATTGTCAATGGCACAAGCAGTATAGGAAGAAGAAGTCTTGGGAATAATATTGTACTTACACTGCGTAATCTTTTACATTTAGGGATTCCAAATGTTTTGGAGACTGATAAAACCAATAAATGTACATTCTCAAAGCGTGCCTGTAGTGCTTTCTGCATATTATTGTAGGTTATGAATGGCCCCCATGCACTTTGCCAACATATGAGAACTATTTTTCTAGGAAGTGTTACATATCTATTAGACTGTCTGATGTTGCGCATTAGCGTACTTATGTAATTAATTGCACGTGATTGCATCATAAACTTTCCTCGACAAGAATTATCTTATATTAACGACAATGCCAATCACTTGAGAGTGTAAATTTTTCATTCAGTCACAACCTTGTCTTTACTAAAATAACGACAATTGATTTAATTGACTTAATATCGTTTTGTGAACCGCCATTATGCCATTTCCTTGATCCTCAACGAGAATAACGCGCTCTCTAAAAAACTTACTAAAGACTTCAATAATACGCTGCTGCGATCGAAGGTATGTCTCAGTTTCAAACACCGACTTTCTTTTTACCCATCGCTCTTCGAGCATGCTTGTCTTACCCAGAAGTATCACAATAAGAGGATTATCTTTTTGAATAAGTATTACTAAGAACTTAACCAAACGGTTTGCAAATTTTACATCGATGAAACCTGCCCAGACTGCATCCATGTATTCCATTATTGTCCCCAGTAGGCCTTCCTCCATCAAGATGATGCTTTTAGAAAAAGATAATACTTTGGTTTCCAGCAAATAGGTTATAGTAACGGCTATTATATCTATTAGCAATACCGTTTTCATAAGACGTTTCGTCAGAGAATCCGAAAGTGCTGGCAAAACGCTACCATTACGCCTTTTGTCGACTTTTTTATGCGTGAACGTGAATTTAGATATGAATCTTAGGATAGCAGGATAGAATGACTTAACGTAATATTTGCAAACAGATATTCTGTTTGTTTTGAAATAATTGTAGAGTAAGGAAATTTGCGTCGTTTTTCCTATCCCAACATATCCGATAAAGACAATCTGCAAACTTTTCACAGAGAATTACCTACCTCCTTCATCATTCTTGACAGTCTTGCTTCCAACGCAAATTGAACTCTTACTTTTGAGAAATTTTACTGCTACTATATCGGAACCCAGTTCTGGAAACCAGCAGGCGCAATCGATATCAAGTATTTTCGTCCTCAAGATCTCAAGAGTGCTCGCTAAATGGTGTATCGAATTTGTGAAAAGGTTTTAAATGCCATATTGTTGCTTCTTTTACATATTTCTCAAAAGGCTAAAGAATATTACAGAGCGTTGCCCAACAATGTCTGCGAAGTCCAGAAAAGCATCATTACAAGTGGTATCGTCCGAAAGTAGAAGCCCATCCTTCTTTAGAAATCGCGCACAACTTAAAGAATCTTTAATGCCTCTGACCCGTTAAAGGTATAGCTCAATATGCTTCAGAAAGGCTATATCATCCAACTCTCTAAACAGCTTAGTCATTATTTCTTTCTCAATGCTGTAAGAATCCCTATGCTTTCCTCAAGGGACATGAAGTATCGTTCGTATTCGTTCAGCTTTAAGCAATGCTTTTCGAGTCTCGTACTTTAAGGGACCAAAGAAATGCTCTTGTAATTAAGTGTGGATGATGCAATATATATTCCTTAAATAGTTCTTTAAACTAATTTTATTCATCTTACTAAGATAAAAATATGCTCATTATCTTCTTTTCCATAGCTTTTGGGTCGAATTTCTTTAGGATAGCTTCCTTGAGACTAAAGCCTACATCCACAATTTGCGCATTAGACATAGCTAGCAACGACTCCATTTTATCGACACATTCATCAACGTTGCCAGGCTCGAACAACATGCTTTCCGCATAAGTCCCATCAACTATTTCGGGAAGCCCGCCTACATTGGACGCTATTGGTATAGTTCCGGATAGCATAGTCTCCAAGATCACGTATGGTAGGGGTTCTTCCCATATAGAGGGGAATAAGAGGGCATGGCTTATGGAATAAAGCATTAAGACTTCTCGATATTTAAGGTATCCTAGTAAATTGTATGCTCCTCCGAACCTCTTATTTAGCCTCTCAACGAGTGACCTATTTATGTCTCGTGTAAGCAGAAACTTCAAGCCGGGTCGCCGCTTCAAGACACGTATGGAAGCCCTTAGAAACGTGTGGAAGCCCTTAATGTAGCTATCACCACCTAAGTACATAATTGTTGGGTCTCCGAGCTGTTTTTTAGTCACAGGTAGCTCAGGTAGGAGGTTATAAACCACCTTTAGCTTGGTAGACAAGTCAGGCATAGCGGACTCTATGATGTTACGCTGCTTCTGTGATACGCAAATAATGTCATCTGCCTGACTAAGCCATAATTTGCAAAGCTTGTTCAAAGGAGTTGCTAACGAGCTGATGCAAGCTCTTCGCACACTTCCATTGTTTAAGAGTTCATGTTGCAGGCTTGCTTTCATATCGCTTAGCAGCCCGATTTTATAGTTTTTCAGAGAGCTAGGAACTGCTGCGCAATAAGTCATTGGCTGGTAGTCATGCAAGTGCACAACAACTTTTTTTCCATACTTTTTTGCTAAAGGGATAACTGGATAGGCTAATCTGGGAATGTACACGATGTCACTTTTTTTGATAAGTTCGCTAAATTGGTTGAGCCTTGAACTGAGTAGGGCCGTCCATAAGTGAAGTTTAGAGGGTGCATCCAAGAGCGGAGAATAGATCCATTTTACGTTCTTTAGGCTCTCAGTATACTTTGTGCCGGTCACAACTGTCAAATTAAATCCTTCATTCGCTAGCAACTTGAGTATTAAGCTGGTGGCCCGCTCTGCACCACCAAAAGGTTTCCTTTCAAGCACAACTAAAATTGAACTCATTTGGGCGTTTTCGTAACATCAAATATTCCGTCAGGTAGACCAGCATCCATCATATTTTTTTAATGAAAGTCATCTTTTGTTTTTAAATGGGTTCCCTGGTGCTTAAACCTACAACCGCAAAATCATGCGAAATTAAGATGCAACTGAGAAGACTCTCTGAACAACCACAATCTAGAATGAGAGAGTCACGTTGAATACCTTTGACTTGTGATAACACCCAAGGGTACTCTATCGTTCTTTGACTTGCTTCCGGTCCTGCTAAACCAGTTAGCATAGAGAGTTCCTTAAATGTAACATCAAGCTTGAAGGCAATTGCTCCAGTAGATCACACGGAAAGTATTCTAGAGACAGTTCTGCCATCAGACTATTTGCAGATACTTCATGCTCCATTAGGGCTAACAAAAGACACGACAACAAAAAGTTATACGAGATTAACAAAGAGTTTCTTGGCAAGGAACAATAATATCCCTGTAGACCTGATGAACTTATAAGTTACCAGCATTACGGATAGTTTACACCTACTGATGAACGGCGCTTTGCATTTATAAAGATAATACGTAAAGGGCAGAAATAACAAAGGCAATAAGTAAACATTTAACAGCGGAAGAAAGAAAGTCAGAGGATATAAAGCAAATAATACCTCAAGTTTCATGATCAAAGGTTCGGCTTTAAAGATTTTGTAATGCACCGGAGGCATGACTGTCAAAGTGGACTTTAAAAAGTTTAAATTGTTCTTTATAGAAGTTCTAGCATTTATTTCAGTCTCAGGTTTTAGATGGATATTTATAAATCTTGTATCTATGAAGATTTTGTATCCTTTTCTTAGAATTCTAGCTGCAAACTCTTGATCTTCGCCTGGTGCATAGGGATATCCCAAGGTCTCGTCGAAAAAACCTACTTCGTTGAAAACATCTCGACGAATCAGCATGGAACCAGGTGATATGTACCTAGTGTAACCGTTTGGGAATGGAAGTCGACATGCTATAGCTCTTTCAGACAAAGACATGTTTTTTGTGAAATACGGCGCCTCTGAGATAGCTATCTTCGGGTCTCTTTGAAAATGTTTTAATAATTCTCTTAGAATTCTAGAGTCTGTAAGGACGACGTCACTATCAAGAAGAAACAAGAATTCTCCCTTAGATTCTTTAATACCAATATTTCTTCCTAATGATGCTCCTCTCTTTTTCAGAACTTTTTTCTTCGTATATATCTTCTTAGTTACGCTATGGTTTTTCAATTATGTTTACTGTATTATCTGTCGATCCCCCATCCACTATTACTAGTTCTAAGGTATCTCTGGGATAGTCCAGGTTTTCTATTGAATCCAAAACTGGGCCTATCGTAGCAGCACTATTGTATGTGTGTATAATGACACTAATTAGCGGCCAACCATCTGAGGAGGTTTTACTCATAATATTTTGAGACCAGTTAGTCACTTATATGCAGCAGAACTATTCTTGTGGAGTGAAGGCAACGTAACGGGTAGACAGGTATACAACGTTAACGTTTTGGTCGCTAAGCGTTTCCATAATTTTCGGATCACATATGTAAATTGTGACCTCAGAAGCGGGGTCGCTTTTTGGCGTAGTTTTTCCTTGCGACATTTGGTTAAATACACTAGGATTACCCCCTTTGACAGCCATATTGTTGAGTACTAAATGTATTATCACATAACCGTTCGCTGTATAAACGCAGGTGTTATTATCTATCATGCTACCGAGTTTATTCCCTATCAATTCATCCTCATAAACCGTTTTTCCTATCACGCTATCTATACTCCAAGTGTACGACGTAGCTCCAATGAAGAGCAAAACAACAAGCGAGGAAATCATAAGGATGCTGGTTATTTTTCTATTGCTCATTTTTGCAACAATAAGAGGTGAAGCTATTAGCATCAGTAGGTATACAGGAGCTGATAAATACCTTTCAGAGCTTGCCGCTGTAGTCGCCAATTTAACCAAAAACGAAAACAAAACTGTGGGGACGCTCAAGACTCCAATAGCCACCACTATCATGTTTATGTATAAATCTTTTGAAGACGAGAACTCAGCTTTCTTGAATAGTCCTTTAAACCATAGCAAAGTGAATGCCGCTACCAAAGCAACAGGGACAGCCCAGCAGTATGCTTCTATTGGACTCCGTAATGTCTGTTTTGGCGTGTAAACATAAATAGGTTGTCCAGTGTGCAGAAAATTCCAGAGTGCACCAAGAGTAATAAGAACTCTCGGTACTATAGAGTAAAAAGCGTAAGTAGAAGCCCAATAAGCTAATGCTATTACCAAAAATAAAATAAATATCCTTCCTGCATGACACAAATTGAGGATTCTAAGACGCTTTAACTTACGTTGTAAAATTTCAAAAACGACTAACCCTCCGATGAATAAGGCGATAGTAATTGAGCCTGCTGTATGATTAACAACCGAAGATAGATCCAACAGAATTAGGAGTAACACAAAGCTTTTGTCCAAGTGCCCTTGTTTAGCTGGATTAAACCTAAGAAATATGAAATATACAAATAACGCAGCAAATAATAAACTTAGAAGAGATGGGTGAGGAGCCCAGACACCTAGGCGCGGATTTGATAACACGAAAGGCAAAGCCAAGCAGGCAATAGTAGGATCGCTAGAAGAAAATTTCACTATCAATGTTATGATTATAGTTAACAAAACAGTTTGCATAACTCCTATAATCAAAAAAGATGTGGATACATTTACGCCGGATATCATAGATAACAAAGCATATAGTGTTGATGTTGCAGGGAAAAATATGAAGTAGGGCTCATTTACCCAAGCGTTTATAAAACTTGTGTCCCGCAGGATGAACTTTGCTGCAACATCAAAGCCATCGCTTAAAGATGATGAGCCATAGCCCACTGCCCCTATTGAAGAATAAATTGAAAGTGCAACAGTTGTAGCTATTATGGTGTTTACCAATAGCGCAAGTTTCCAGCTTTGGTACGCGTTAACTACGATACAAGAAACTATGAATGTGAGTACAAGGAGTATGAAGAACCATAATGGACGCGGTCCCTGCATAAACACCAAGAGAGGTGTCAAAGAGAATATTATCAGAAGCGCGAGGCATGTTAAGAGTAACGTTCCAGTTGGCCTGAACCATGGCTCCTGTTTCTTTTCGGTTCTTGACGTGAGCAGACATAATAAGTAGAAAGCTGTTAATCCTACTGCGAAGGCGACTAAAGCGTCGTAAAAAGTTAACGCAAAAATCAACTACGAAGATTAGCAGAACAAGTACGCGAAGAAACTTTGGTAAGTCTGAACTGTCTTTTTAGTGTTAAAGCGCGCGCTAATACTTTTTTAATAACTACTATTGATGATACGATGACTAAAGCTAAAAATAAAATTAAAAAATAATTACCAGGTTTATTCGTAACTTCCGTCTTTGACTGTGTAAGATATATTACTTGATCAATGCTTACCAGAAACATTCTCCTTAAGAGATTGTCACTTTGATCGTAGAAGTATACGTAATTTTTATCTGCACAAACTATTGAAACACCACTCCATGGTTTCTTTGGTTTATATGCCCAATACCAACTTAATCCATCAGAGGAAATCCATATGCCGCCCCATCCCGCTCCTTCTCCATGTGAAGTTTGAGCTGAGTAGACCACGTTATTAACTTTCAACATTGTAAAACAGTAATCGAACATGGTCATATTTCTTGCTATATGTAATATCTTCTCTTCAGATTTTAAGTATACTGTGTAAGGGACGCCTCTCCAATCTTCTCCAAAAATTACCCTATCGGGCAGGAAAGTTATAGCTGTAGGCTGAGCATCATATAGTATCTTCCATGTTTTTCCAAAATCATCGGAGTATATAACTAAACTTACATCTGTCTTATTGCTTCCTAAATAATCTCCTTTACTAATA
>Ga0209225_1002934_pt1 | contig 14783 bp, 21 predicted proteins | sample WasSprMetagenome_FD_184732 | JGI IMG/M metagenome (GOLD analysis project Ga0209225, IMG submission 184732) | Sulfidic aquatic microbial communities from Washburn Spring, Yellowstone National Park, USA - WS (SPAdes) (version 3) | ecosystem: Environmental > Aquatic > Thermal springs > Hot (42-90C)...
GCAGTCCTCCTAAAGCTTGAAGTCTGAAAGTAAATGGCTAAACCCAAAACTTCAAGGTTTAATGGAACCCTATTCCTCTGAAAAAGCCTAAGCCGCTCGACCAAACACCTAACACTAAACATGGAAAGAAAAAAGGTAAAAACATAAAAACCTAATCTTAAGTTGACACGCCTCAGGTCAGAATATTCACACTCACAAATTTTGAATACTGAGACAAGCTACTAGTTAATGTAAAGTAGGGGCACTGCAACGGCGCAAACCATGATAAGACTTCCAGAAAAATTGGGAGACCCCTCGAAAAAGTGGTTAGGGACCTTTCCACCCGAGAGGACGTTTACGGTTTGGGGCTGTATGGGAGTTGGAGCAGAGGGGATGCAGCGGCCACAAGCGACGTTGACCTTCTAGTCTTAGTTAAAAGCGACATTCCAGACGAGTACGTGGAAAGAGCTGTGGCTGAAGGTTTAATGATAGACTTAGACTTCGTCCCAATGGGTTGGTTTAAGGGGCCTTTGCCGGCTGAGCTTGACCATAAACTCTTCGAGACCCAAATTCTCTACGACAGGGATTGGACGCTGACTAACATCAAGATGCTGATGACTAAAGCCTACGGTTCGCCTGAAAGAGTGGAGATTAGGACGTCCGCCCACGTGGTGGAAGCAGACATCTACTTAAGCAGGGCCACATCAGCCCTCTGGAAGGGAGACCACCTAAGTGCACGGCTTTTCGCCTCAACAGCATTAGAGAAAATCCTTAAAATACCTCTGGAAATAACTCTTCAGCCCATTTCAAACAGCCACTTCATCGAAAAGGCGGAAGAGGCTGCGGAAAAGCTTGGACTAAGGGATGTGTTTACGGATTTCATGGAGACAGTGGGTCTAAATGTTGTGGATAGGGCCTTAGCCGAAGAGAAAAGTAGGCTTTTCAAATCCCTATGGGATGAAATGCACTTGGTGGTTAAACAGCATAGTCAGACAGTTGAAAAAGCCCCTTTCAAGGCTAAAACAAGCCTAAAATATTTTAACTCAGCTTTCATGCAAGGCGTCATCTTAAGAGCCACATCCATGGTAAACTCTGAAACTTATGCAGAGGCAGCCCACTACTTGGAAGACACATTCCTCGCCATGCTGGAAACCTATGCATGGCTAAAGTCCACAGTGGAAAAGCAGTCCGTAGACTACACCACCCTCATGCGCTCCATAGAAACCCTCGAAAAAGCTAATCCGAGAGTTCATCAAAACGCAGCTAAACTGCTTGGACTTACTGAAGTTGAAAAGGCAAAGGTAGACGAGCTTGTTAAAAAGGCAAAGAGAAACATTATTAGGCTTCGAAGGGAGAGGAAACGTTTAATCAAAACCCACTTATCTAAGAGTTAACGAAAACACTTGCGGGAAGCCCGGTGGTGTAGCGGACAAGCATAGCGGGCTTTGGACCCGCTGACGGGAGTTCGAATCTCCCCCGGGCTACCAAAATCACAACCCTTAAATCGAAAAACCCAGACGGGACGGGATAAGAGTAGGTTTATTCTTCTGAAATGGCGGGCCCGCGGACCGCGCGTATGAGGCGTGAATAATTGTTCTTTCTGTTTTTGGTTGGTTTTATGGACATGTTTGTATGGTTTGGGCGTCGAGTTGGTTCTAAAGGGGTAAAGGTGGTGAACTCTTGGCGAAAGGTGGTTCTTCCGCCCTCGACGCCCAGAAGACACTTTTCGAGTGTTTAGATATAAACTGTACGGTTCGGCGTATTGAGGCTAGGTATAGGAATTCTGGTAGGGGGAGGCGTAGGTACCCTGTTAGGGCCATGCTTTTGTCTCTCACGTATCTGCTCCAGACTCCATCGATTACAATGCTTTAACAATGCTGGCTAGGCATGGAGAATATGCGGCGCGCGCTTTAGCGGCATCCTTCGCCATCTCCTCTGGAGATTTTTATACCTAAAGTGTGTCTGTCAGAACTTCAGCGCGATACCCACCCAAAACGCGAAAAAGCTTCTTCCTAACAGTTTTGCCATAAATATCATGTAAGGCAATATCTTTAGCCGCCTTAGCGGAGGGATTTCCAGCAGCAACCTTATCCATAACATCAATTATCCGCTCAATATGCAGCGGGCACATATCAATAAGCCTCGGAGCAATCTTATCCAAAACTTGAACAACAGTCTCAACAGTTTCACCTGTAACACGCTCAGAAGGCGATGCTTCCCCCTCCCCCAACCACAAATACCATAATCTGTAAAAAACCCTCACGATCACATTGCAACTCTCGTGCTAACTTCCGGCGCGATCCGAAACGGTTCACGATAAGCCAATGTCACACGGTAAACCTCAATTTGCTGGATGCTCAACAATGTTTCCTCACAACAAAATATCTATTCGAAAGTTTATTCAATCTTTATAGTTTGAACATATAAAAAGGCTGTCCAATGGTGAATTTTAGTGGAGATGAAAGCCGTCGCTTGTTCTGAAGGCATAACAATTTACTGTCCGGCTACCGGGAGATTTTCTTTCTTTAACAGTCCCTATCCCTCCCACAGTGGTTGCTCGGCTCTTGATGTTTATCCTAATGTAGGCTTTGGCCGTGTGGCCCCTTCGCCCGTTAATGGTGAGGTTGTTGCTATTAGAGCTGTTAAATGTCCCGAGGGCAAGGGTTTTGAAGCTTCAACACTCGATTATGTTATCTTATTACGTAGTCTAGAGAACCCTAAAAGATGGGTTAAACTTCTTCACGTAGAACCGCTTGTTAAAGTTGGTGATGTTGTTAAGGTTGGTGAGCCCTTAGGCTTCCTTCTAAGGTCTGGCTTCTTTGATTTTTGGACGGATCCGCATGTTCATATAGAGATCAGAAGCCCTTCGGATCCAATCCGTGCAAGGGGAGGTTTCACGCTTGAAAGACTTGTTGACCTAGACATTATTAGCGGTTTACCTAAGGGGCTTAGCGGAATCATTGTCGAGTCTAAGCCAGAATACGCCTTAGTTAGATTGAATGAGAGTATTGGATGCGGACTGCCAGTGGATATAGATGGAGAGATCGGCTTCCTGGATGGCGGATTACCGCATTATGGTTATTTTGGAGTTCATGTGCTTAAGGAGCCTTCTAAGGGGAGCAGTGTGAGACTATGTGGGGTGAAAATTGGAACTGTGGATTTCATTTTCAGCAACATGTGTATTGCAATTTGTTGCAAATCAAATTTCAAGTTAGGCGGTAAACCTGTTGGGCTTTCAACTTACATATACCCTTCAGGTAAATATTACTTGAAAATTGTTCCAAAAAAGACATGGGAGCTTAAACTGGAGAAATTTCAAGAGGTCTCCTTGGTTATCGCTTGAAGTTCCATTCAGTCGTAGAGTACTTTTCAACTGTTAATTTTTCGGCTAACTCCTTCTCAAAGCTTGTAACTTCTCCTAGAATTAGTTCAATTTTGAAAGCTTCCTCAAACCCTCTCTTCAACGCGTCCTTTAGCTCCTGAAAACTCACTTCCCTCCCCAGAAATGCCTCGATTGATGTGACTCTTTCCTCAACTGATTTTATAATTTTATCCCTTATTTTCTCGCTGGAAACCTTAAGCACCGTGAACATTAGCTTGGGGTTAACTCTGCGAAGTATAGTTCCATGCTGATGCACAACTCTCCATGATCGGGTTGCAGCATTTCCTGAAATCTTTTTCCCTTCAACCACAATATCATTTATGGGTTTGAACTCTGCTGGAACTCCAAGAATCCTCAGACCACGCACTATTCCCGAGCAGAGTGTTTCATAACTTTTCTGGAAATCCTTAGAGACAAGTGGATGATCTTCATCCACAGCAATGCTATAGGTTAACTCTCCATCTCTATCATGATAAACAGCCCCTCCACCAGTTCTCCTTCTAACATAATCTATGCCTAATCTCTTACATGCTTCAACATCAACTTCCTCGATCATGCTTTGAAAGTAACCTATGGAAACCGCTGAGGGCTCCCATCTGAAAAACCTTATAGTGTTCGGGACTATTCCCCTAGACCTTGCAATGGCGATAGCCTCATCCAAAGCCATATTGTAGTAGGCGTTATTTAACCCTGTGTCTAAGAGACGCCATCTTTCAACCACTACTTTCACCCGCCATTACAATGCATCTCGCAAGATCCTCGGGCGAAATCCCTAACAAAATAGCTCCCCTTTTCTCAGCCAAGGATTTAATGAAGGTTCCTAGGTCAGATTCACTTAGCAACCTTCCAACCAAAGCTCCTTCAAGTTCTTCGAGAAAATCCTCGGGGTGAATAAAGAAGTCTCCAGTTATTTTGACCTTAAGAATTCGACCATTATCTTTCTCTACATGGGCCTTTATAAGCTTACCACCCTCAACTTTGAACTCTGCTCTGCCCAAATAAACACCCAGCAGCAATTAATGATCTTAGTCGCCTAAATTGAGTATTGAATTTAAGTTTTTCGCGCGCTAGGGTGTTGCTAAATTCTTTGTTTTGACATTTTCTTGTATATGGTGATGTTTGGAGGTGAATGTTCGTTTAGGGGATGTTTTGGCATGTTAGGACGATTTGGAGGAGTTTGTTTGGGAGCCTTACCGCCATTCTGGTGCTGGTAGGCCTCCTAGGAACCCAATGGGCGTTTTGAAGGCTTTGATTGTTAAGCGTTTTAGAGGCATTCCAAGCGACGGGCAGTTGTATAGGCGCTTGTGATCCTGAACTGAGGGAGTTATGCGATGTAGAGGAGCGTGAGAAGCCTTATCATCCATCTCAGCTTACGCGTTTTAGACAGCGCGTAGGCCCTGAAAGGCTTGAGGCGATGATGGAGTATATCCTAGCAAGGCTTAGGGATGCTGGAGCCGTCAAGGGTGAGATAGTTGCATGCGACGCCACATTCATTAAAGCATACAGCAAGCGTGACCCAATAGATGATTCGAGGGGTTACAGCAATCCCCGATGCTAGGGTTGGAAGGGCTGAGAAGGGTTACAGGCTCGGCTACAAGCTCCACTTAGCTGTAGACGCCGGTTCAGGCCTTCCATTGGCGGTTATAGCTGCACCGGCAAACGAAAACGAGAAGAAGCATGCCCAAAAGCTGTTGGAGAAGACTGTTAAAGCCACAAATGGCCAAACCAAAGTTTTAGTTGCAGATTCAAGCAGAAAGCTTAGAAGGCATATATACTCCCCGTGGAATAAAGCCAGCAATACCCTACCCATCAAACCAGAGGCCAGCCGAAGCCGAGTTTCTACGCATAGACAAACGCTTCAAAGCCCATGGACCTGAAAAGGCTTTATAGGCATAAGGCTTCAGCCGAAAGAGCCATTTCAAGGCTAAAATAGCACCTAAGCCTAGAAAACCACAAGGTCAGAGGCTTGAGAAACATCCTCACCCACGCACTGCTATGCATCATAGCCATGCTGCTCGTAGCCTTAACAGCCATAAAACACGGAAAACCAAGACAAATAAGGGCAATAACAAGGCTAACATAAAATTAACAGGAAAACATCAATTTAGCAACACCCTGGCGCGCATAATGATCCAATGAATGTTAAACGAAGACATAATACTGGCGGCACTACTAACGCTTTCATCCCATTAATTGTCTTAACATCATGAACCATGATGACCCTAATTCTGAGCATTAAAAGTTCCAAAGGAAGAAAAAGCGTACGCTTAAATAATTTTTGCACACAACGACAATTATGTTAGCCCAACGGGAAATATGGACGGAAGATGCACCCTTGAATTATATTCGCGTTGTGTGACCTCTTTTAAGTCTGTTGGTTCAAGCTCTATTTTTAAGAGAGTTAGTAGGGCTTTCGCAAGCTTCTTCGCTGCTTCATAGTCCGGATGTTCTGGAAACTCTGGATTTGGTGTTGTTTTGGAGAGAATGCATATGCCATCCAACCCGCTTATGACGGCTTCCCCAAGTATAAGTCCTGTGAATCCTAGAATAGGGCCTTGGTAAGGCTTGGCTTTGAAAACCTGACAATACTTCTCAACAAGTTCGGATTTTGTCGCTGCGATATAAAAATCCTCTTCATTCATTGCATGGGCTGCTAAAGCTATAAGAAAATCAATACCCATATTTTTTAATAGTCTTATAGTCTCTTCGGCAACCTCCCTTTGTCCATGGAAGTTTGCCTGATAACCTGTCACGAGCAATAAGTTGTTGTGTAAATGTACTTCTACGCTTGGCTCCGTCATCATACCCAAATTTACAAATATGCCTCCCACTCCACTTGCAGCTGGATGCGGGTTGTATGACGGTAAAGTCTCATATAATACTGGAAAGCTTGTTGAATAAATCTTAGCAATCAACTTTGGATTAAGCTTTTTAACTAGGTATTTTAAAACAAGCCAGCCAACAGACCTTAATCCTGGAGAGGCTGCTACGGCAGTAGCATGGTCAAGCGTTAATTTCTCTAAAATGTTAACCCAACACTTTGGCATGGCCTCTACCATATGTATGTCAAGTCTCTTCTCCACGTTTTCTCTCGTGTCTCTCTAAGGACGCTCTCCTCAGCTTCTTTTAGGCGCTTCAACATTTCCTCAAATCTCTTAGCCTTTGCTTCTATATCGGACATGTCAATACTTAAACCGGTTATGGATGTTATAGCTTTCACCAAAGCTTCGGCCGCTTTGACATCTGCAAGGTATCCATAATACGTATATGCCAAGGTTTCACTTAGCAGGCATGCGGCGGGAATTCCTAGAGCCTTAGCATAGCTCAATATGATACCATTAGCTCCTGTGATGCATCCGCCATTCATTGGCATTATACCTTGCTTGGCAAAAGCGTTCAGCGTTGAGGCATCTGTGGCTGCTACATAGACCCTAGGCTCCCCAGTCCTACCTTCGACAACATAGGCAGCCATGGCGAAAATCCTCGAAATACCATAACGCCCACATATCTCGGCGACTATGGCGTCAACGAGCTCATTCTGTCCCTCAGGTGTAATTGGTTGAGCATTGCCAGTCACAAGAATAAAACTCCCTCCTTCACAGCATGAATAGTAGAGCTCAACTTTAAGCGGCTCTACAACCCCATCATCCCTTACAACAACAAATGAGGGAAAAGCGTGTGAGTAAACTTCAGCAAAAACCTCGGCTCCAAGTTTCTCAACCAAATAGTCCAAAGCAACTTTTGCCACATAACCGATGCCTGGAAAGCCAACAAGCATGCAAGGCCTATCTAACCTAACATCCCTCACAAACCTAAACCTTACAGGCACAAATGCTCAACCTCTACGCTTTTAAGAGTCATAACGTATACATAAACTGTGCGCAACAATAGCATGCGTAGAAGCGCATTCCCGTACTTCTCCTTCAACGCTTCAGCCACTTCCTCCCCTTCTCGGTGAGCCCAACGTAAAGTATTAGCCTCCCTCTAAACGTTATGTGGTGTCTCGTTATCAGGCCTCGCCGATGCAGCCTCCTGAGAACCGAGTACAGGTTTTTGTCAAAGCGTAGGTACAGTTTGGCGAACACGCCAGTCTCTCCGGTGGTAGTGTAGTGCCTTTCAGGCTGCCATGTTATGGCGTGGAGCAGAGAGGCTATTGGCACGGCGTCCCCGTCCTCGAAGGGAAAAACAGCCTTTGGAAGCCTGACGGAAAGGTTCTTCAAAACCTCGAGCAGCCTGACGAACACGAGCTTCTGAAAGGTGCCGAGCCTTTTTGTGGGTGGTGGAGAACGCTGCACTCTACCCTGTGAACGGGAAGGTCAACAGCATCCTCCTCCACCACTCCGTCCCTCTCTATCCTTCAGACTTCGCCGTCACCTTTCCCTCATCCGCGTTTACGACGCCCGTCCAGACCCTTCTACAGTCACATTTGAAGCTAAACGTTAAAATCCTAGGCAGCAGCGATATCCTCTCTGTGGCTTCGAACTCGCGCTCCTCGCCTCCCTCCGTGAATTTAACCGTCTTCACTAGCTTGAGCCCCCCTTGGAAGGTGTATGTATTTATCATCGATCTTGTAGCAGTCGTTTCTTACAATTATCTCTGAGCTTTCTTTTGCCGTTTTTCTTCCAGTATCTTGGCATTGAAACCCTTGTTACGTGTTTTGGAAGCCTCCCCTCTGCCTTAAGCCTCTTCAGCGCTGGGAAGCTCCTCCAAGCCTCATTGTTCTTTTTTATGATTTGCTGGGCTGTTGCCGAGCCAACCAGCGGAGCGTATTTTTCATGGAGGCGCTTGGGATGCCACTCGAAACGCTTGTAGCATATGTACGCATGTCTTCTTTCGAAGTTCACCTCATTATATAGCCTAGCGCGGTTGTCGGCAAGCTCCCATAAAGCAGGGCAATCTTCAACTATGAATATGTTGGCTCTCTCCACTTCAAACGCCCTTCTGAGCTTCAATGTATTTTTCAACGGCCTCTTTAGAAACGGCGCCTATCGCCGAAACATAGTAGCTGCGCGTCCATAGGGACGGCGGTTTCAGCAGCTCTGGGGACTCCTTTCTAAGGATGTTTGAGCTTCCGCCCTTAATTCTCTTCACAATCCTGTGGACTGGTATTGTTGGATAGGCCGATATGAACAGACGAACGTGGTCTGGGTTTACGGCAAGTTCAAGAACCTTAACCCCAAGCATCTGCAACCTGATAAATTACCTGCTCAAGCCTCTTCTCAACCTTACCCACCAGGACTGGCTTTCTCCTCTTTGGACACCAAACCAGGCGGTACTGGATTAGAAAAACCTTGTTCCTCGAGTGTTGATAGGCTTTCACAAGCCCACATAACTTGTCGCTACATCTAAGCCTATCGACAATCCATCCCAAGGTTAAAACCGTAGGCTTTCTTGTCGATTTCCTGGTAAACGTTGAAAAGCCTCAGCACAGCGTATTTCAAGCCGCGCTGCGAATAGAATTTACGGCTTCTTCCCCCATGAACTTTGTCAAGCCGTACGGCGAGATCGGTCTAGTGGGGTGAGACTCGTTTATCGGAAGAACAACGGGATCACCGTAGACAGCTGCGCTGCTGAGGCATATCAGAAGCCTACGCCTCCACGTAGGCAGGCGTCAGCCACGCTAGCTGGAACAGCTTCTCCATCCAGTTTTCAGGCAGATCAACGCTGTAGCCTCCGTAGATTACATATCCGTTCCTCGCCATCTGTTCGTAGGTGAACAGGATTTGCGGTTTGGAGCCCGTTTTCCCCGTCAAGTACTGCAGCCCCTGCAAAGCGTTAACGTTTAAGCCGAAGTAGCCGCTAAGCATGTAGGAGGCTTTCACGTCGCCTGCAACTGTCTGGCTACACGCTACGCCTTTAACCCACGCAGCTGCGCAGTATTCCGGCTGCCTGTAAAGCCAGAAATACCCCATGTAACGTTCCTGAAGGGAAACGGATGCGTACATGCTGTAGGAGCTTAGGGCCGCGACAGCTATAAGGACTGTTAGGGCGACCGCCTCCGCTGCCCTTCGCGAACCGCCTCGGGCTTTATACAGCCTTTCAAGCCCAAAAGCAGAGAGCATTATCAGCGGGATGCATAGGAAGTCAGAGCCCTGTACGCTAGGGTGAGCCCTAACGGCGAATCTCCGAAAACAGCGTATGCTTCAAGCCCCACGAGTGTTGAAAGCCAGAAAAGCGGCGCATGGCCGTTTTCGCCCTGCATGCTGCGTAGTTCTCCAACACCCAAAGCTATTAGCGGAGACGCCAGTATGAAGGGCGCCGCGTACAACATGTAGCGGCTTGGAGGGGTTGGAGCGTCAGGCGTTATAGGCCTCTTCGTGCAGAGGAAAGCGACGAGCGAAACGATGGCCGCTGACGCTATGCACGTGAATAGCGTTTTCCAGTTGGAGGCTTTTTGGGGTCTGAACGTTAAGTAAAGCGTTACGGCGAAGGCTAAGACCTGATAGGAGGCGGCTGACAACAGGTCGCTCGGCGTGACGGCCACCTTAAAGCCCCTATAGGCGTACAGCCAAAAGTACAGCGCCGTTGCAGCCGTTAGAATTGAGACGAGGAGGAAGCTGGACCCGTCTGGACTTACACCCCTCCTAACCCTTACAATGGAGGAGGCTAGGGTTATGGCGGCCAAGACTGCTATGGCAACTAAAGCGGTCAGGTGGTGCGCCATAACCAAGGCAGAAGAGGCAACCGCGAAGAGCAGCGTTTTCCTCAATTTTCCACGGCTCATGAAGATTAGAACGGAGAGCACATAAAGCGGGTTAGCATAAGTCTCCTTCGTAACCCCTGCCGTGAAGAGCGCGTGAGGGTAGGTGGTCGCCAACAAAATCGAGGAGGAAAAGGCCAACCTGCGGCTTCCGCTTATCCTGTATATCAGCGCGTAAAAGATTGGGATAGTTAAGGCTCCTGCCAGCGGGATGCCAAAAGCCATGGCCGCCATAGGCTTAAGCCCAGTGGCCTAAGAGAAAACTGCGCCGAAGAGGCTGTTTGCAGGCCAGTAACAGTTGTATCCATCCATCACGGCGTTGTCCAAGCTTATCGGCGTGCGCTCTAAGAGGAGCTCAGTGTTTCTGATTGGGCTCCAAGCGTCCGTTGAGAAGGGCAGCCCGCTTAAGATTGTTGGATAAAGCCTTAATGCAAAAGCTGCGAGAAAAGCCAAAACTAGGGGGTAGTATTTTTCTTCCATCTAAATTTCCCGTCGGTCAGGAGAACTCGACGCCTCGCGCTTGACATATAAACCTATCGTTCGCTTTCATCGCGCCCATAAATGTTGCAGGATTTCCCGCTCGCAATGTTCGCTTTGAATGTGCCATTAATGGCTATAGTGCCAGTATCGCCTCAGATTTCCTCAATTCTTTTGTTGTCGGGTCAACCTCTAAGCCTAAGCCTTCCAGGGCGTACACGCCTAAAACCTCCATATCCCCATCCTCGGCGAAGACAACTATGGTTGTGGCCTTCTCCCCTCCACATTCAATGAGGGCTTCACCTATCTCCCGCTCAACAAGTTTGCCTTCAATGGTTCTAAACACCCTTCTGCCCGTGGGCTTAAGCCCTAAACTGCGCAGCCTCGCCTGTTTAACCCATGTGTAGGTGGATCCGGTGTCAACTATAAGGTCCAAATCTAGAGTTTTCGATTGGTCGCCTGGGTTGCAGAGCCTCACCTTGGCGAATGTATGCCCCACTTAAACCCTCCACCACGTGTTAAACGTAAATCGAGCATATTTAGGTTCCTTTCAGAGCTCCAGATTTGAGCGGAGGATAACCGCTGAAACGAGCAGAGCGACAAGGATGAAGTTTAGGGCTACAACAAGCGGGTCTTTTAGACGCTCCCATAGACCTTAACACGTTTATCTCGTCCTTATGCTGGGCTAAGATGGTTTTGGAGGCTACTGCTATGCTGAAGCTGGAGAAAAGGAAAACTATGGTCGAGAGGATCAGAAGGGACTCCCTTGTAAGGCCGTACCTGTCCATGTAGCTCCTCATAAAATTGTAGGCTTCCTCAACGCCTATGTCTTCAACTCTGAACCGCGCTATTATCCGTGGCGTGATGCTCGGCGGCTCTTGGCCTGAAGTCGTGCTCGGAGGCGGGCTCGGCTCAGAGGCTTCTTTGGCTATTTCCTCGAAAATCCTGGAGGGTGTTATGGCGTCCCTGTCTATCTTGAACCTCATTAGCGTAACGTGTCCGTAGTCTGTTCCCCGCAGCCACTGTCCAACATATAGAGACGCCAAGATTTCGTCGTCCATGGGCGTGTGCGAAATGAAAATTCCCTTAACCTGCAGCTTCAGGTATCGGCTGATAAGACGCCTAAAACTAGCACTTTTGGCTTCTGTCTTATTAATGCTGGTGATAAGGAGATGGGGATCCCCCTAAGAAGCTCATGGTTCAGTCTTAAGGATTCACTTAAAAATTTAAGCGGGCCCGCGGGGATTCGAACCCCGGTTCTCCGGCTCCGGAGGCTTACGCACATGCAAGCCTGCAGACGTTTCGCATGTTCGGCGCCTTAGTCCGGGCTGGGCTACGGGCCCCCTTAGTCTATTTTAGGCGTTTTGGGATTAATTGTTATCGCGTCTGGTGGTTAGGGTTCTATGAGCTCCTCGTTTATCCACCAAGCTTTTTTCTTTCCAGCTCTCTCGCCTGGATAATACTCTATTATCGGCTGGCCGAGCTGCTTTCTGGAACTCTTCATTATCCGCTTCAGCCTGTTTAATACTAGCCAACGGTTGGTTTTCAGGTATTCAGCAAGCTCTGGGGTTGTGGCACCCTTGTAGTGGATTAGGTAGTCTATTATCTTATGGTCCAGCTCGTCGAGACAGAAAGCATGGGGGTTGATTTTGCCCCTCTCGTAGGTGAGGAGTTCTAAGTCTGCGAGGTACTTTTTGATTTGGGAGAATTCCGTTTCAAGCTTTTCCAGCCTCTTTTCAATTTCAAGGATTTTATCCGGTTTCGGCGTTCTTTGAAGTTTTTCAATTATAGCATCCCTTATGAAGTTGCTTCTTTCGCCTTCTGGAACCCTTAAAGCAAGCTCCTTGTAAACTTCTTCCGGGATTTTCACGGATATAACCCTCAACTCGTCTGCCACTATGCCCGCCTCAACCCCATGTTGGTTGCTTCATATTTCTTTGGGAAACTTTTTAAAAGCTGGGGTTTTCTAACCTTGCGCTTGAATTGAAAGGTGTGTTTCATGGCCAAGAGAACCACGATTTCCATTATAAAATGTGACGTGGGCTCCCTAGCTGGACATCACGTGGTTCCGAAACCATTACTTGATATAGCGGATAGAAACCTCAGGAGGGCGAAGGAGGAGGAGTTGATAAACAGTTATTATGTTTTTAATGTTGGAGATGACCTGCAGCTTTTAATGGTGCATGAGAGGGGGGAATCAAACCCCGAGATTCATGAACTTGCATGGAACACTTTTCAGGATGCTGCCCAAAAAGCTTTAAAGCTGAAGCTTTACGGAGCTGGACAAGACTTGCTCAAAAATGCCTTCAGCGGAAACATTCGTGGGCTTGGCCCCGGCGTTGCTGAAATGGAAATTGAAGAGCGCAAGTCCGAGCCTATAGTGGTTTTCGCGGCGGACAAGACTTCGGCTGGAAGCTTTAATCTACCGCTTTTCCGCATATTCGCAGATCCCATGAACACGGCTGGGCTAGTGATTGACCCCAATATGGCTGGGGGGTTCAAGTTTGAGGTTGTGGACGTCCAGGAGGGGAAGAAGGTTGTCCTCAAATGCCCGGATGAAATGTATGAGCTTCTAGCTTTAATAGGAACGGTTGAGCGTTACATTGTTTCAAGGGTTTGGCGGGCAAGAGACGACTTAATATGCGCCTCCGGCAGCGTGACGAAGCTTTCGCTGATCGCTGGAAAATATGTTGGGAAAGACGATCCAGTGATGATTGTTCGAGCCCAGCATGGACTGCCAGCCGTAGGCGAAATCCTTGCGCCTTTCATGCATACCTACCTCGTAGCTGGGTGGATGCGAGGAAGCCACTGGGGTCCAATAATGCCTGTTGGATTAAAGCATGCTCGTTGCACCGTTTTTGACGGACCCCCAAGGCTTGTAGCTTTAGGCTTCCAGGTTTCAGATGGAGCCATTGCAAGCGACGACGACGGCAATCCCATGATCGCAGACTTCTTCGACGACCCTGCCTTTGAACCTGCAAGGATAGAAGCCATGACGCTTGCAGCCATGCTTAGACGGATGGGAGAGTTTGAACCAGCCCGGTTGAGCGTTGAATCAATGGAATACACAACTCTGCCGCAGGTCATTGAGAAGCTTAAGGAAAGGTTTACGCCCATTTAGGCGACGTTGAAGCCCGCTGGATCTTGGCAAGCTCCTCACAACGGTTTTTCACAATTTCGTAGAGCCTCCTCCGAAGATCCTTTCCGTAAATCTTCCGCTCCCTGATTAGAGCGAACTTCTTAGCCAACTCCACGTCGCCCACACCCTTTTCGAGCCAAGCCTCAAAGTCTCCGCGATATAGGTGAAACTCTAAGGAGGCTTCGTCGATTTTTTGGATTATTTCACAGAACTCCATTAGGCTTGTTGCCGAAACGTTTAGGGGTTTTCCAACATCCACGTAAAAGTGGAAAGCCTTCTCTACGGGCAAATTCGCCATCACCTTTTCTGCTTTTTCGCCGTTAATTTCCGGCAAGCCTAAAGCTTCTTTTCCCTTCCTCGTTATAGCGTAGTATCCCTTGCCGAAGGTTTCGAGGTAGCCCTTTTTAGTCAATCCTAGCATATGCATCATAACCGTTGGAAAACTTAAACCTATTTCAGAGGCAACCTCCATGGGTTTGACTGGTTTGCCAAGCATCCAAACTGTTTCAAGAACTAGCTTCTTAACGGGGGATAAGCTCACTTTAACATCCTCGAGAGGCTTTATTTCTAACCTTGAGGCTTTTCAAGCTTTCGCCTCCGCGGTTTTATTGAAAGGCAAAGCTCAGGTAAAACTGAAATTTGAAAAGCCCCACAAACACCCTTATAGAAGCAACCAGTCTAATACTTGTGAAGGGTTAAACCTTGCCCGTGGAGAGGCTTTCAACTGGGGTGCCAGCCTTAGACAAGATGCTTGCAGGCGGTATACCTCGAGGCTTTTGCGTGGCCGTCACGGGTGAACCCGGCACTGGAAAAACAATTCTGTGCATACATTTCATAGCGCAGGGCATAGCCGAAGGGGATAAGTGCATTTACGTGACTACGGAGGAAAGCCGCGAGTCCATTATAACTCAGGCTGAACAGTTTGGATTCGATTTCGCTGGCGCCATAAGGGACGGCAAACTTGTTTTAGTTGACGCTTTAATGGGAACCGAGGACAAGTGGACTATTAAGGCTTTAACCGTTGAAGAGCTCGTAAACAAGGTTATTGAGGCGAAAAAGGCGCTTGGTTACGGGAGAGCCCGGCTGGTGATTGACTCGCTTTCGGC
>Ga0209225_1002944_pt1 | contig 14752 bp, 10 predicted proteins | sample WasSprMetagenome_FD_184732 | JGI IMG/M metagenome (GOLD analysis project Ga0209225, IMG submission 184732) | Sulfidic aquatic microbial communities from Washburn Spring, Yellowstone National Park, USA - WS (SPAdes) (version 3) | ecosystem: Environmental > Aquatic > Thermal springs > Hot (42-90C)...
GTTGGCTGGTGATCTTTCCCATGTTGAAGTCTTGACGAAGCTGGGTTTGGGTTTAAATGAGGCTAAGGTTTTCCTAAGCCTTTTGAAGCTTGGACCGGCGACGGCGAAAACAGTTTCAAAGCATGCTGGGGTAGCCCGCGAAATAGTCTACCAAACAATGATTAAACTTGAAGAAAAAGGGCTAATAGAAGTTGTATTGACTTCTCCTAAAAAGTTTAGGGCAATCCCCATAGAAGAAGCCATAGATCTTTTATTGAAAACCAAAAATAGAGAGTTAGCCGAAATAAAGGCAAAAACCCAAACACTCCTAAACGATTTTAAAGAAAACCAAGCCAGCGCGTTACAATGGGAAACCCAAGGATGCACTTATATTCCCAAAAACCTAGTTGTTAAGAGAATAGGTGAAGCCATAAATAGAGCCCAAAAAAGCATCGACCTCTACATTACATGGAAAAGGTTCCTCCAAGGAATGACAAAAAGCTTTGCCGAAAACGTCAAAAGGGCATTGGCTAGAAACGTAAAATTCAGAATAGTTATGGAGAAACCTGAAGAAACAAAGGCTTTACAAGATGGGATGCAACTTTGCAAAACCACTCCCAATTTCCAGATAAAATTTATTTCAACCCATCCCAGAACCGTATTCGGAATATACGACCAAAAAGAAGCCTTCATAGTCATAGATCCAAAAGGCTCTCTCCAAGACTCGCCAGCAGTATGGTCAAACGCCCACAGCATACTATCATTAGTCCAAGACTTCTTTGAAATTTTATGGCTAAACGCCGTAGAAGACCCCTACAGCACAAGTGTGAAAAATGTTTAACCCTATATGAGCGCGCATGATGCGGATTGGCGATATTATAACGGTTTTCCTGAAGTTTCGCCGTTGTTGTCTTTCCAGTCGTAGCATGGAACGGAAACTGGAATTAGTAGACGCTCGAGAGTGGGTTTAGGCATGGTTTTCCATTACGCCTTTTTTTAAAAAAAAGAGGTTGGGGAGGTTGTTGAGTTTATTTTCGTGCAAGCTTCCTGACGGTGTAGAGAATGTACACGACTAGAATTGCGATGACAATTATGGCTATGGCTAGCGCCGTGAACATTGGCGTGTAGTCTGTTGGCGTTGGAATTTCTGGCGTTTCTGGCTCTGGTGGCGCTGGGCCTACTGTTATGTAGGTTGCTGCTGAAGAGCTGCCGTAGGATTCGTCGCCTTCAAAAGAGGCTACAATCTTGTATGTGCCTTCTTCTGGCGGCGTCCATGCTAAGCCGAAAGAGCCTGTGTAACCATCAGTCGTCACAGTGCCGATATCAATGTAGGTGCCATCCTCACGGATAGCCGTCAACTTAACTGGAACGCCCTTGATTGTTACGTTGTGGTAGTATCCATCTATTGGCATTTGGAAGTGTAGGTAATCCATCCAGGTGGCCATGCTTTCTTTGGCGACGCATGGCGTTCCAGGCTGAGCGGGGGACATATCAAGCACGCTGCCTTTAATTACAACGCCTGTACCTTTGGGCACGACGACATCCGGTGCGGTAACAGTTGTTTGGCTTTTACCCTTGCCAAAGACAACCATTGTTCCATCATAGTTGCTTGCTGCGGTTAAATATCCCTCTGCTGCTGCACCTGCTTGGAGACGAGTACCCGAAATTTTCCATTGGAATTTGCCTGTCTTTGCGTCGAGGCAGATCAAACCCCAACCGCGCGTGTGTGGTTGGCTTGGAGTGTGTTCGTTGTTTGAAACGTAGATTTTATCGCCGATGACTCTTATTTCCTGAACAGAGTAACAAGATGTATAATTATAGTGGTATGGCGTTTCGAAGGGTGGTGCCGGATCTACATAATGCCACACTACTTTGCCTGTTGTTTCATTGAGCGCCCAGACTCCTGTATATCCCACTGCGTATATCAAGTCTTCATATGCTGCTTCGTCGTACATCCAGAATTCACCCCATGGATAAAAGTCCGGTAACTCTGTTGTCCATAGTACTTTACCTGTTTGTAGCTCCCAAGCTTGGATGATGCCCCGCTCTAGCTCAGCAATGTATCTGCCATGCCTGCACCATGCGTTGGTCGGTCGGTAGGCTGTTTGCATATCGTTTAGTGGCGAGGTGTAGTTCCAGAGGCTTTTTCCGGTTTTTAGATCGGTTGCGTTGAGAGTGTATCCATAGAAGCCTGCGTATACGAATCTGTTCTGGTTTACGCTGATCATTGACTCATAGTCTATGGCGCCGCCAATGTTTCCGTAGGTGCTGGTCTGATAAGGCGTCCTGTAAGACATTGGCAGGTAGACGCTGACGTTGCTGACCACTCTGCTGGCAAAGTTTGTTGATGTTCCCCACGAATCCCATTTAATTAAGAAACCATCGTAGCCTGTTGTAACAGTGATGTTGGGAGCAGGTGTTGCAGTCCTACTTGCAACAGCTCGGAAGCTGTAATAGTAGCCGTCGCGATAGAATAATTCGGCAACACCGCCTGTTCCCCAGCTTGGTAATGTAATGTTCGCTGACACAGCACCTGTTAAAGGAGTAATTTTGTACAGTCTGTTGCCGCTGATAGTACTAAGTTCCACCGAGTAACCCACATCTGCCACTTCGCCTGGAACGGCCGTGCCAGTGCCTCTACGGTAGGCAATATGAGTTGGGGTAACACCGCCTTTGGATGTCGGAATCGCATAGTAAACTTGGCCTGTGCGTAGATCATAGCAAACTGCACAACTAGTTGGTACACCATCAATTACCTCATACCTTGTCTGGTAGCATCTACCCATGAAAATTACACTTGGAGTGCCTGGACTGGAAACTAATGAGAATTGCCCTGTTTCCCCACCGATAATTCCTGCAAGTGCGCCTACACGCTTCCAGACGATATGCGGAGTTTCTACTGATGGAATGTATGGCCCGTAATAGTTGTCATGCCAAGCATTACTTGTGACCCCTGCAATGTTTGCTTGGTTCCATGGATAATTACCAGCAATCACGTTCCATTCTCTGTTGTTTGGCTCAATTGGTCTTTGCCAATAGTCTGCGGGTAGCGGTGAATGCCAAGAAGGCACAATGTCCTTTTGCACAATCAATGTTACTACTTGGGATGTAGCAGGTTTAGCGTAAATTGAAGGGTTGTAGATTGCGTTTGCAAAATAGCCTGTGCGTGTTGTTGAATAGTTTCCATTTCGGTAATATCCAGCCGGGAACCATTCGCCTAAAAACTTAAATTGAAACTTGTACTCGCCGATTGCCTCAGGGTAATACAAAAACCAGCTGGTTCCATCAGCGACATATGACCTAAGATTAACTGTCTCATTTGATCCATCAGGCTTTGTAATAGTCACTACGTAGTGAGCCATGTACTTACCCTCACCAGATGGAGGAGTAATCCACACGTTAACCAAAGCTATTTGGCCAAGACCTATAACATGGGGGGTTACGCTTATAAACGCCATCGGCTCAATAACATAATCAGCTGTTTCTCCAGCAGGTATTGTAGTAGGCCCCTCATAACCGCCGCCAGGTGGTCCACCCTCAGTATATGCCTGCGCCTGTACAGATGTTGCCGTCAGCATAACGGAAGCCATCAAAAAAGCTATAATGATTGCAGCTGTTTTCGCCATGTTCTTTGACAGTTTCATTTTCTTTCCCTTCTCCATATCTTTTCTAATAATCTGCAAAGTTATGTTAAGTGCAAGGGGGTTATAAAATTTTGGTGTATTTTGGTTTTAGCATCTGAAGGTTTTTGGCTAGCTCCACAGACTGGAAAATTAATCAAGGAGGAGAAAAATGCGGTGCAAGGCAGCTTGTGGAGCTAGCTTTCAAACCCTCCATTCAAAATTTTGTAGACAAATTTTCTGTTTAAGCTTTATGGTTCATTAAAGAAAAAACTTGAAAGGACAATTCAAAGCCATGCCACCTCAAAACCTGAGAGCCAACTAAACAATCAAAAATAAGCCCAAAAATCCACCACATTCCATTAATAATGTTTAATCGAAGATTTTGACCGAGCTGGAAATGCACGGCTTTACGCCCAATTTTTAGAAAAAACCGCTTGACGCATAGATTGAAGTTTAGACTTGTTTAAGGAAAACACCGAATGTTCAACTCCCAAGAAATAAGGAACCCTTGAAGGCGGGTTTGTGTGGACTATAAAGCTTATAGGGTTTAGTGTAGATTGCGGAGGAAATGTAAGAAGTGAAACAGAAGAGACAAGCGTGTTTAAATTGACTTTGGATGTTTCTGTTCTTTCCAAGCCTTCATGGTGTCTAGCAATTGATTTCGTAATTTATTTTTCAATTCAGCATTTAAGTATGTTGGGTTTATTTGCTCTTTTTCATGTTTTTTAAGCCATTGATAAAAGCCTTCAAGTTGCTTTTCGAAATTACTTTTAGTATAAACGTTTTGATATAAATTAAACAAAGATGCAAAATCTTCCTTGGTTAATGCGTTGCATTCAGATTTCCATTTAAGCCAAAGCTCGTTGAACTGTTGAATTTTTATTTTGGCAGGTTTAGCCTTTTCAACTTCTTCTCGAGCCCACTTTTCCGCCTCTTCTAAGCTAGATCCTTGTTTCATGAAGGCTTTTTTAAGCCTTTCAAAGGCATCATCCTTTGTAGCTGCAATGTAACTAACTATCTCAGTGGCAATTTCCGCGTCTAAATCAATTCTACCAGCATCGCGTATCATTATTTCACGAATGCCTTGGCCTATCTCTTCCCAATCTTCATCTGAAAGCTCAAAATTCTCTTTCCAACTTAGCCATTCCTCGTTAAACTGCTCTTCATAGAGCTGTAGCAGTTCTTTATAGGCTCCAATGATATAGTAGCCCTTTATTGGCTTTTGAGTTAAAATGACCCAGCCGGGGCCATATTTGCGGCCAACCTCGAATTCGGTTAGAATATGTTGCTTTCGCGTTTTTTTATTGTCCTCGTCTACAAAGGTTACACCGTTAACTTCTGAAGCAGGAATCAGTTTAATTTCAATTTCATCAAGCGAAAATTCATAATCATTTTTTGAAAAAAGCTCATTAAAGCCCGTAAAGTAACTATGCAAATTATCAGGACTGACGGCAATGTGTTTAGGCATTTTTTCACGAAGATGCTTATAAGCGGGATCCGACGAGTATAAATGCCTTTTTTCGTAAAAATCTTCAATCTTAAAGCCTAAAGTTAACAGCTTTTTAATAACAGCAGTTAAAGGCAGGAAAGGAAAATCTTCAAGCTCTCTTATGCGGGTTATCCGTTTAAGCTTTTTATTCTCCTCAATCAATTTCTCAATATCTTCGTCAGATAACGATTCTATTGCCTTAAGATTGCGATGACGCCTTACTATTTTCTCAACTTCCCCACGTTTCTGTTCTGGAATGTTGTAGCAGACGCTTTTAGGGCTTTCAATTTTTTTCTCAATGTAGCCCTCACCGCGGAGGACATCTAATTTTCGGACTAATGCAACTCTGAAATGGTTCTCGTCGTCGCGAAAGCTTTTAGCATATTGCGGAAACAAGGCTTCAGCAATTTTAACGAACCTTTGTTCTCCTTTTTTAAGTAAAAAACCTAAAACGTCTATTTCTAAATCGTCAAACTTTCTTTTGCTCATGTTGCCTCACTTTTGTGTAATAATTACAAATTATTAATTATATAAGAGTTGTGAAAAAATTATAGTTGTGAAAAAGATATGAATGAAAAAACCATCCTAAATTTTGCGCTGATTTTCCGCACTGACTTGAGGACTTTCGAGAAAATAAGGGCTTATCTGCTGAAATCTGGCGCATCTTTAATCTATCAAACGAAAAGCACCGAGAAAATCTTTGTTTCAAGGATTGGAAGCCGTGTTTTGAAAGAAGGAGAGGAAATCAATGAGTGGGCTTAAAGAACTCATTGAAGCTGCCAAACGCTGGGCCGAACGCGGCTTTCAAGTTGTGCCGTTAAAACTCGCTTTGAAAGAGGATGGCGATAAAAGACTAGAACCGTTTTACAAGTGGAAAAGTGAGCCGTATCAGGGGTTTGAAAGGCTAAAATGGGAAGGAGCTAATGCTTATGGAATTGTTTTGGGGCCTACACAGAAAGGTTGGCTAGCTTACGTTGATGTTGACTTAGATGCTCCGGTTAAGTCTGATCCGTTTACAACTTTGATGAGGGCTTTCCCTGAACTGCAAGACACATATATTGAAAAGACACCTCATGGCTTTCATGTTTTCTTATACCTTGATAAGCCAAGCGAAGCCAAAAACATCAATTTTAAACCTCAATGGGGCCTTGAACTTCATGTAAGCGAATTAGCCATAATGGCCCCTTCAAAATATGAAGGCGGCTCTTACACAGTTTACCATGATGCTGAACCTGTCAAAATCAGCGATTTCTATGAGAAGTTTAACGAGAAATTCAGCAAGCCTCAATGGTTCAACCTACCTGAAAAGCCGAAAGGAGGCTATAAGGGGCGTAATCCTCCATGCATTGAAGCTTTGCTTGAAGGCGTTGAAGAGGGCATAAGGAATGAAACCGGCATACGTTTAGCGGCCTACTTCCTTAATTTCAGAGGATTAGCAAGAACCAAAGCTTTAGCATATTTGCAGGAGTGGAACAACAAGAACCGGCCGCCCATGCCTCAAAACGAGCTGAACAACATTTTAAAGAGTGTAGAAACACACGGCTATATCTATGGCTGCCAAGACGAATTATTAAGCCGTTTTTGCAATGTTGAAGCGTGTCCGTTTGGAGAGGCTGAAGAGGCTAAGTCTAAAGTTGTGCATACTCCAAGCGCGGAACTTCCAGACGGCCGATTAATCGAGGAAACTTTCGACGGTAAAGATGTCTACTTTCTAGTTTATAATCCGCAAACAGGGCAAGTAGAAAAGGCTAAAGAAATCGAGTGTGAAGGAATTGTTTATAGGCCCATAAATAGCCCAGAAGTTTGCAATGGCTTGGTTCTGCTTCCAAGTGAAGCTCAAGAATATGAGTCGGAAGAAAAACTTTTCCAGGAAGTTTTAGACTTTTTAAACCGTTGGCATCATCAGCCCAACGAGTTTGAGCGGAAACTAGACGCCTTCTACGTTTTCCTCAGCTATGTCTATGATTTATTGCCTAAGCTACCCTACCGGCGGGCTTTAGGGGCTTATGGGCGTGGGAAAACCGCATGGTTGGATACCGTTGGCTCCATATGTTATCGGCCTATGGTTCTTGCCGGCTGTGATACCGATAAGGCGATTGTGAGGATGATTAACAATTTCCGTGGAACAAGCGTTGTGGATGAAGCAGACTTCGGCAAGTCAAGCCTCTACGCATTTATAGTTAAAATTCTAAACGTTGGCTACGATAAAAGGCTTGGCTTTTACGCTAGGGCCGACGAAAATAACCCAAAAAAAGTGCTAATTTACAACGTTTTCGGACCTAAAATTTTGGCAACCCGCAAAGAGTTTTATGATGCGGCTTTAGAATCTCGCTGCTTGACTTTCATAGCTCAAGAAAAAACCAAACCCATGCCCCTTTTCCGCGACAAAAAGTTTCTAGCTGAAGCCCTAGCCCTCCGCAACAAGTTGATTCTATGGCGTTTCCGAAAATACAACGAGTTGAAGGCAAAAATCGAGGCATTGGAAACTCCGGAAATTGACTTGGAGCTTAAAGTTTCCAGCTCCCGTATTAAAGAGGTTTTAACTCCGCTGCTTCTGTTGAATCCAGATTTTAAACGAGAAATAGAGGCCCTAGCCCAAGAACTGGAAGAACAACTTAAGGCTTCTGACGCTGACTGGCAACTTGAAGAAGCTCTAAAAGACGTCATATCACGGGTTTATGAAGAGGTGCCGATAGGTGAGACAGGTTCGGAAGGACTATTAGCGAGCCCCGTAGAAGAAAAGGAAGGATTAAGCCGATACATGCAAATTAAAACCGAAAAAGTTATCCTCAGAATTCCACTAGTTAAGCTTGCCAAAATAATTCTCGACAACCCAAACCCCGATTCCGAGGAACTCAAAAGTCTTAACCAGAAGCTCAGCCGAATTGCCAAAACACGCCTTGGCCTCAAAGTGGTTAAAGACCGTAAGCGAAGAACTATCCTCGAAGTTCCATGGGGGCTCGCCTATAGGCCTTCCGCACCTATCAAACCTATCGGCACCCCAACCATAAAAGTCATCGAGTTAGACGATAAACATCCGTTTGAAAAGCAGGAGCCTATTATAGTCTCACCAAAGGAGTTTAGCCCCGAGGAAAACGAAAAACGCCTTAAAGTTTGGAATGCTTTGGCTGAGGCAAGCCTCATTCGCGGTTCAGCCTTCTTGGATGAGGTTGTTCAAGCCACGGGCTTGCCGGAAAATGAGGTTAAAGCAATTCTGGAGCAGTTCCAAAGAGAGGGCCGAGCCTACAGCCCACATCCAGATGCTTGGAAAATAAGCCAGCCCCCGGAAAAATCACAAATCAAAGTTGTGGCTTGGCTAGGTTTAACCGCGAAAATCATAAGCTGGCAAGCATGGAAGGCTACAGAACAGCTCCACAGGCTTAAACGTAATTTACAACTTGAACTAGACTTCCCAGACAATACAAAAATAAAAGTTACAGGAGCGTTAACATGGTTCATCGCCAAACTTAAGGCTGTTGAGCTTTTTGGCGATTGGCGTAAAAGGCTAAACTTGACAAGGGATTCAACGCTTCCAGGCTGCATAGGGCTTGGCAAACCCATACCGCCCAACACTTGCGAAACATGCGCCAAGTATAGTGATTTTACATGTGAAGAGCTCAAACAGAAGGGCCGCGAATACTTTAAACAGTTTATTCAAATCAAGTATAGGCGGTTTTATGCTGATGTCTATCTTTACCTTTGCGAAACTCCTTTTCGGCTAACACCAGATGGATGGAGAGCTTTATGGCTATTAATATTCCGCTATATTACAAATCATAAGGAAAATAAACGAATTCATGATCAGTATTTCGCTATCACGGATGATTATGCAGCTTTCAGCGTTGTAAGCAGCGACACAACTAGTATAATCGATGCCATCCTTAACATCCTTGAAAAGCCTGAAAACATGAAGCGCGTTGGAAGAGTGGTTTCTGTAATTTCTGAGGAGGCTTAAGATGTGGAAAATGCTAAAACGTGTTTGCCTTTGACACAAGCTATAGATGATATTAACAAAGCAAAGCAGATAGTGCAAGCCGTTGAACAACTTTTTGAGGGGGGTTTAAAATGGATGCCGTTTTTTATGGTAAACGCAAACGGTTCCTAATCTACTTAAACCAAGATGTTTACAAGGCGTTTAGGCAACTTTGCCGAAGCAAACAGAAACGAGCAAACAGGCTAATTGAAAGCTTCATGCTTACTGCCATTGAAAACCCGTTTTGGCTGGAGTACTTCAGCCGCCAACACCCGCAAGTTTTCCATGAACCTTCAGAAGTAGAAGAAAAAAGCGAGAGGGTTAAACGCTTGATTGAAGAAGCAGAAAAAGTTTTAGAGGCTCTTAAGTAATGGCTGATTTGACTCCAGTGGAAAAGTCCGCTTTTGCGATAGAAGCTCAAAATGGGCTCAAATATTTGGCAGACAGGTCTTAGGTTCAACGTTTTTATGTAGGAAGTGTGAATGCATGCGCATTATCATTATGAAACCCTTCTAAAAGGTGTGATGTTTGAGTAAAGAGTTTTTCCACATAAACCGCATAAGCCTAAAACGTTTCGACGTTAAGAAAGGCAAGTTTATCGTTAACATAGCTTATGAAACAGCTGCTCCAAACCCAACAGAAAGAGTTGTTGGAGTGGCTGAAGCCTTCGGTTTAGGCTTAGACAAATGGGAAAAATTCGTAATTTACGATAATGTTGAGCTTCGGATAGGGCCGACGGACATTGTTTATATTACAGGTGACAGTGGAAGCGGTAAAAGCGTTTTGCTTAAGGCTTTGGAGAAGGATATTCGCCAAGACTTAAGGTTAACCACAATAAACATTGCCGACATTAAGCCTGAACCGAACAAGCCCCTAATCGAAACAGTTGGCAAAAGCCTTGAGGAAGCCCTTGAGCTTTTAAGCCGTGTAGGCTTAAACGATGCCTTTCTGTTTCTCCGCACTTATGAGCAGCTAAGCGATGGGCAAAAATACCGCTATAAAATCGCCAAAATGATTGAAAGTGGTGCGCAGTTCTGGATAATGGACGAGTTTGCAGCAACCCTTGATAGGGACACAGCGAAAATTGTGGCTTACAATCTTCAAAAGTTAGCGAGGCAATATGGCAAAGCTGTTTTGGCTGCTACTACGCACACGGATCTCTTTGAAGACTTAAACCCTTCAGTGCACATACACAAGCGGTTCGGCAAGGAGATAACCGTAAACTATTACCCAAACACGCCAGCCAAAGAATGCAGTCTTGTCCGCGAAATGCGTATAGAAGAGGGAACATTTGAAGACTGGAAGAAGCTCACTCACTTCCATTACCGAAGCCATAAAATTGCTGGTCCACGTAAAATATTCCGCCTCGTCCGAGGAGACGAGACATGCGGAGTTATAGTTTACGCCTACCCACCACCAATATGCTTTGGCCGAAAACTTGTCTTGCCAAAAATGACGATGGAAGAGCTTAACGAGAAATTGAGCACCATAAGCCGTGTGGTTGTGCATCCAAAATATCGCACGATAGGTTTAGGTGAAAAACTTGTAAGGGAAACTCTGTCATTAGTGGAGACGCCTTACGTGGAGATGCCCGCTGTAATGGCAAAGTATAACCCGTTTGCAGAGAAGGCTGGAATGCAGAAAATAACCGAGCAGCCTCCGCCAAAAGAAGCCTTAGCCATAGCAGAAACCATAAGCCAGCTTGGATTCAACATCCACTTGTTAGGAAGCGAAAAATACGTTCTAAACAAACTACAAACTCTGAGTGGTGAAGATTTAAACAAGATTAGAGAGGCGTTCATAAAGCATCCGCACACGCGTTTCATGAAATATTTCTTTAGCCACATGCCCTTCGGAAGAAAAGAAGCTTACAAAAAGGCAGTTATGGAAGCAAGTTCGGAAAAGCTGACAAAACTAATCAAAATCTCAGGTTTACTTCTGCAAACCAAAGTTTACATGTTTTACCGCCAAAAACGAAAACCAAAAAATATGCCTAAAGGTGAGGCTTAACATGGCTGAAACGGCTCCCGCATTTAAGCCCGCTTTTCAAATTAAGAATGAAAACAAGCCCGTCTGCCCAGAATGTAGAAGCCAACGCCTTTTCCGTGATGGATTCCGCCGTTTAACAAACGGCAAAACCGTTCAAAGATGGCTTTGTAGGTCCTGTGGATTTCGCTTTTCATGGCCTAGGGTTGAAAGGCAACATGGAAGGCAGAATTTAAAAACAAAACGTAACATAAAAACAAGTGAATGCAGCTCCGGAGCCCTGGCCCTTCTGGAGCGTAGGCTGAGTGGGGCCATGAACGAAAATGAAGAGAAAACGACAAGCGGGCTTGCGGGAGCCACAACGACGGACAAGCTGGATGTCAAAGGAAAAATCTTAGAATTTGCTTGGTATTTAAAGAAAAACGCTTATGCAGAATCAACAGTCACAAGATACATTAAGGCTTTGAAAACTTTGCAGAAACTTGGCGCTGACATTTTAAACCCTGAAAACGTTAAAAACGTTATAGCGATCCAAAAATGGAAGGAAGGGACAAAACACAATTACGTAAACTTCTATGATGCCTTCGCCAGGTTCATGGAAATAAAATGGCAGAAACCAAAATATTCCTACGAAGCTAAACTGCCGTTTCTACCGTTAGAATCTGAAATCGACTTGTTAATTCATAAAATGCCACGTAAAATAAGCGTGGTTCTGCAGCTTATCAAGGAAACAGGCGCAAGAATAGGAGAAGCCCTCCGGCTTAAATGGGTTGACGTTGATTTTCAGCGCAACCTCATAACCATAAATAGCCCTGAAAAACACGGCAAAACTCGAATCTTCAAAGTTTCAAAAGAGCTTATTCAACGAATAAACATGCTGCCTAAGAAAACCCAGTATGTGTTCCGCAGCAAAGAAGAAACTACTGAAGCAAGCTTAAAAATCAGTTTAACATCAAACTTTTTCAAAAAACGCAAACGCCTAGCCTTTGAATACCAAAACCCACGCCTCAGCCAAATAGGATTCCACACTATTCGCCATTGGAAGGCAACCCTCGAATACCACAAGACGAAGGACATTCTACACGTTAAAGAAATGCTTGGACACGTAAGCATAGACAACACTTTAATTTACATAACCCTTGAAAAAGCCCTGTTTGGATCAGACAACGAAGCAGAATTTCATTCAGCAACAGCTCAAACAGCAAGCGAGGCAGCTAAACTCATAGAGGTTGGCTTCGATTACGTGTGCACAACGCCGGAAGGCATAATGCTGTTTAGAAAACGCAAATAAAAACACTAGAAACACCTTAAAACAAACTAGTAATGCTTAAATCAAATGTCAAAACGAATATTTAATAGGCTTTGCAGAGAGGGCCCGTAGCTCAGCTAGGTTAGAGCGACAGGCTCATAAACGCCATGTGCTGAGAGACCTGTTGGTCGGGCGTTCAAATCGCCCCGGGCCCACCATAAACTCTGGAGAATTTTAAATGGAAGAATCTGAAACGAAGAAGAGGAAAAAGAAAACGCAAATTGCTGTTTTGATGGAGCATGAAGAAAGCCAAACATTCTTTGAACTAGTTAAAGCCTTAGAAGAGCTGGAAAAGGAGCAAAAATTTGTTGATGTCCAAATTTGTGCTAGATGTAAAAGCCCTAAGGTTCGCAGGGTTGGAACAATGAATGGAGACTTATTGAGTCATATGGGAATACTTCCGCCCAAGTTTGAATTTGAAGAATGTGGCTGGAGAGCAAGAATTGTTCTAAAGGCGACAAACAGACCGCTTAGCATAAAAAACATTGAAATAATCACCGAGGCCAAAAGCATAGAAAACAGCCAAAAATAACTTAGAAAAGGGTCAAAATGTGCCCTAAATTTTGCCTTTACATTTTTAATTTTACAACCAAGCTTGCTGTTCTTTTTCCAAGCTCTTTGCAGTGTTCAAGTTCTTTTTTGGCGGGGTTTTCTACGGCTGCCGCGCCATAGTGCTTGTCATCTGCTCTTCCCTGCACTATCATGCCGTGCACCAGCATGGCTTGCAGTATGGATAGGAGGGTTGTTTCTGCGCCTGTTGCTGTTCCGCCAGAGCTTGTGAAGGCTGCACCCACTTTGCCCTCGAGTTTTTCGTGGATTTTAACTGACTCATCTATTAACGCCTTAAGTTTAGAGGACATTTGTCCAAAATAGGTCGGCGAACCCATTATGATGCCGTCCGCGTAGACTAAATCTTCAAGGCTTGTCTGTTCAACTTTCTTAACAACAACTTCGACTCCGCCAACTTGCCTTGCTCCTTCAGCAACTGCAAAAGCCATCTTCTCGGTATTCCCAGTTTTTGAGTCATAAACCACCAAAACTTTCGCCATTCAAACACAAGCCTAAACAGTAGATTTTAATCTGCTTTTGTAACTTTAAATTTTACTAATTCAGCATTTCACATTTATGCGTTGGAAGTATTCTTTCATAAGTTGTTTGGGGAGGGCGGAGGTGTTTCAGGGGGGAGAAAGGAGAGAAGGTAGAATTAGAATTTTCCACCACCCTCCCCACAATTCTCAATAATGGAAAGGCATGTGCTTTTAAACTTTTTCTTCTATTGCCAATTAAACTTCCATAATTTGTATAAGATTCTGTACAAAAACGTAAAATTTAAAGATTTGGAACTTGCTCTTAACGCTTTTTACCCATTTCTTTTATGATTTCGTCAACACTCATTATTTTGGCATTGTAAACATACTCTAGATACTTTAACCCCTGCTCATGTTCTTCTTGGGTGAAGGACTCTACGCCGTCTTTGGCTATTATTATCTTGTATCCCCTGAAGAAGGCGTCTGCAGCCGTGTGCCTAACGCATATATGCGTGTGCAAACCGCCAAGAATCACGGTTTTTACGCCTTCCCCGCCATATAGGCTTCTAAGCAGCGAATCCAAACCAGTTTCATAAAAGCCGCTATAGGCGCGCTTTTCCACGATGAAGTCTTTTTCCGTAGGCTTAAGCTCTGGAATAACCTCGGCGCCTTTTGTTCCTTTTATGGCGTGTTTACCCCACTTTTGAACAACTTCAACGTCATGGGGATAGTGCGCATCATTGCTGTAAATCACTGGCACGTCGAATTTACGAGCAGCTTCCACAAGCTTTTTCAAGTTTGGAACTATATTTGCAGCGCGTTCACATTTCAAATCGCCGGTAACAAAATCGTTAAGCATATCGATTATTATTACAGCAGCATTTTTCAAAACCACACCACTTCCTCCAATTTAAAAATAATTATCTTTAGGGCAATATTTAAGGAAAGTTGTCTCACTTGGCGATTTCTAACATGTGCCATCCATCTGTAAACTTTTCTGCGCCTTGTTCTTTGACTAGAACAGTGTCTTCTATGCGGATTCCGCCGAAGCCTACAATGTATATGCCTGGCTCGATGGTTAAAACATTGCCCGTTGCCAGTTTTTCTTTACTCTGCGGACTTAGGGTTGGCGGTTCATGAATTTCTAAGCCCAAGCCGTGCCCCAAACCGTGAACAAAATATTCGCCGTACCCAGCTTCTTCTATAACCTTTCTTGCCGCAGCATCTACGGCTTTTGCTTTTGCTTGCGTTTTTACGGCTTGAAAGGCTTTTTCCTGGGCTTTTTTAACAATTTCGTATAGCCTTTTTTGTTTTTCTGAAGGTTTTCCCGCCACAAAGGTTCTGGTCATGTCTGAACGATAATGC
>Ga0209225_1002949_pt1 | contig 14737 bp, 10 predicted proteins | sample WasSprMetagenome_FD_184732 | JGI IMG/M metagenome (GOLD analysis project Ga0209225, IMG submission 184732) | Sulfidic aquatic microbial communities from Washburn Spring, Yellowstone National Park, USA - WS (SPAdes) (version 3) | ecosystem: Environmental > Aquatic > Thermal springs > Hot (42-90C)...
TGATATTTATCAGGTCTACCGGTATTAGAGTAGTAAGGGGATAAGGTAGGAATTTTAGTACTAGGATAGGGAGGCAAAGAATAAAAATCAAGTGGGTTGGGCTGTGGGGGTGAAGTGCAGTAAGGCTGTAGCTAGAAGTGAGATTACAAGAGGCTTTAGAGTTTCCGAGAATCTACATTAGAGATAATGGGGTGAAGATCTAAAAGATGTAGAACTAATGACTATTCCAACTAATCTTTTCCCTGATAAGGTCTATATGGTAAAACCTGATAATGCACGAATAGTGGTAGAGCTAGATGGGATACCTGTAGGTTTTATCAAAAAAGGAAAGGGGACAAGTGTATATTTTGGTTTTAGAGTAAGAGATAATCAATCCGAAAAGTCTTTACTATATTCCAAATATTAGAGAAATTAGGATCCTATGAAGATTTTGATATACTCTTTCATTACAGTCCATACTTATTTACTCAATCTCCAAACAGCTCTATGTCTATAGCTATACATTACTATGCGTTGAATGAAAATTGGTCTGGAGAGTTCTTAGGGAAAGAGGAGAAAGTGAGAGATTATCCATCTACTTGGATAATTCTAGATAACCAAAAGATCAAGTCAAATATAATATCTTATAAAGGGAATAAAGTCTTGGCTTACAATATCGATAAGGATGGAGGACTTTCTGGTTTTGCCGGATATTCGACTACCGGAATAAAGATAGATGTTGTTGAATATAGAGTTGTTAGTGAACCAGGAGACCTTATCTCTGCCAAGATTCATCCAAGCAGGCTTTTACAAGACATAGTTCAATGTTGGATCATTTACTCGACAGTAAACGGTAATTTAGATTTCCATTCGAGCTTCAAGAAGTAAAAAAGCAGAGGTACTGGATGATACCTTTACCTCCATAGGGGAAGAGTTATCTCTAGAGTCTAAAGAAGATATAATTATCTGAGAGTCTCTAAAAAGGAGATTTATTTGTTTACTATAGTTAAAAGGAGGAGGAGAAATATAAAATGGTCAAGAATTATAAAAATTATGAATTCGGCCCCACAGTAGGTAAGGATGCTTTAGGGCGCAAATTACCAGTCTTGGGTAAAGTTGGTCCAAGACGGAGGGACAGATATGTTGGTATATTCTACTTTGTTAATAAATCTCCTATGGAGAGAAGTGTGCCAATAAATGTAACTAAACTTCTTCAAGAAAATCCTGAAGTGGCAAGAGATTTTGACCATCCTGCTTGGGGACCTCCTGAAAGTATATACTATTGGGGAGAACCATTATTCGGGTATTATCTTACATCTGACGAGTGGGTAATCCATAAGCATATAGAAATGCTCACCTTTGCAGATGTTGACTTCTTAGTTTTTGATACTACTAATCGTTTAACCTTTGGAGATAATTGTAAGCTCATTTTTTCGATATTAAACAAATATATCCAAGCAGGTTGGAATGTGCCAAAGGTTGTCTACTACACGAATACTAAATCGGGAGAGACTATACAGGAGATTTATGAGGACATTTATAAGCCTGAACTTTATCCTGATACTTGGTTCTACTGGGAGGAAAAGCCTCTTATTATCGGATTCCCATGGGAATGTAGTAAGGAAATTCAAGAATTTTTTACATTCAGACTATCTCAATGGCCTACGGAACCTCCAAAAGAAGGAGGTTTTCCATGGATTGATTTTGAACGTCCACAACATGTATTTCGAGATAAGGAGGGAAATCCAGAGATTATAAGTGTCTCTGTCGCTCAACATCCACAGTTAAGGTTTGGAGACTTCTGCTATGTATGGTGAAATAAGGAATCGTGGAAGAGCCTTTCATGACGGTTACAATGATAAAACTCCAGGTGCTCTTCTTTGGGGATTTAACTTTGCAGAACAGTGGGAATATGCGATTTCACAGGACCCAAAGATAGTATTTGTTACTGGATGGAATGAATGGACCGCCCCACGCCTCCGTGGTCCTAAAGAGAGACCAGTTTCATTTGTTGACCAAGCTAATTGGGAATTTAGTAGGGACATTGAGCCTATGAAAGGTGGGCACTTTGATAACTACTATATACAACTTATAGATTATATTCGCAGATATAAAGGAACAGACCCGATTTCAGACGTTGGTCCTGAGAAAACTATTGATATAAGAGGACCATTTACCCAATGGAATGACGTTCAGCCTACTTACTATGATATGCCATTTGGAAATCTGCATCGTAATCATCCAGGTTATGGAGGTATCATATATATCAATGATTCGGGACGGAATTCTTTCGATATGATGAAAGTGGCAAGAGATAATGAAAATATCTATTTTTATGTACGCACTAGAAAGCCGATTAAAGGTATACCATGGCTCTTCTTACATATCGAAGGTGATGAGGATGTAGGATGGGAAGGTTACCATTATATAGTCAATATGATAACTATTGACTATACTTTCTCTGTAGTCCATAGAAGTTTAGGAGGATGGAGATGGGTACCTGTAGGACGAGCTCCGATAAGAGTAGAGGGAAACGAAATGATGCTTGCTATTTCTAAGAATCTGCTTAGCTTAGATAATGGAAAGGTTCCGTTTGAGATTCATTTCAAATGGGCTGATAATATAGAGGGAGATTGGAGTATAGAAGATTTCTACCTTAATGGAGATACAGCTCCATATGGGCGATTAAACTTTGTATACTCATGTTGACAGCCCTCATAAGGGACCAAGAAGTTTTACTAGACTGACTATATATTTCAACCTAATGTTATTAGGTTGTATCGAAGGAGGTAAATTATGACTAAATCTAATGAAGGTTTATTCTTTCTCCCAGAAGATCCCTCATACACAATATTAGACAGTATGAGAGACTCGGTAAATTTTGTCGTAAATTGCTGTCTTACAGAGTATAATGGTCATTACTGTGCTAAATCCACCTTTATAGATGTAAATGGGAATCCGATGTTATGGCACGACTTTGGAGGTCTGGAAGGTCCGGGGTGGGCGGCAAATGCGGTTGGAGGAAGTTATGAGCTTTTACTCTATGCAGAATATACAAAGGATGAAGTGATAAAGAATATAGCTCTTTCTATATTAGACCATATATTAGAAGATGGCTTTATTGATTATAAGACCGGTTTTATATATCCCTATAGAGACGTATTAGAGAATAGATTCTGCCTAAACTTTAAGCATAATAATGACTGGCTATGTCCAGGTTCTTTAGCGAAGATAGGCTATCAACTTATCATTATAAGTGATCTTATGGAGGATAAAGAGAAAAGGTCTAAGCTTTTGCAGTTAGGTGAAAGACTTCTAGACTGGATCCTTTTCAGAACTGAGATATGTCCAAATGGTTGGTTCCCTCGAAGAATAACTTCAGGAGGAAAAATCTATAGAGAAAGGGCTGAAGGTAGTTTTGATCCAATATGGGACCACAGTGGGGACGGTTTGTTCATACTACAGCTTATGGCAGAACTAACAGAGAGGAACCTGAAGGATTTCTCTAAGGAGTTAAGAGAGAAAGCTTATCTTTTTATAGACAATGGTGGCTTTTATGGAAGTATAAATCATGATACCTACGATGATGATGAGAATGTCAGTTATGCAGTAGCCTTTAGGGTATTAAATAGAATCAGTAAGATCCTAGATGATAGAAAGATAAAAGATTTCGCCTACAATAATTCTCTAGCAGGACTGACTCAGTTTGAACTTACAGAAGATAAAAACGGCGTGGCAACTAAAGGCTTGTTATTTATGGAAAGAAGTTGGGATACAGCTTATCTATGGGAAAATGCGGAGGCATCATTAGCATATTTAGAAGCGTATAATGATTCCAAGAATGAGTTGTATCTAAATAAAGGACTTACTATACTTAGAGCTATAGCAAAACATCACCATGGAGACTACGGCTTTCTTACAGAGGGGGTAGATTGGAATAATCATGTAGGAGCTCAGCACCATTTTGACGGTAGAGAGTTTGGAGATATAAAATACACAGAACCTTTTCTGAATAATCTACATATTGTAGAACCGACTATATATTATCTAACTAAGCTATGCACCTAGCCATCGCGGGCAATTACTATACGAACTTCGTCAGGACCAAGGATGAGATGTTTATCTATAGGCATACCTTCCTGATCATATAGATATGTACGAGTACCCTTTAAACGTAGGTCTATTTCTCTAGGGGTATGTGTAAGATTAACAAGTAAGATAGCATCATAATCATTATGACGATAGTGAACTGGTAATACATATAGATCTCCTTCTACTACTACAGAGAGACTCTTTGAGCCTATCACACGACGGATGTCGTAGAGAATCTGATTTAATAATGATTCAGGTATATCTTGCCACACATAAGGAATGATAGTTATATTAGAAGATGAATAGAGTAATCCGTCCTTTATAAAATCCCCTCCAGAGAAATCTACCCTGCCATTTGAAGTCTTGGTAATATTGGTAAGTCCAAGTTGAGCATTAAGTGGTGCTCCCTCTAAAAGTGCTGATCCATCCAGTATTAAATGTCGATCTCCATGATTATCTATGTCAAAATCCCATACACTACGCCCTGTTATGGCTAATAGCTTTTTGTTGCCAGTATCACACCAGTGATTTTGGCGAATAACCTGAGCACATATACCTGCTAGGCTAAATAAGGGAAAGAGCTGTCGATCTCTTATCCGCTGAAGAGGGGACCGATCTCCATAGCCGGCCGATTTGGTCCTTAGAATAGCAATAGGCTGATATATTAATCCAGCATTTGCAAAGTTATCCCCTAATATTTTTATAAGTTCTAGCTTTTCTTCTAAAAAGTTTTGCTCTTCGATCCATTCTGGTACACAAGGACAGTATGATAATTCCTGTACCCCAGCTCCTAAAGCCAGAGCTATCTTTTTTAGTATGTCCTCTTGTGTAACACCTGTAAAGTAAGTGGTCTCACTCCAAACTTTTGTCTGAGGGGAAAACCAACTTATATGATAAGAAGCAGAAAGATACTCAATAGCTTGGCTTTCCGGTAGAGTAAATTCATTCCGGGTAAAGTGTCCTTCCCCTACCCGTAATAAAGTATCACTTCCAGAGCAAGCTAATATTTTATCAATATCTATACCATCTCGTTCTTCTCCTCCCCAACGAACCATTAATCCTAAACGCAATCTAGAATTAATCTGACGAGCTTTATGACTGAGCATATCCCACATAGAAGTTAATTTATCAACCTTAGCCTCTATCCAAGCATTATGCAAAACCTGATCAGATAAAATGTCTTCACGAGTTATCCGCTTTCCGACCTTCTTAGAAAGTTCCTCCAAGCAATTATCACAGTAGCAGGCAGCAGTACTTGTATGAGGTTTTCCTGCTCCCTGATCTCCGTCAAGACGAAAGTCATCATCATACCAGATCTCATCAAAAATTGGAGCTATTTCATTTAAGATGCGTAAATTCCCTCTAAGCCAAGCTTCATTAGGACAAGCAGTACAATAAACAGGATTACCAAATTCATTAATAGCGTATTGCCAACCACGAGGTAAAAGTTCTACGTCGTCTTCTGGGGTAATTATTAAGTCTCCATCCCAGAATAGATCTGGTTTAGGAGGTCTACCTGAAGAGTCATAGTATTTTCCCATAGCAGGATGTCCAATAGAAACTATTTCAGCCCAGCATGTGATACCATCATTAATTAATTTCTCTTTCAGTTCTCTGAATTTCTCTGGAGGGGCTAAAAGTTTACCAGTAATAGATGCAGTAATACCAATATGTGTAATATTCTGCTTATGACAAGCAGATACAATACTATCATAACGTTCATCTAACCACTGTGGGGTTACGCCGTACGCATTAGACTTGACCATAACTTTACCTCCCAGATTTCTTATCTCTGTTTTTCTTTAAAAGAATTATAACATTATCGGCGATTAGTTCTGGCATAATTGGTCCACCACCATAGGTATTGTTGACAGGATTAAATGTATCAGCAAATAAGGTGTCCCACTTTCCATCTTTAATAAATTCTAAAGGATATTCGGAATGAGTAAGCCACTCTGGGTCCTTAGAATCTATCATCCAACGTAATACAGCAGTTGTGACTCCCTTTTGGAACTTATCCCAGTCTATCTCTTGATCAATCTCTGCCCAGTCAATGCCAATTTTTGCTGATTTAGCAAAAATCTGTAAGACCTCCCATTGTACATGCTTAGAAACCCAATCACTCAGGAACCAAGAAGTACTGCAGAAACAGGGCTTAGTATTATAGATCATATGGATATCTGCTGGCTGCCATAAATGAGTAAAAGGAATGATGCTTCTAATCCAACGAATAGCTTTTTCTAGATATCTCCTATCATTAAATTCTTGATAACCCAGATAATAAGCTATTGCAGCATGCCCAGCAGCGAGTAAATTAGGACTTGAAAGAGGTGTTTCCCACCAATCACCCCCTTCAGGGCGTTCAAACCTCATAGCAAATTCTAGAGTCTTTCTAGCAGCATCTATAAATTTAGATTCTCCAGTATTCCTTCCTGCGAGAATTAACGATGCGCTTGCAGTTGCACATAAATCTATAGCAGAATCTCCTGGATGTCCTAAAGGACGCCAAATGTTAGCCCAATCTTGAAGTAAAGTAGAGTGCCTGCCAGATGGGTCAAAGGGGAAATCTCCTTCTGGAGTTTGTATTTTAAGAAGTTGATTTCCAATCTCTAGAGAATCTTCAGGATGAGTTAAAATCCAGTCTAACGGTCTAGAGAGATATGGATATCTTAAAGGACTAGACCTCTCTTTAGTCAGTTCAAGTTTCTGGTTCTTACACCATGCAACTTTTTCTTTAAGGCCAGAAATAACCTCCTGATCTGTTCCGTGTTCAATGTAGTATGAGATAAAATCGGGGATAATGGGTTGACCTTCTCCGCGAATCCCCCAGCCCTTTCCTTCAATCCAAAGGTTAGTATTATAAGCCTTTGCTATACGATCCAGAGCCTCCTTCCACTCGTATCTTGGTGGACCAGGATCAGGTAGGCCATTACGTTTGACCCAGTCTAAAATTACATCCAAGCTGGTACCTTTTACAACTGAAATTTGGGCATGAAGAGGAAAGATTACTCCTCTTCTTACTAGGATAGGCGACTTAGCGCGTAAATAATTTTCGTCCATACCCCAACGAGCACTCGGATACATTAGTCCTAATAAGTGATGATTCCTATGATCTATAAAGTTAGGAGTAGCGAAAACTGGTTGTGGACATCTAATACTAGTCCATGGAGTAAGAATAGATTCCTCTGGATTCCATGAAAGTCCTATACCAATTCCATCATAGCTTATTGCCATAACAGGTATAGCAACTTTATATGGATGAGGAGTAACTCGTAGAGCTTGTGGATGCTCGAACCAGTCAGTACCACTTGACCATTCGTCATCTACTACCCATTCTACTCCAGGGAATATAGCATCATATTTTTTAATGCCAAAGCTATTCGCTCCAATACGTAGCCACGGACCACGAATATAATTAAGATAGATTAAGCATTCACTTCTTAAAGACATCTCGTAATGAATTATCGATTTATCATGTGGTAGAACAAATCTAACAGTACCTCGCAATACAGAATCTTTTGATAGATATTCACTTGGAGGATCTACCGGTTGAAGTTCTACTTCAAAGGAAAGTTCCTGCCTATCATCAAATTTTTCTAATTTGTATTCCTTTGCCTCAAGTCGTAGTGGATGAGGAAATCCTGATATATCTGCCTCAGCTAGATATTCTAAAACTGCCATAAATTTATACTGTTGATTATTGTCGACTACAAATAGCTCTCCCCATCCCCAACCGGTTAGACGTTTATGAATCTCAAGTCTTAAATATCGATTTTCAAGTATAACTGTTTCTCCACCATATACAGCATCACGATAAACTGGCATATTTAACACCTCCCAAGTTAATTATATACCTGATATTACCAGGATAGTAATATACCACCCTCGACATTTTTTATTTTTATAGACTTTAAATCTCTAAATACTTCTATCTTATATCTAGGACTTACCTGTACTTTTTCTAACTTAGTCTCTGGCGGATAAAATGTCACTTCAGCATTTTCTAAGCCGGTAATTTCAACTTCATCTTCAGTAAACTCATGTCTAAGTGTACGCCTACACTTTATTTTCCCGGAGAGTTGTTTTACAAAGATCCTACATTCTTCATGAAAAGCTTTAGAAGGACAGTATGAAGAAGCTCCCTCTTTTATAACTGTATCATGATTGAAGAATATAGGGGCTCCTTCAGGGAATTTAAAAGACAATTCTACGGTGGTATCTGGTTTATAACCAGAGAAAATATATGCATTGTTATGTCTAGAGATAAATACTTGGCTGTTTTGAGAATCGTATGGGCTTTGCTCTATTGAGTACCCAAGAAGCCCTAAAAGAAATCTCGGAATCTTTGCTGACATAAGATTTTTGAATTGAATATTCTCTCCGTTTAACTCAAAAGGAAGGGAACCTCTAATCCATGCTATCTTACCTCCATTCCACTCTGGAAGACTTCTTAGTATTGAATATACTTTCTTCTTTCCATCTTTTACTACTTCATAGATGACTTCAGTATATGGGTCATCGTCATCTTTTAATTCTTCCACAATAGGTCCTCCAGATATAATCCCCTTATGATAGATAAGGGGGCTTATATCTTTTATAAAATTATACTTTTTCTGGATTAGCGTTACCTCTCCCTCTATCCCTTCTCTAACTTTTAGGTTTAGCAAATTTCTTATCTCATCACTTGTATAGAATATCGAACCATATAGAATAACTTTCCCTCCAAGTTTTATGAATTCTTCTAATCTCTTGCTATATTCCCAATTATAGAGAGGTATACAGGAGTACAAAATCGAATCTTTCAAAACAGGAAAAATATCCTTAATGAAATTGTCTGAGGAGATTACAGTATTTAAAGGTAAACCATTATCTATAGCAGATGCCGTAAAACAGTCCCAGAAGAATAGATTATTTATTAGATCAGGTGCTTCAATCCCAACTTTATTATACTCTTCAAATGGGTATAGCCATACTAATACACCTGGAGCATCTGGTCTATGTAAGATAGCTTTTCTAAAGTGAGGTATCACCTCGTATACTGCATCCTCACAGAACTCTCCATTATCATCATTTATAGCACTACAGCTTATACCATCAGCTCCTATAGTCTTCCCCTTTTTAGTTACTACTCCGCTGGACATAGGACAATAGATATCAAAGGGTTGATGATCATAAGGAAAGTCTTCCCAGGCATCCTGAGGATACCAAGGGTCTAAGAAGTAATATCCAAAATCAAAAGATGAAGTAGAAGCTATTCTAGATAAATAGCTAGCCATAGCAAACCCTAGAGAATCATTAAAAAATACGGAAACTGTAGCACCTAAAGGCCTAGTAAGGTATTTCTTATATATCTCTCTTATAGGAACGCACTTTACTGATATATCTACTCCCACAGGCCAATTAGTCCCTTGTGCAGTTATTATACTCTGAGGTACCTCTTTTTTAAATAAGTCCCAAAAAGATTCTATCTCCTTGGACTCTAGCGCAAAATTAACTAGGTTAAAATTTTCCCCATCAAAGTTATGCCCTATAAGAGACCAAGGATGTGTCCCAAAACCAAGTCCATTGGAAAAGGAAACTCCATCTATTTCTGTAAATTTTATAAACTCATGCAATTGCCTGCCCAAAAATCTTCCAACTGGTTCGCCTTCTGGGATCCCGTCAGGATAACCAGCATATTTCTTACTATCCTTCTTGAACTTAGCCTTAAATGAGATTGAATTACCATGTCCACCGCTCTGGTATTCAAGAATTTCGGGATGCTCTATATATCTGAATGAAGACTCGCTAAACTCAGGACCAGGTTCTATATTTACTATAATCCTTATATTTAACCCCCTTTTCTTACCTAAGGACTTTAAACAATTAAAAACAAATTTCAAATCCCTGTAGGTAAAATGTGGCCAATCTGACATATATTCTCTCAAGGGGATCGGGTCAAATTTATATCCTGCATATAAAGGATTATTGTGCCCTTTATAATGATCCCACTCGAATTCTGAGTCTGGATTTCCATCCCAAGTTAAAACCAGATCTCCATTACCTATCATAAAGTTAAACCAAAGCTCTTCTGTATCCTTTATTATAGGATACCATAGAGTTAATATCTCCTCTATCTTAGAACAGATGAAATCTTCATTTTTATTTTTGAATGGTTTCAAAGAGAGTCCGAGACATAAAGTCTTTATCTTTTTCATAGTTGCCTCCTAAAGGCTACATTTTTATTGCTCCTGAGAGTAAACCCTGGATATAGAATCTCATAGTAAATATAAACAGAATTATCAGAGGGATAGAAGCTAATATATATCCAGCAAATAAAGGTCCATAGTTTTGATAATAGGCTGAGTTAAAAGCCATTATTCCTACAGTTACAGGTCTAAGTTCAGGTTTCGTGATAGTTACTAAAGGCCAGATAATGTCATTCCACGTACCTACAAAATGCATAATAGCTATGGTAACAAGCGTAGGATAAGAAAGAGGTATTGCTATTTTAGTGTAAATTTGAAATATCCCTGCTCCATCAACTCTAGCTGCTTCAAATAACTCTTCTGGGAGTGAACTCATAAAGCTATGCATAACAAATATTGCAAATATCTGCCCTCCAGAGGTCCAAGGAAGTATACATGCCCATCTGGTATTGAGTAGACCTAAATTTTTTACAATAATGAACTGAGGAATCAAAGTTAAGGCCCCAGGTATCATTAGTAGACTTATAATAGCATAAAATAAGAATTCTCTTCCAGGGAACTTATATCTAGCGAATATGTATCCTACGTAGGAAGATAGAAACACTACCATAATTACAGTAGATGAACTCATTATAAGACTATTGTAGATATATCTACTTACTGCCTTCCAGGCTGCTGTATAATTTACCCATCTTATATATTTAGGTAGACCTAAAAAATTATGGGTAAACTCCTCGTGACTTTTTAATGAAGAGATCACCAGAAAGAAAAAGGGATAAAGTGTAAGTAAAATAAGAATAATAATTGATAAATGTTTTAATACCTCTCCAATATAGAAATTTCTCATATTATCTCCCTCCAAATTCTGTAGGAGCCTGAATATATTTCCTACTAATTATAGTAAGAATAAGAATGACTCCAAAAAGAAACGTTCCTATAGCACATCCATATCCCATCTTGTAGTACTGAAAAGCGCTATTATACATATACATTCCTGGTACCATGGTTGCATACCCAGGACCTCCTTGAGTAAGTACTACTTGAGTGGTGTAACCTTGCATTACTCCGATGATGGTAAGAATAAGAATAAGTTTTATTTGACCCAAAATCATTGGAATATCTATATAGAATATCTGTTGTAGTCTAGTGGCTCCATCTATTATGCTTGATTCGAATAACTCTCTATTGATACTTTGAAGTCCAGCTAAATATATCAGATAATTAAATGACCCTATCCATGGAAAACCTATGAATATAATTGCATATAAAGCAGTGTTAAAGTCTCCAAGCCAAGGTCGAGTAAGATTAGAAAAACCTATAGTGGTAAGGATATGATTTAAAAGTCCATCTGGCCTGTATATGAATCCCCATAGTAAAAGAACCACAACTCCAGGAACAACCATTGGAACTACAAACATAGTACGATATAAGTATTGCATCTTTAGGTTTCTAAGATTGAACGTTAACTCCGCTGCTAACAAAGGAAAAGTTAGAGAAATAATTACTCCTGCAATGGCAAGAACAGAGACATTCTTTAGAGATATAATAAAAACAGGGTCTTTAAAGAGGTTTATGAAATTTCCAATCCCTATAAATTTTTCGTATCCAATCCCATCCCATTCGAAGAGAGAGTGATAAAGGGCATTGATAGCAGGATAATAATTGAAGGTTAACAATAAAGCAAACGTAGGAATAAGAGAAAGATAGATAAATTTATTTTTATAAATATTTTTCAAAATTGGACTCTGTCCCATTGAAGCCACCCCTTTCTATTATAGATAGAACTAAAAATTAAGGGGAGTTAGAGCCCTATTATAGAAATCCACCTCTAACTCCCCTTTTTCAATAAATTACTTCACTCCGTACTTACTGAAATCCCAGTTATTCTCTTTAATGAGCTTATTCACAGCGTCGTCTACGTTCCTTGTTGCTTCTTCCACGTATTTATCAAGCGAAATCTGGTCTCCTATATAGAGTTGCCACAGTTTATAGTTCTTATCTTTAGCCTCTTCAGTTATATCTATGTATCCAGGATTTGGGAATATTAATTCAAGAAATTCATAAGTTCCAGGCTTCCAAAAGACCGCCTCCAGTTCTTTAGCAGGTCTTACCCCTTTGAGGCTGGGGAGAAAAGCTCCTAAATCAGCTATAAGTGGTCCAGCATTCTTAGGAGCTGTTAGGTACATCAGAAAGTCAACAGCTACTTCTAGCATTCCTTGTTTCTGGGCAGAAGCCGGCACATTGAACTGGAATGCTGCAGAGGGACCACCTAAAGTTAGCCCTTTTATAGTCCCTGGACGAGGAGCATATTTAGTAGTTTTGTTAGTAACTACTGGGAATGGCATCCACCCCCAGTTAAATTTTCTCAATGGATCTAACCTGACTGGTTTAATCTGCCAGCTCCCATTAAGATGCATCGCTGCTTTTCCAGTGATAAACTGATCATATGCTTGGCTCATCGTTAACCCGAGGAATCCTGGGCTCCAATACTGAGACAGTTCTTTTTGTAACTGAGCACCAACCTTCCATCTTTCACTGGATAGAGTCTCTATCCCTTTTTTCCAAGCAAGAGCCTGCTCTTTCTGAGTTACTACTCCTGGCTTTTCCTCAGGGATTACATCGAATTCTTTCATTAATGGTTTATATAGAGGATAACGCGTAAATCTATTAAGCCAAGAATAGGCACATTCTTTTTCTGCTCCAGCCCAGCTCATAGGTATATATTTTCCATCGGCTTTAATCTTTTTAAGCACCGTAATAAATTCGTCCCAGTATTTTGGTACTTTAAGCCCTAATTGGTCAAAGACGTCTTTATTGTAGAAAATTCCAGTGGTGACGAGGTCTCCATTTATAGTGTATTGTTTTCCATCAGGAGCAACATTTATAGCTAAAACTCCTGGATCAAAGATATCACGCCACTTTTTATTTCCAGGAATATAGGGATTCGGCAGATCTAAATAAGGGTCCATAGAAACAAGTAAACCTTTTGGTCCCCATTCTTCTGCCCAACTATGGTGTCCCCAAAATATATGTGGAGCTTCTCCTCCTATCAATCTGGTTTGAATCCAAGTAAAATAGTCAGTTTCGACCGCTTCCAAGAATTTTATCTTGACTCCAGGATGAAGTTTCTCATATTCTTTCTGGATTGTCCATCCATACTGAGGTGGAGGCCATCTGTCTGCCTCTGTCTTTTCTCTAGGAGTATAAGCTTGTAAATAAACTTGAAGTTCCCCTTTTAGAGAAGCTTTTGGCCCAAACTTAGGCTTTTCCTGAGCCAAAAGCACAGAAATGCTTCCCAAGATAAATACAATCAAAGTAAGAATAACTAAAATCCTTCTCATCTAATATCCCTCCTCCTTCGTTAAAATTTCTTAATTTTAAATCCTACCCTTTTAGGTTGACTTGACTAGAATACAATCAATGGATAAAACTGCTATTTTCTTATTCTCAACCATCACCTCCTTCACCAAGTGTAGATTCTCGGAAACTCTAAAGCTTCTTGTAATCTCACTTCTAGCTATAGCCTTACTACATTTCACTCCACAGCCCAACCTTCTTGACCTTTACCCCTCCGCCTCTTTATCCTAAGTATATCCGTCCATCTTACCAGTTGGGCTGAAGAGGCAGCTTAGACTTAAGATTATCGAAAGCTAGATATTCAAGGTATAAGAGAGACTACAAGAAGGTCTCTTAGTAGCTAATTGTACTTTTTATCCCAATATTCACTTTTCAAGGTGCGTACCCCTTATTTATAGGCTCTTATAGCCCGGGGTTATTTAACTTTCACTCCAACTTTACCTATATTTTATTCCCCCTCTTATATTTGTCAAGAGGGTATAGGCTCTGACTTGTAATCACTTTTTAAAAGAAGAACTCCTTTCTAGCTAGAGATGGTATATTATAATTAAAAACTCTAACTAGAAAGGAGGATGAAAATTTTATGATATTAAACATTATACAAAATTTACCAATGCATAAAAAGAGTAAAGAGATACTTGGAGTTATAGTAAAAACTGTCTTAGAAATAAAAGTTCCTTCTGTAAGGGAGATTGCTAGCAAAGCTATTAGTAAGATGTTTATTAATCCTTTTAACTATTCCTCTAATCAGGCTTTAGTTAACAGAATAAGTAGATTCTTTAATTCTCATAAATGGGATTATATAAAAGTCCAACTTGGCTTGGCTCAGTTTATCTTAAATAGACTCTCTAGAGAACATGTTAATATTCATGTCCTTACAGACTTTACTTATTTAAAAGATAAGTGGAGGATTTTAAGTTTTGCCGTACCTGTTGGAGGTAGAGCCATTCCTATACTAACTGTTCCTGTAAGAAAAGATGCTTTCAGTAACTTAGAGTGGAAAAGTGAGGTAGAGTTAGTTATTCAGGCTATATCTCTATTACTTCCATTATTACCTAAAGGTACAGTATTTACCTTTGATAGGGAGTTTACTTTTCCCGCACTTATGGAATTTCTGAAAG
>Ga0209225_1002950_pt1 | contig 14735 bp, 10 predicted proteins | sample WasSprMetagenome_FD_184732 | JGI IMG/M metagenome (GOLD analysis project Ga0209225, IMG submission 184732) | Sulfidic aquatic microbial communities from Washburn Spring, Yellowstone National Park, USA - WS (SPAdes) (version 3) | ecosystem: Environmental > Aquatic > Thermal springs > Hot (42-90C)...
GGAGGGTGTTGAACTAGCCTTCCACAACCTAGCCGTAACCGATGTTGGCGATTTAGCCAAAGACCTTGTGAACTCGCGAGCTATTGTTTTGGGCGCCCCGACAGTTTTAGGCGGGGCCCATCCGTTGGCTATTTACGCTACATATCTTTTCAAGACGTTGCGCCCGCCAACAAAATTTGCTGTTTTTTTAAGCTCTTATGGTTGGAGTGGAGGTGCAATACGACAGATTCAAGAAATTCTTGGAGATTTCAAAATTGAGGTAGTTGGCACACTAGAAATTAATGGACCGCCAACCAACGAGAATATGAAGCGCATAGTGGAGATTGGAAAAGCACTAGCCAAGAAAATTTTTGAGGTGGACGTCTAAAATGAGTGGAGTAACAGAAGAAGAGCGTAAGAAGAGGACTTTGCATTTTTCATCATTCAGAGTATTGGAAAGAGCATAAGAAAAAGTTAGAAAAAAGTTCATGGAAAAAGTTGAAGATGCTATAAGAAACAAAAACTCTTTACTTTGCATTGGTTACAACTTACCAGAAGTTGACCTTTCTGATAAAAAGTTTGAAGCTCCTGTTTATTTTACTGGAGCAATTTTTCATGAAGGAGCAAACTTTAGTTCTACTAAGTTTTCTGTAGCATACTTTGATGGAGCTAAGTTTTCTTCTATAGCATACTTTAATGGAGCAATTTTTCATGAAGCATACTTTAGATTTGCTGAGTTCTCTTCTGAAGCATACTTTGGTTCTGCTAACTTTTCTTCTATGGTAGATTTTCGGGAAGTAAAGTTTTCTGGCGCAACAATATTCAACGAAACAAAGTTTCTAGGAATAGCGTTTTTTGATTACGTTGCCTTTCTAGATGCTGTTTCTTTTGTAAATTCTGATTTTTCACCTGACGTGCTAGAAAAATGCTTAGACCCTTATAATTATATTTCGTTTAGACATTCTAATTTTGAAAAGCAAGAGAAAGTAGTGTTCGATGGCTGCAACATGGAAAGAGTTTCTTTCATTTGCACGGACATAGAAAGAGTCAAGTTTAGAAATGTAGAGTGGAGAGACTTTAAAATATACGATGAGAAACTTTTCTTACTTAAGCATTTAGAAAAAGAAAGGAAAAAATTTGTAGAGGATGGAAAAATAAAGCTTAAGGAGATATCAAAAGTATCGAATGAAAAAATATTAGAAGTGCTAGAAGGAAAGAGAAAAGCTAGTGAAACAGAAGAAGAGATAGTAAAAGCGCTAGAGTCAAGAATTCCAGATGTGCTAAAAGAAATAAATCAGTTAGAAAACAAAAAAGAAAAAACTGAGGATGAAGAAGATAAACTTAATAAATTACTTAAAGAATGTGAAAACAAAATAGATGAAATAAAAAGTGAAGTAGAAGAAGTTATTAGTAGCAAAGACGAAGAAATAGAAAAAAATATTCTTGAGAATATTAGCGAAGACGAAGATTTAACCTTGGACAACGTATTAGCTGTTTATAGAGCTCTTAGAGAAAACTACGACTACTACTTAAAGTACGACGAATCTGGGAAAATTCTTCATCAACGAAATGAAGTTAAAGAAAAAGTTTTCTAATTTTGCAGAAAAAATTGTTATGTCAGTTTATGAGCTACTTTGCCTCTATGGAGAAAGTTACACAAGAACCATTGTTTGGATACTTATAACAATTCCTTTATTTGCACTTGCTAGATTACTCTTTGAAGCATCTTCTTTGGTTCTAAATATGAATTCTCTTATGGATTCTCTTAAGATTAGTACTGCGGCTTTCTTTCAGCTTTACTACAACAACGACTGGCTAACTGTTTTAGAAAGATTAATTTCAATTCCAATACTTGGTTCCTTTTATATAGCATTAAGGAGAAAGCTTGAAAGAAGGATAAGACATTAACTATGGATTACTTATAGTTCAGACTAACATTTTTTCCTTTTCTTTAAGTACTCTTTTATGTATTTCTTCATATCTTTCTAGAAGCTTACTAGTTGCTTCCTGTTCTCCTCTTTTTTCTATGAAGTCAACAATTGACTGCCATCTCTCCATTGCTATCTTCCTTTTTTCTTCTATACTTTCTAAGTAACGTAAATATAAGTCATAAGTAGGAATTAAAGTTCTAAGATATTCTTCTTGCCTAACTTTTTCACTTTTATTAAACTCTATTATTTTCTCTCTTAAGTCTCTTATTACTTCATCCATGTACATTAGCTCTAGTTCACTACTTAAAGCATAAAATATCAGGCTTTCTAAAGTTCCGCTATAAATATCTTTTTCGCTCTCTTTTTTAGCTTCTCCTTTACTAATATTCACTTTTGACTTCTACTTGAAGTAACTTAGTTTAAAATTGATAAGCTTTTCTTAGGCCTTCTTCACCACTCATGTATGTAAATGCTGATGTTTTTAATTTCTTTTTGATAAAAATGTTATAAATAAGAAACGCCGCAAATAATAGTATGACTGAAGTACAAAGCAAAGGCGGGCAAAAAACTTTACTAACAATACTAGCTATCTTAGTTTTGGTGCTAGCTGCTTCAACCATTGTATTAGGCTATAAATACTACACTCTTAGTTCTTACTATAAAGAGCTTAGCCAAAATGTTTTAAGTCTTAATGGCTTGCTCTTGTCTTATACTTCTTTAGAGCAAGCTTTTTCTCGTACCTTAAATGAAGAAGCCGTTAACGAAGTTTCTTCTACAGTTAACTCTGTAACAGGAGGCTCAACATCTTTTTGGCCTTCTATTGAAAAAATCTACAACTATATAACATCAGATGTTAAGTACGCAAACGACGTTGATATGCCATACATATCCTCCTATAATCATATAAACATTGATGGGTTTGACTATATTATCAGCTTTGAAACATCTACAGTAAGAAATTATGTGCAAACGCCTAAACTTACACTTGAAATAAAGCAAGGCGACTGTGAAGACCAAGCAATACTAGCCTACGCGATGATAAAGTACTACATGAAACATGTTGTCGGCACAGAGTATTCACTTTACATAGCAAGTATAGAATTCTCCGATGGCTCAGAACATGTTGCAGTTTTCTTACCAGTTCGAGGAGGGAACGTTTGTATCATAGACCCTGCGGGTTCTTATCTTACAAAAGAGTACGGTGAGATAGCGACAAAACCAGCGCAACAAGAACTTCAAACTTATTCAAATTATTGGTCGTCATCGCACGGTTCAATGAAAAGCCTAACACTTTACGATGTTTCTGTGATCGACGGCAGCTATAAAGTTGTTGCAGAAGGTGACCTCAGTCAGATAATGGCATTCTTATCTAAATCTTAGAAAGATAGAAAACTCATTAGATATTTTAAGAAGTAAGATGTACTCAGCCGTGTGTAGTTTTTACAAATATTTTATTATAAAAGTTAACCGTAATCGTCATAACTGCCTTAAACGCATGAGCTTATAGAATTTTCTTCGTTTACCTTCATGAGAAATAATCTATTGAAACGTTAGTTCTCGTCATCCAAATTTGGTCAAACATAAGAAAAGGTAATCCTTGGCCTAGAAAAACCTTAAGTTAACAGAGCACATAACATGTTATAAAAATTTATATTCTTTCTTTGAATAAGTTATGTCCGTGAAGGAAAAAGACGTTGAGGGCCTATTAAAGGACTTTGAATTGAGGCCCGAAGAATTCATGTTTTTTCTAGGCGCCGGATTCTCGAAGGAGATAGGGCTGCCGGGTGGGCAAGAACTCGCGGAATTCTTAGCGAAAAAGTACGGGGAGGAAAAGGCGCAGGGAGAACTGGACGACGTCATAGCATCGTTACTCGGGAAGGGGGTGAAGAGGAAGGACATCTGCGAAGCGATAGAGGAGGTATTCAATAAGAGAGAATTACCGGGAAATGAATACAACTTCCTAGGCATATTCTTCAGAATAATCGATCAAGTGGTCCAGAGACTAGAAAGAGAAAATAGTCTGCGTCAAGTAATTATAGCAACCACCAACTGGGATAAGACGTTAACAAACTTCTTTGGGGAAAGAGTACTATCCATCTATTCCGGAAACCAAGTAAGTAAGAGTCGAGATATGGCCGGCAGAAGAATATTAGTGTACCACCTACATGGAAGCATAGAGGACTGCGACTCCATGATCCTAACCAAGGAGGAGAAAAGCAGAGTTAGTGGAGACACTCCCCTGTGGCATTCGTTCACGGCTGACGTCGACAAGCATAGGGTTATATTCATTGGATACAGCATGGCGGATGAGGATATCCTAGATATATACATAAAGTCAAGGAAGGGGGCTACCATTAAGGAGAAGGATTACATAATCGTGAACGATGAGGGGTCTAGGAAAAGAATAGAGGGCATGTTGGCTGAAAATGGCTTGGATAGAATAGCCAATGTGGTGATCATGGACTCTTTCGAATTCCTTAAAGAATTGGCAAAGTCAATTGGGCTCGTGGTGGAAGAGGTCAAGGTGGAATTGGATACCGAGAAAAAGATGATGGAAAAGTTGAAAGAGAAGGGGAGCGTAATAGTTGTTGGGCCACGATTATCGGGCTTAACCACGCTCTACCAGAAATATTCCAAAGAATTTCCCAATCGAAAATTGCCCCTAGAATACGAGTACAACGAAGAAAGAAAAAAATTGTTCATCGACTTGATGAATGACTTGGAAAAAGAAAAGATAGCGTTGGTTGCTCCAGAGTACCTGTATGAGAATTACTTCGAGGAGTATAAAAGTAGAATCAAGGATGAGGCCCGTTTAAAAAATATCGATAAATTGGCCAAGGAAATCACGATTAAGCATAGGGTTTCAAGGGATGAGGCAAGAAAGTATTTGGAGGAGTTGGTAAAAAGAGTGGATGAGGACCGTAAAGATAAGTTTGACGACGAATTAAAGGGTAAAATATTGGATTTAGTTAATCATGATGAAAATTATCCATTAAAGCTTCTAAGGGATGTCTTTCAGGACGTGAATGATAGAATGCGGCACGAGAACAAGGAGGACATAAAGAGGGCACTTGATGAAAAAATAAACATGAGGAGAGATGCTGAGAAAAACCTGGGCGTAAGCGTCCTGCTCTGGAGCACCGTGCCTGGTGTGGCCTCTGTATTTGGGGAAGCGCTGGCACAGTTATCCCCAGTTTTGCTCGCAGTCGGCATACTTACCGGTGAATTGGTCAGGTCTATAAAGGACATTATTGAAGAAAAGGCAAAAAAGAATCCGTTTGATAAAATCATCGTGTTGAAGAAGTACTGGGATTCCTTGAATGAGTCTGAAAAGAAAATGTTGTGCTATAAGCTGGATAGTAGACAACACCTAAGGCCTGGAAAAAGCGAGGAGTATCTGAGGAGTGTGCTTGGGGATGAATTGAGGAGTTTGGAGGAAAAAGTAGAAAAAGCGGAGACATATGTGCGGAATTTGGAGGAATTCCAGAAAAAGCTGGAGAAATTGGAGAAGGAAAATAGATACAGATTAGAGGAGCTGGCTAAATCAGATGAAGACATCAAAAAATTCAAGAATGAGTTCAAATTGGCGTTGGATGAATTAAGAAAATTTATTGAGGATCTTAGGGATGAAGTTAAACAACTCAAGGATTATATTCCGGACAAAGTTTTCACTGCTGATAGATCCGAGTTCGAGGAAGCATCGTTCTACAAAAATGTTAAGGTTGAGGACGGCAAGTTGAGGATTAGTGTTAGATCCGAGGAGGAGTATAGGGATGTGGTCATAGTCGGTGGTTTTAAGGAGCTCGTTAATGATGTTGCCAACACTTTGAGGAATTTAGGCGTAGTAGTCGTCATAGGGCCGAAGGGCATCGGCAAATCAGTACTTGGCGCAACGGTTGTCTGGGAGTTGTTGCGTAATGGCCACACGAACCACGTCGTCGGCGTTAAGGAGTTGGACAGAGTTTCTGTTTCTAGCACCTTCGATGCTCTCCTTTCAAAAATCAAAAAGTTAGGACCCTTGCTCGTCGTCTTTGACCCATCGACAACCTACGCATACAGTGAGAAGTCAGGGGAGAGGGATGTGCCCAAGAAGATAGAGAACACGTTGAATAACCTATTCGTTTCAGTTAAGCCTGGGAAGCAGAAAATGCTCCTCATAATCCTCCCCACAGAAATGTACAAGCCGGTGGATCAGTTGGTTAGAAAGGAACTGGGCGGGAGTGTTAAGGACCTAGACAAAGTCATTAAAGAAATTAAGCTGAACGATAAGGAGTTCCTGGCTGGGGTGATTAGGGAGTACTCGGGGGTGTGCCAGATAGGCGATGAGAAACTTAGTGGGTTAGCGGGTAAGGTGGCTGACTTTGACTCAGGGTACACATTGGTAGCGAGGCTTGTCGGCGAAGAGTTGGCCAGGAACTGCAACGTTGATAAGATCAATGAGTTAATTGATAAATCGAGGGGTAAAGCCGAGGAGTTCATTTTGGGCTACATAAACAGCTTCTTCGAGGTCAATAATGATAATAGGGTTAGGGCTTTGGTCGAGATATTCGCATTGAGGAGACCATTCGTTTCTTGGAAAGCTCCTGGGTCCCCGATACTGACACCAGGTATTATCGAAATTATTAGGAGAGCCAACGATCCAAAGCAAATGATCCCAGAGATGATTAACTTGCTAGTTTATAGGCAGCACGACTTGATAGAAGACACCATTAAAAGGTTGCTTGATGGTGAAGATTTAGGGGAAGCATCAAGACCATGGGAGTTTATTAGTGTACCAAAAATAACGAGCGAGGATGAAGCATTAGAACATTTCACTAATAAATATGGTGAGGAGTTTTTTGAGAAGTTGAGTCAATTTAGTAACTGCTGGAAGAGAGCAGCATTAATAATTGGCTATGCATTAACTTGGCAATTAGTGTTACCTGATAAGGAGAAGTATAGTGATAGTGAGGTTGTTGATGTTTTGAATCCCTGTAAAATTGATGAGTACTTACTTGTTGATAATAAAATACCAGATTTCGCAGCGGCGATAACGATGGCAATTACTCGCTACTTGATGATCCGCCAAAAAAACCTTCCGTTACTACTTGTTGTGCCCTACAAATTTGCTAGTATCTTTGCTAACGAATATGAAAATGCTATTGATGAAATCAAGAAGTTGCTGGAAATTTGGAGAAAAAGGGGCATATACTACGATTTTGAAACTAAGTATGCGCTTGGACTCGCATCCATTGTTGCTGATACCGCTAGACGAGGCGAGGCTATTAACGAAGATGATGCTGACGTAGCCCTCAAAGCAACACTACCTGTTGCAAGATCTATTTATGTAAGGCTTATTTTAGATGCGTTAATGCATCTAAGAGATAAAGCTCCACAACGATATCTTGAAATACTAGCCGAAGCATCACAAATTGAACTGGATAAAAATACAGTTAGGTTTATTTATGATGAATTGAACTACATTCTTTCTAATTTCTTTAGCAAAGATACTAACAAAAATAGGCTTATGAAGCTGGGTTGGCCACTCGTGACCGCTGTGGAAGCATACTCATTCATACTTCGTACGCATATTATGTACTTCACAGATGAAGAGGTTGAGAATATTATTAAGAGTATGTGCAATTTACTTAATGCATTAAAAAAGGAAAGTAGTGAGTTAGCAACCATAGCTGAAGCACATGTATTAATCCCAGCATTGATGTTTCTTGCAACTGGGAATCCTAATCCTATAAGTAAGTATTGCTCCGTAAATGATCCGGTTACTAGGGCTGATGAGGTTCGTAAGAGTCTTAGGGAACTGGCTAATAAGTCAGATGAATTGCTGAAGAATAAGTATTTCATGAATTGGGTATCTCAACAATATATCAAAGAAATGATTATTAATACAGAAACAGTTCTCACGAACTCATTGGCTGAGTATAAGCTTTATAATAGTGAGCTTGATGAAGCTTCAAAACTCTTTAATGAAACAGCTGAAGTATTTAAAAGCATTGATAGTTGGTATAATTACGTAACTGCTCGTGATTGGTTTTTACTTGCTGAGGTTCTTAAGGCTAGAAGCATCAATGAGTATGTTAATTTAGCTAGTAATTTTGAGAAACAATGGAATGAAATACTAGAGGGTTTCGAAAGAAGCCCGGTGTTCATAAACAGGCCAGATTATTTAAATGTTACATCTACGTTTTTACGTAAATATCTTGTTTACTTAGCATCAATAGGTAGGTATAGTGATATAGAGAAGACATTAAGTAAGTATGGTGTTCTCCTTAATTATATTGATAAGAAAGTGTTGGTCTCAACTAGGCTCATGCTCAGGTTGCTAGGCTTCACTAAGGTTGATGAGGTTAAACCTGAAGAACTTATTAATGTGTATGAGGATTCTATTTACTCTTATTTCTTACCAGCATTGAAGCTTGCACTGGGCATTGAAGCTAGTGTTAAAGAATGCGAAACCCCCGAAGACCATGATACATGCAGATATGCGCTTTTAGCCGTTAAAGGGAATAGTGATGCTCTAACGAAGTTAAGGAATTCACTTAATGCGGAGCTACTTAAGCTTGTGCAGGGACTAGATGGTAAGGCGTTAGTTCAGTTGCTGGCACCTATTTATTCAGAGTGTCGAGTCGCTTTAATGCTCTATACCCTAGTTAATGGTAATGCTGAGTTAGCTAAGAAACATGCATGGTGGGGATCAGAAGAATATGGATTGTATGGTAGGCTTTTTGGTGATGTTTATGGGGCATGTTGTGATGTGAATAGTGAAGGGTTTAAGCTGGCGCTTCTAAAATTATACTACCTTTGCGCTTAATTGGATTTATCAATCGTAATAAAATCTTGTGTGTATGCTTTAGTGCTGATGGATTAGTATTTCTGGAGTTATGATATCCTGTTTTGTAAGGTGTTGATCGTTAGTTTTTGGGGTTGCTTGGCCCGTTTTTCATACCTTATCCTTCTGAAGGCAGTTGAGTAATACCTATCTACCTACGATTGCAAGAACATAAAGTATGCTATTCATAGCGTTCCTATTGTTGGTTATTGGCCTATCATTGCCCTAGGAGGAAGCAGGGGTCTAACAAGCTTCTACTCGCCGTTGCTAATTTCGCAAAACTTCAGGAAAGACTAAAGGAAAAAGTTAAATAATTTTGCAAGGAGTTCTTGAACAAAAAAGTGAGATCTTGGAAACCAATGAAATCGATGGATTTGGATATTGCGATTTTCATGAAGAACCTGTTGACGAGGGAACGTATGAATATAAAGGATGCTGGGGGTGTTGCCACTTTCATGAGGGCAAAGATTTTCCTTACATGTCTGTTGTGGAGGCGAGTAAAGAATTAGGAGTTCAGAGAGCACAGTTAGAAGGTGGGCCAAAAAGGGAAAACTAAAAGGTAGATTATTCGTGCAGGAGAGGTCTTGTTTTGGTTCTCTCCCTTCTCCTCCAAAGTATCATATCGAAAGGGAAAGTGTAAATGAGTTAAAGAAAAAGGTTTTCTAATTTTGCGGAAAAAGTTGTTATGTCAGTTTATGAGCTACTTTGCCTCTATGGAGAAAGTTATACAAGAACCATTGTTTGGATACTTGTAACAATTCCTTTATTTGCACTTGTTAGGCCGCTGCTCTTTGAAGCATCTTCTTTGGTTCTAAACGTTAATTCTTTTATGGATTCCCTTAAGATTAGTACTGCGGCTTTCTTTCAACTTTACTACGACAACGACTGGCTAACTATTATAGAAAGATTGCTTTCAATTTCAATACTTGGTTCCTTTTATATAGCGTTAAGAAGAAAGCTTGAAAGAAGAATAAGACATTAGAAGTAAACTTTTAAATTCTTTTACTAAGATAAAGTTATGCTTCTAGGAAGAATACTTGAACTATCTTTTGTATTTGGAATAGCTGTCTTACTACTAGGAATATTTTTTCTTAGCGTTGTACTTTTTATTCCAGTTTCTTTAAGGATAGAAAGAGGTTTACCTAGGTTCTTAATAAGTTAAGTAGTTTACAACTCAATAGGCTCTAGGATTCTAATGAGATAAAAATAATACGAAGGCTCGCCAACAGAAAAACCTTTCTTACTTGTTTTTAATTGCTCAGACTCTGATGGAATTAATAAACCCTTTACTTTAATAGGTTCAATAGAATACTTCTGAAGGTCAAATTCTACTTCTTTTTTCTTTTCTACTAAACTTCTTAAGTCTTCATCTCCGATTGAGTTAATTATGGTTTTAGGTTCTTCCGAGAAATTGACTTTTATTACGTCTCTTCCACTTTCTAGAAGAGGCTTTAAGTACTCTCGTTGGGGAAGGTAATACTCTGATTTCCGATTGAACACTGCCAATAGATATTTACCACCTTCTCTTACATAAAATTTCAACCGTAATAGTGCTTCCAACATCTTCCCAAGATTTTGTGTTTTTGGTTCAGTGGAAGTAATTTCTTTTCTTTCAGCTCCACCAAAGAATTTTACCTCAATCCAATTTTCCTCACATACTCCACTGTTTGCCCACCTATAAAGAATTTCCGGTGGCAACTTAGATTTTGGAATTTTCACGAAAATATCAGCCCTTAAAGTTTTCTCTGGATAAGGTCGATTTACTTGGATGTAGGGAAGCAAATAGGCAAACCCTCTAGTTTGGAATTCCTGAAAAATCGCAACAGCAAATATAAAAGAGAGTTGCGATTCATAAAGCTCTCCTGGAGATTCTATTGACTGAAAATAATCTGTTAACTTATGAAAAGCTGCTTCAATTAACATCTTTTTCTACCTTATAAACTCAAGCCTTTTCCTAATAAAGCTTTCTGCTTCTTTTTTTAACTCTTATTTTGTCCAAAATAGCTACTCCTCTTGCCTTAAGTAGTCTTACTTCCCCTATGAAATAGATTGGAACTAAGTCCTCATATTAGATGCCTATAAGACATCCTACTATAAAGAAGAACTAATGAAATATCTATCTCGCAACTAGAGTAATTAAAACCACAAAGCTTTTTAAACTCAAAATTATTATTTTTGTTGAAGGTGAGCTTAATGCCAACCTATAAACCGGAAACGTTCTCGATAAGCATCCGCAGATTAGTTGAAAACGCGCTGAAAGGAGATTTAGATATTCCAGAATTTCAGAGAGAATTCGTTTGGACTAAAGACCAGGTTAAGGATCTTTTAGACTCGTTAATTAAAGGATATCCTATAGGTTCTTTGTTAGTATGGGATTTAAGTGATTATCTAACTGGTAAGCATGTATTTGAGAGAAAAAATAGGGAATGGATAATTGATGGCCAGCAAAGAATTGTTTCACTATGTCTGCTCATGTCAAAAAAGCCTTACTGGATGGAGCTAGATGAGTGGAACAAGTTGCTTGGCAGATACAAGATAAAAGTAAACATTTTGACGCTTGACGTGGCACTTGAGTATCCTAATATGAAAAAGGACCCAGCATGGATTTATCCGCATGAAATTTTCTGTGTGAATAAAGAAGAAGATCTAGAAAAAGTCGCTACTGAATTATCAAACAAGATAAATAGCAAACTATTTACAAAAATTTATGATAATGTAAAGCGAATTTGGGACTTACAAGACATTAGTCTTCCTCAAATTAAAGTGAACACTTCATTAGAAAATATTGCGACGATATTTGAAAGAATCAACAGTGCAGGCACACGAGTAAAGCAAGCAGATGTTGCCTTGTCGTACATAGCTGCATATAATGAAGGTTGGATTAGAGAAAAGTTCATGAAGTATCTAGATGACCTTGAAGATGAGGGATTTTATTTTGATCCTACACTAATAATTCGTGCGATAACTACTATTGGAGATAATAAAGCGATATTAAGAGAAGTTAGCGAGGATTTCTTAAAAAACAAAAATGGAATACTGGACGTTGCTTTTTCTAGCTTCAGGCAGAGTATGGAGAAAATGATTTTGGATTTAAGAAATGTTGGTATTTTAAGTTCAGAGCTCATTTACGCTAAGAACACCATAATACCATTAATCTACTTATATCATAAGTTTCCAAATCAATTTGACTTCAATAAAGCATTTCACTTCTTTCTTTTAGCGCTGGCGCAAGGCAGGTATAGCGGATCTGCTGAAAGTACTTTGCAAGAGGACATTAACATTATCCAAAGTACGAGCAGTTTTGAGGAAGCCGTCAAAAAGCTGCATGAAAAAATCAATACAATGAAAATAACTAAAGATGTTGTAAAGAATTCAGTTCACTACCAGGGTGAAGGGAGATTTCTAAAATTAGTTTTATACCTCGTAGTCTATAAGAACCAAGCAGTAGATTGGTTTACAAAAACAAGGTTAGGATTTTTCAAACTTAATGAAATAAATAAAGATTTTACGATTGAAGAACACCACTTTTTCCCAAGAAGCCTCCTGAGAAATGTTGGTTATGATAAAGACAAACGAGAAGCGTTGGCTAACATAGCTTTCATTAATCCTGGAACCAATAAAAAATTTAGGGAGCAGCCCTATACCTATATCAAAAAATACAATATAGATAAAAAAGAACTTTTAAAGCAATTAATACCACAAGATGAACAACTCTGGAAGTTGGAAAATTACGAGGATTTTTTGGACAAAAGATCAGAAATAATTGCTGATGAGTTAAGAAATTTTATGGTGAGTTTATATCCACAATTTTATACTATGAAATAACAACACCTACCTGTAAAAATCTACAAAGTTTTTATCGTTAAAAATCACTTACCTTTACCAACCCTTTCTTCAGTGTACGCATCACTCGTCTACGAAGAAAAATTGTTAAGTAAACTGGACTAAAAATTACATTTAACTTTAGTGCATTGAATGTGTTCGTTAGTAGAGAGAATGGAAGAAGATGAAAACAGCGTAATGACAATACCTGTATCATATAGAGCATATCTTTAATAAAGGTGGTATTAGTAATTTTTAACAGTTGATCAAAGATTCTATAACTTATAACCTAACGTATTTCTAATGAAGAGTTGGTTAGAGTCATAAAGTCCTTTTTAGAAACTTTTCTTGTGGCCTTTACAAACCATGCCCATGGCCTTTTTGGGTCTGATTTAGAAAACGCTTCAAGCTTCGACCTAAGTTCTGCATCAATAACTATTGGCTTATCGAAGTATTCCTTTACATTTTTAAGCTTTATAGTCCAAGGGTACAAATCAGGATGACTTACTTTTGGATGTGGTTTTTTCTCAGGAAATGAAGCAACCTCGGCATGCACTACTATTCCTTTTCTACAAGCATAAAAGCATATAAAATCACCAGGCTTTATTTTTGTCCTTCCTGGTGTTCGCTCACCAAGTGCATAAATTTTATTCTCTACAACTAAGCTTTTAATTACTTCTTCTGCAGTTTGTTCTTCTTCCTCTTTTACAGGGGCCATCCAGTATTGTCTTTCTTCAACACTTTCTTGAGTTTTATTTTCTGTTTCTTCTTTAATCTCACTTTTCTCAGCCACAAGATGCGTTATCATTTCCACGATCGGATCAATTCGTGGTCCAGATGGCTTGATGATCGTTAAGATATCATCATGGTTAATGTCATACTGATTCATTAATTCGGCAAGAGAGAGAAGCGAGTCTATGCTTACGACACGCAGTTTATTAGTCTGCTTATCAGCAATTATTGCTTTTTCTAGCTGAGTTGCTTCTTTACTAGGCATCCCTATGACATATAAACCTAAGACTTGATCTGGGTCACTAATTTTCTTTTCCGAAATAAGTTCGTTAATATATCCAAGCAGTTGCGATGTTTTTATGGTATATGTTTCCGTTTTCTTAGTTTCTATAACTATATAAAATCCCGTAGGTGATTTCCAAAGTCCATCAAATCCAATTTCTTCCTGAGTACCTTGGTATCTCCCAAATTCAACTTCAAAACCCATAAAGCTTCCAAGGTGGTTTACTAGGTCCTGGAACGCACGATTGTATTGATCATCTGTATTTCTTAAGCACTCTTCGATGTAGTCTCTAAGAATGCTTAACTGCTTAACGTTATTTTTAAGGAAATTTCTAAATCTTTCTCTTGGGGCATTAGGTCCTGGAGAGTCATCTAATTTCCCAACAAGATTCAGTATAGTGCTAACATTCATACTCATTTAGTTTCGCATTAATAACATGAAGTTAAATATTTAAGCTTTATTACTTGAAGGATAAAGACAGATAATTTTACACCTCAGGCTTACTAAAAAGAAGGTTTTGTCATAAAAAACTAGAAAGTGAAATATACAACAACATAAGAAGAGATGAAACAATAGGAGGTATTGTAAAAATTATGCGCGAAGGAAGTCTCATGAACTCTTTAGCTTCATAGAGTGTTTTAGTACTTGTAACTTTAATCGATAAATCATAATATCAATTCTATCGTCAGTGAGTAGTATCGAAAAGATATGGTTAGTTTAACGAGTAGTTATTCTTATGCTTAAAGCAATAGTATCAGAAGAAAAGTTTACTATTGTCCATGTTTAGTTTTGTTATTCATGGAATATTATCAAGGAATTTTAAAAAGTGGCTGAGAAGTAGAGAAGTAGTGATAGTTAAGGAACCTAGACAAAGTAATAAAAAAACTTTGTAACAAACATGTCCTAAACTTACTCAAGACAAACAAAATTGTGGAGATAATCATAAGCTAAAACATTAAGGAGCTTTTTGACCTTCTAACATTAGTTAAAAAATAACTTTAGTACTTTTTCTCCAGCCTAAATACGAATGGCTTCTCCTCGCTTTCAAGATACCTTTCTTTTGTTACAACTTGAATTGCGGTTTTCTTTGAAAGTCTTAGCTCTCTTATCCTTCTTATCTCGTTTTCTTTCGGTACAAAGATTGTAGAAACAGTACTCCAAT
>Ga0209225_1002957_pt1 | contig 14703 bp, 17 predicted proteins | sample WasSprMetagenome_FD_184732 | JGI IMG/M metagenome (GOLD analysis project Ga0209225, IMG submission 184732) | Sulfidic aquatic microbial communities from Washburn Spring, Yellowstone National Park, USA - WS (SPAdes) (version 3) | ecosystem: Environmental > Aquatic > Thermal springs > Hot (42-90C)...
GCGTGCACAACAAGAACTCCAAAGGATAAAGGCTGAAATAATCAAGCAGTTCTTGGCGGTTCTGAACATACCGCTCTCATTAACCTCACCATACCAGCTAAGCCTAAAGGACGACGAAACAATAACCGTAACCGTGGACTGGGATGCATGGCAGTGGCTTTCATGGAAAGACCATCCAAACAATCCAGAGCAGCAAGAAAAAAGCTACCAAATAATGGAAAAAACCATAAACATTGAACTAGACATTATAACAAACAACCTTCCAAAAGACACCAAACATAGAAAAGGAGCATTCAGCATAATAGATGTTGACATAGAAGCGCTAAGAAAAGAAATTGAAGAAATAACCGCCCTCGCAAAACAACTCGCACTACAACAAACCCTCAAATAAAAACTCCAAGTTTTGACGTAAAAGTGGAAGTTTTCTGACGCTTTTCGGCTGTTCAAGCGTCAAAAGAAGGCTAAATTTAGCTTCTTCTAAGGTTAAAAATAAAAGCGGGCATTTTCGCCGATAAGCTGTTTAGAAGTAATATCCCCGCCAAAATTGCACGAATATGCGTGGATTCTACAACACTTTACCTTCGTTTAGACATTACCAAAAGAATAGCCAACATCCTTTAAGATGTAAATAAGCGAAATAAATCAAAGATAATGACAGGGATGCTTTTTCCGAGGATGACGTCGATTATTAATGGAGCTTTTAATCAGCCGATGTTGAAAAATGTCATGGTGCCAGTGAAATTTTTGAGCGCGGTTTTAGCGTATGGCCTATGGCTTAGGCTGTTTTAGATTTTGATGTTCACTTATTGAATGTTTAACATCTTTGGCGCTATGAATTTTAATTGTGGGTTAGTTAGCGAGATTACTTCCACATGCATGTCATAAAGGATCTTCATTGTTTCTTCATTTACTACTTCGTCCGGCTTACCGTAGGCGATAACGTTCCCTTCTTTCATTAATATTACTTTGTCCGAGGACGCCACAGCGACGTTTGGATCATGCTCGCTTACGACTGCTGAAACCCCTTTTTTAACTAGACTCTTTATCGTGTGCATAACCATAAACTTGTTTTTGAAGTCAAGGTGTGATGTTGGCTCATCAAGCAGTAAGATTTTGGGCTGCTGTGCTAACGCCCTCGCTATTAAAACCAACCTCAATTCGCCGCCGCTCAGCTGTGTGTAAAGTCTCTCAGCTAGCTCTCGGCATCCCACAGCTTCAAGCGCTTGATACGCTATTTCATAATCCTCTTTGGATGGTGTTGCGAGGGCGCTTAGATAAGGGGTTCTGCCGCTTGCAACCACGTCTATAACTCTGTATGGAAATGATGGAGAATGTATCTGTGGCACGTAACCAACTTGCTGGGCGAAGCATTTTGGCTTCATTCTCCAAATAGGTTGCTTGTCAAAGCAAATGTAGCCAGCCTTTGGCTTTAATAACCTGCAGAGGCATTTCAGAAACGTTGTTTTCCCAGAGCCGTTTGGGCCAAGTATGGTGACTAATTCTCCACCCGAGATTTCTATTGATATGTTTCTTAACGCAGGTATCGAATCGTAGCAGAACGTCAGGCTCTCTACCGTGATGATCACGCTTAACCACCATACACCTGCATGCTATGCCTTAACAGGTATAGGAATAGGGGTGCCCCAACAAGCGTAGCTAAAACTCTACTGGTATTTCATAGCTCCATATAGACTTTGCCAGTGCATCAGCTACCAAAAGGAACGTTGCCCCCAGCGAAAGCGATGCTGGTAACAGCCTCTTAGGATCCGATCCCACCATAAGCCTGGTTAAGTGGGGAGCTATTAGGCAGACCCACCCAATTATGCCTGCCGCTGTAACAACTGATGATACTGCTAAAGACGCCAAAACTGTAACAACAACCCTTTCCCTTTCAACATTCATTCCCAAAGCCTTCGCTTCCTCATCTCCCAGGGAAAGCATAAAAACCCTCCACCTTAGAAGAATGACGCCAAGGATTCCAACAAGCGCAAGTGGCATAGATAAAAGTACGTGGTTCCAAGACACTGCGTTAAGGCGACCCGATATCCAACCGACTATTGCGCTCACATTTTCAGGTTGCGCTGTTATTTGAATAAGTGTAAGCACTCCCTGAAAAAGAGCTGAAACAATAATTCCGGCTAGAACTATGGAAACGGGGGATAAACTGCCCCTAACCCTCGAAATGGTAAGCGTGAGGAAAATAGCCAACAAGGCAAACGCGAATGCTGAAACCTCAGTTGATATAACCCCAAGATTAAAGCTAGTGAAAGAGCCGCACCCACAGCTGCACCAGAGGATATGCCGAGTGTGTATGGGCTTACAAGGGGTTTTTAAAATGCACTGAAGAGTAGCTCCTGTAACCCCCATAGTTGCACCAAACAGCGCCGCCATGACGGCTCTAGGCAACCTGATGAAGAAAACAAGCTGTTCCAACGCGTGTTCTGAGACCCCTGAAAGCTTCTCGATGAAAAGGGTTGGTATTATCGTCGGGGTAAGCGGATATTTCCCAACGCAAATATGCAATGTTAAAGCCAAGAGAGGAGCTATTACAAGAAGTAAAAAAGAGGCGGAGTTAGATCGAAAGCCCATAATCCCTCTTCAACCTCGAATACAACCCGTCGACACCATAAACAAACCTGAAGACCTCGTTAGCCTCAGCCTCTACGTTGAGGTCTTTGAATTTATCTGGGTGAAAAACCTTGGCGCACTGCATGGTTTGGATAACGGTTCCTGCCAAGTCCCATCCTGCCCAGCCGAGGGTTAGCTTGTATACCCGACGCTCTTTCACGGCTTTAATTGGTTGCCAATTGGGGTCATTGTAAAGGTCTTCAGGCTTCCATTTGCCGAAGCCGTGGAGAATTATGATGTCCGGGTTCCACGCTATAACCTGGTCTAAGCTCACCGAGTACCAAGCTGGCTGTTGTGGGGCATATGCGACATTGATGCCTCCACCATATATAATTTCGCTGGACCATGCCAGGGTCTTGAGGAGGTCGTAAGCGAAAGCCTGATACACCTTCGGCTTTTCAGAGTCGGGTATAGCTAAAGTTATTTTCGTAATCTCAGAAAACTTCCCCTCTAAGTAGGCTCTAAGCTGATTTGCCCTTTCCCTCCTTCCAACAGCTGTACCAATTACTGTGATAATGTCATAGCTCCAATCTCTTTTTCCAGGCGGGTTAAACCTTACACAGATTACTGGCACATTAAGTTTAGTTTGAATGCTCTCAGCCAGGTCTCGATCGTCGGTTCTCATGAAAATGACGTCAGGCTTCAGTTTGGCGATTTTCTCTACGTCAAATGTTCCACCGACGTTGCCAACGTCCGTAATGTTAACTATCTGTGGGAAGGCTCTCGTCAGGATTGGGCAGGTTCGGCTGGAACTGTCCAATCCAACTACCTTGTCCCCCACGCCTAAAGCGAATAAAACTCTTGTAGCTTCAGGCCACAGGCTCACGATCCTTTCAGCCTTTTCTACGTAAACTTCCCTTCCAAGCTGGTCCACTATTTTAACTCCAACATTCTCTTGGGGATTTTTGGGCATGGAAAGCCAAAGGATGCAGGATGCCGCCACTATGGCCAGCGCTAGAACAGCTATCCAAAGCTTCTTCATTTAAAAACACCTCTAAGAGCCTTTTTTATGCCGTCTTCTGCGTGCATGCTCATGCCCTCAACAATTCTAACTGTTAGGGGGAGAAGGTTGACGAACTCCAAGCCGTTGAACCGCTTTGATTCAACGCATTTGTATCCCTGAGCCCACCTTCCCGGCCTATGGACGTGGACGCCGAGGTGTATGGCCCTGTTGGCGCCCGCCATGATCGCGAGCGGCAACAGCTGTGGATCGTTCATTATCCCACCGATGCCTATGTCCGCCTTCCTTAAGACAAGCCTAGAAACAGCTATAACCTTGGCAACCTCGTATGAGGTGGCAGGCATGCGTGTTTCAAGCGGAGTGCCAAGTATAGGGTTAAACCCTGTGATACAGAAATGGTCTACCCCAACTTCCTTAAGCCAGAAAATATGATCGACGTAGTCCTTGTAGCTGCTTCCAATTCCAACCATCATGACGCTGTTAAGCTTTAACCCTACATCCTTGATTGTTTTGGCAAACTTCACTCTTGCATGAAAGTCGTCGCCGGGCTTAACTTCCCTAAAGATTTTTTCATTGATGGTTTCTAATGATGAGCAGACCTCCGCCACCCCCAAGCTCTTAAGCTCTTCTAATGCTTTTCTTGAGAGACATGGGCCCACATTCACCCAAACCTCAAGATTCGCCGCACTCCTTACAGCCCTCACAGCTTCCAATACTAGGCTATCTGCTCCGCTCCACAGGGTGCCTCCGCCGAGTTCAACACGTTTGGTGCCAGTAGCCTCAATAAGCTTAGCAGCAAGCGCAACTTCATCAGGTTTTAAAATATTTGAAAATGATTCAGGTCTGGCGCTTCTTCCACAGTACATGCATGGAGGAGAAGTGGTGCACGGCGTAATGGTTCCGATAAAGCCGTCAAACTTAAAGACGTTGCCAACCTCGCTTTCTCTAACGTAACTTGCAGCTCTGAACAACTCCAAATGCCTATCAACAGTCTTTGTTTCTTCGAGTAAGAATAGAGCTTCCTCCCTTGAAACCTCCTCTTTAACCGCTTTAGACAAGACTCCATCAAATTCCATGTCTGAAACCTCAATGCGATAGTAGGATGGTTGATGTCATTTATAAGTATTACGTTTTTTAATAAAAGTATTACTACATCAACTTATACTTCCTAACCACTACTCTAAGTTGTCGAACAACGATCCGGCTCTAAGCCTCAAAATTCCATCATGTTCCTAAAGCACAGACTAAAAGTGCTGGAATGTCATGATCAAAGCTCATCCGCTTAAAAGCTCCACTTTTATTTCACGCAACATTAAAGATAAGCTAAATTTGAGCCAGCCCCGGCCATAAATTTACGCGAAACCGCACAAAAACTTTCAGTTTTGGGGTATAAGTGGAAACTTTCCGGGACAGCAGTTGCCCCAGGTGGTTCGGCAATGTTGCCCCAGTCTTCCGGCCGTTTTCAAGGCGTTGCCCACGTTTTGCGCCCTCACATCAATTATATTGGCTTACCCAACTTTTTACCAGTTAATTTTATTCGCTTTCGCTTTCGCCTAACCACTCTTCAACCTCCCTCACAGCCTCCTCATCTCCAGCCTCACGGTACCCCATTAAAACCTCATCCCAACCCCATGATTCAGCTTCCTCCTGTGCCTCGCCGATTATCCCTTCGTCTTCCCTGCCAGCTCGAAGTCTCTCTTCAACCCTCTTTCTAACAAGCCAGTTCGGGATAAGCTTCTTTTTTATGACCATTCCATAATTGTAGACCTCTATGCCTCTGGATTCCAAGTAGTTTATGATCGGCCTGTAGCCTTCAAGCCTTTCAGGTCTGTCGAAGGCGTAGATGAGGTGCTCCCAAGGAGCCCTCGTTAGGTAATAGTGTTTATACTTTCGCCGTGTTCCCTTCACTCTCTCAGCCACGTAATAGTAAAAGCCTTGCTCCAACCGCTTCTTTTTAGCGATTAAAACTCCAGTAGCGCCTCTTTCCCTCCCTTTTTTATGTGCCTTAATCCAGATGCCGAAACCCACCGCCCAGATCCAAGGCTTATGCGTCTTCCCATACCACTTTACAACCATATCGCTGAACTTTCCATATAACAAGTTGCAAACAATGTCTTTTGCCGTTTCGTCGGCTCCTTGAGCCAACAGCTCTACAAGCTGTCCGACAAGCCTCTTTCGGACGTATAACAACACTCTTCCGCGTTTTCCATTTCTCACGCGGAGGTAAAAACCCTTACCAATCCTCTCGAGAGTCAAATAGCCGTCGAAACCGTCGACCACAACACCTACGTGTAAGTTATAATAGCTTTTTACATCAAGCTTAACGTATTCGCCCCTCCTCCTCTGACGTTTTGGGGGGACTTCATGCCGTATGGGCGGGGCTGGCGCAGATGCGCTTATCAATTCGCCTATAGGAAAACCTGAGCTTTTCCGCCTGCGAAAGAAATTAAATATGGGACACATTTAACGGTCGCCTCCAACATTACCTAGGCTTCTCCATGACGAAAAAAGGGGGGTTGCGGGGGATATCTCCATGTGCGGTTGTTACGGGTTCAAATCCCGGCGGCCGCACCAACTCCTTCTATTTTCGGCCATTTCCTCTTTAGAAGGCCAATCGCCCTTTATCGCCACTCTGAGGCATTTTACTTTCTATTAACGTAAAGCTACCTAACTGTCTAAGCGCCAGCGTGTTAACGATGGGCATAACTTAGAGTATAGCTCTAAATGTTATTGTTTGTAGTGAAAAGAATAGTTGAGGTTGAAGAGAAAGCTAGGATTCATAAAGATGATGAGGTTGTAACTATTTCAGATGAGCGATGTTTTCCTATCTTAAAAGTTTTCAAGCGAATTACCGAATAAATAAGCTAGCTTCCGTTAAATTTAGTACGTAATACGGTGCGTATTTAGCTTGCATCTGCCAGTCATGAAAGAGGAAGTTATCCGCTTTCTTAATCCGAAGCCGAATGAGGATTTCATAGATTGCACCGTAGGTTTAGGCGGCCATGCCTTAGCTATCTTAGAATGTAATAAGCCAAATGGCAGAGTTTTAGGCATAGACCTTGATCCAAAAATTTTAGAGGAGCTTAAGCGCAGTCTCCATGGAACGAAATTTGAAAGCCGCCTTATCCTCGCTTGTGATAACTTTGCCAATTTGGAGGCTGTGGCCGAAAAACATGGATTTATGGAGGTTTCAGGCGTATTGTTTGACTTGGGACTTTCAAGCTGGCATTTAGAAGCAAGCGGCCGAGGCTTCTCGCTCTGGAGGAACGAGCCCCTCGACATGAGGTACAATCCACAATCAAACCCTTTGACGGCTGAAACAATCCTAAATACGTGGAGCCTCGAGGATATCGAGCGAATTTTAAGGGTTTACGGTGAAGAACGTTTTGCAAGGCGCATAGCCAGGGAAATAGTCAGCTCAAGGCCTTTGAAAACCACCATAGAACTGGTCATGGCTGTGGAGAGAGCCACCCCACCATGGTACCATCGGAGACGCATCCACTTCGCCACAAAAACCTTCCAAGCGCTGCGGATAGCAGTTAACTGCGAACTAGAAAACTTGGAGAAAGCCCTACCCCAAGCCTTAAACCTGCTCCGCAGCGGCGGAAAACTCGTCGTAATAGCCTTTCACTCCCTAGAGGACAGGATTGTTAAAAGCTTTCTAAAATCAAAAGCCAAAGAGGGGGCTGTGAAAATTTTAACAAAGAAGCCTCTAAGGCCTTCGGAGAGGGAGGTTAGGGAGAACCCGAGGGCTAGATCGGCGAAACTTAGGGTCGCAGTTAAAACCTAAGGCTTTTTAAGGCTTCTTCCAGTTCCTCAATACTTCTCAAAACCACGTCTGAATGGGCTGTTATCCACGGGCTTGGGTTTTTAAGCCTACATATGCATATAGTTTGTTTTCCTTTCATTTTTGCGTAGAAGAGTTCCATACATGTTCCGGCTGAAAGCCTCGGCATGTAGGCGATTAAAACGTCGCATCGCTCAATGTCTTCCAAGTCCCGTCTGATAAAGTCTAAGGGTGGAACCTTTGCCCACCAGTTTGGTTCCTCGCTTCTGTACAGTATTTTCTCGCGTTGCCACGGGTCTATGGGCTGGTAGCCGCATCGTATGCAGATTCGCCTTATCTTCTCCCTGTAGCCTTGGCGGTTTTCCACTCCCTGAATTGGACCTGAAATGAAGGCTTTTCTTTCCACGTTTTCGACACCTATGGCGGTTTGCCATGCCCTTGGAAAAAGGATTAAAGGGTGAAGCACTTATTTTGGTTTTTCAACTAGAGATGGGCGTTCAACTTGGGACTGCTGAATCCTCCGGTAGCCATAGTCTTGGCCTTCTGCCTTTTAGGCTTCCTACTATATAGGCGGGTAAGCCTCGGGATAACGTTGACCGCCACTGCGCTGTTTTTAGGCTTTCTCGCCTTAGACTGGGGAAGCATTCCAGAAATAGCATACGCAACCGTTGACCCCTCAACGATGGAAGGAGTCCTAACCATAGCCGTCGTTTTCACAACGTTGGGCATAATGTGGCTCAGCATACTTTACAGGGAAACAAGTCAGATAACAAAGCTGAGCGAGAACATAAGCAAGTTGGTTAAAAACCCGAAAATTGTGTTAAGCGCCCTTCCAGCCATAATAGGGTTTCTACCAGTCTCCGGCGGCGCCCTGATGTCCGCTCCCATAGTGGATGCAGAAGCTGAAAAACTGAAGCTGCCGCCAGAAAAGAAAGCCTACGTAAACCTCTGGTTTAGGCACACGATTTTTCCGGTTTACCCGCTAAGCCAAGTGCTGATTATAACATCGGCCCTAACGGGAGCCCCGCTTTTCTCCATAATTCTGCTTCAAATTCCAACAGTCTTAGTGATGGTTTCCGTAGGCTTCATCGTCGGCTTTAGAAGAACGTCAGCCCAAAAGGGAGCAGCAGCGAATACAGATAAAACTTCAAGTGTTAAAGGGTTCCTTTCAGCTTTTTCGCCAATACTGACAACGATAGTTGTGGCAGTCTCCTTAAACCTTCTAAACCCGGAGTTCTCCAAGCTTGGCTTAGACGTTTTAACAGCAACCTTCGCTGGCCTAACCTTTTTAGCTGCAGTTTCAAGGATAAACCTCAAAGCCTTTGTAAAGCCCCTTAAATGGTTAAGCCTATACGACGTGACTCTGGCAACATACAGCGCCTTCCTCTTAAGGAATATCATGAAAGCAGCTGGCATAGCGGAAATCTTCAAGCCTCTGGTTTCAAGCGGCAGCAGCGCAAACATCACAGCGCTGTTAACCGCCATTCCGATGGCGTTAGGCTTCCTCACGGGCTCCCCGTCGGTGGCGATAGCCATAGCCTCCTCTGTTTTAACAGGCGCTCTAAGGTTCACCCCGAAGACTTCGGCGCTCCTATACATCAGCGCCTACCTCGGATACGTTATAGCGCCAACCCACCTATGCTTCACGTTTACGGCTGAATACTTTAAAAGCCCCATTGGAAAAATCTACAAGTATGTTTTACCCTCTTTCATCGTAACCTTCGCCGCCGCCCTAACCGTTTACCTTCTGCCATTCCCGTTCTGAAAACCTTAAAAGCCAAGCTGTTAAACGACAAATTGGAGGGAGATTGTGGACGCAAACAGCCTCTACGCTATAGGCGCAATCATGATTTTAGCTGGCATAATAGTTATAGTTGCAGCTTTCGCCCTTCTGTTCATTTCACACTTTAAAGGCGGGGGGGTTCGGGGTGGCGGAGCCCTGATAATTGGACCTTTCCCGATTGTTTTTGGCACAGACGAAAAAGCGGTTAAGGCGGTTTTGCTGCTTTCAATAGCCCTCACAGCAATCCTCTTCGCGCTCTTCATAACATTGCATCTGCTTGGAAGGTGAAGCCGTGACGGATAAAAGCGAGGAACAAAGCGAGGTTAAATGGTTCAAACGTTTCCTAGCCATGTTCTTTGCGGGCTTCCTCATAACCCTGTTGGGCGTCGTGTTTCTGGTGGCGGCTGCACTTTTGTCTGGAATTGGAAGCACAAGCATTGGGGGAATTGTTTGGGTGTTCCCCTTTCTGCCAATAGTTTTCGGTGCCGGTCCAGAAGCCTACTGGCTCATCCTCGTAGCTGTGTTGCTTGCCCTTCTCGGCGTTTTAATGCTTTTCGTGTTGTGGAGAACCAGCAGGAAAGGCTGTTTTTAGCCTGTTTCCTCCTCCCTTCCGTAAATCATGTGGAGGAATATTAGGACTAAGGCTACGAAGGTCAGGGTCATTAGTATGTATTTTATTGTTTCGAAGTATGCTCCGATGCTCATAGATGTTTTCCCCTTTTGGCCCTTCAATAATTTGCGATTTAAGTATTTAAGGAGTTGGCTTTTTCCATTCCCTCATTAGGGTTTCGTAGAGTTCGTCGTCGCTTTCTATCTCCTCGTACCATCCTAGGCTTCTGGCGATTTTCTGGGCGATTAGATGGTAGCACAAGTGTACTTTGCGGTCTAAGACGCGGAAGTAGAAGTCGTCGCATGTGCAGAATTCGGCTTCTGGCATTATTAGGTAGTCACGTTCCTTGCCGACCACAACCCAGACAACTCTGCCGCTGGGTTTGAAAACGTATTTTTTAACGCGGTTTTCTTTGAGGGCTTCGAAGGCTTTTGCAAAACGTTGCCCGAAAACCTCGTAAAGCGTTGTCAAGCTTTTACCCGTTAGCCTACCTTCTGCCTTGGCCTCTCTACATACAGCGTTCAGTAGGTCGGTTTCGGAGTCAGCACTCATAAAAGGTTCGGCTTAAACCGCTAAAGGAAAAGAGGAGGTTACTCGATTTTTATCGGTTCGCCTTTCGGTTTCCTCTCTTCCTTTATCTTCGGAAGCTTAACCTCTAGGACGCCGTTCTTGTACTGGGTTTTCGCCTCTTTTACGTTGACTTTGGCTGGAAGACTTATTTCCTTGTAGTATTTCCTCTGGGGGGTGTCAACGCTTATTGTCAGCGTGTCTTCTGTGCCGTGGAGTTTGATGTCCTCTTTCTCCACGCCTGGGAGCTCAGCTACTACGTGGATTTCGTTGTCTGTTTCAACGATATCTACTAGGGGTTCGCGTTCCTCCTTGACTGTTGGTCCATAGCGTGTTGGCTTAACGTTTCCGAACTCGCGGATTTCAGGTTTGCCGTCTGGCCCTATGCGGATGCTGTAGCCGTATACGAAGGGTCCCCATTCGCGTATGGTTGTTCCGTCTGGTAGTTTGCGTTCCTTTACATAGTCTTTTGGGATGCGGGAGGTGAAGGCTTTGAACTCTTCCTCCATCATTCTCTCCATTTCGCGGAACATGCGGTCAATGTCCTCGAAGAACCAGCTTCCAAAAAATGGGAAACGCCTTCTCCTAAACCACTCTGGAAAATCTTCCTCTTCGGGCATTACACAAACACCTCTCAAAAGTGGTAGAAAAAGTTTTGTATTAAAGGTTTATGGCTTTCCAAAAGCCTCAAGCTGGCTTAAATAGCCCAGAAAAGTCCCGTCTAAAAGGTAAATTTCAGCGTTTTCCAAGTCCACAGCCTCCGCACGTAGGATTGGCCCAACTATTTTCTCGCTTTCCGTCGTCTCCTTCTCGTTTAAGGGTTTTCCGCCTAGGAACTCATTGAAGGATGGCATTATGAAAATCTGGGTGGTTCGAGGCTTCACTTTGTAATGTTTCATCAGCGTTTTCTGGGGGCTCTCCTCAATCTTTACCCCATGTTTTTGGAGGAGAATTTCCGCCAGCACGCTTGGGCTACATTTGGCTTTAACCCAAACCTGCCTCGTTATTCTAAAGCCGGCGGGATCTCGGAGAACTATCACTGGGTGCACGTGGCCCATCACAAGGGTTCTGCACCTTAATAGGATTGGAGAGGGCCAGCGGTGTCCGTGGAAGAAGCCTGCGTCGCCTATAGCCGTGCCGGATGACGGGAGGATTTTTATGCCTTCAGGAAGCAAAGGGTCAAGGTTTCCATCGTGGTTCCCGTGGATTACCTGGATTTCGCTTACATGCCTTTTAAGCTCGTTGAAGAAGTCTGGAACGTCTTGCCACTCGCCAAGCTCGGCTGTTGCCACGGTGTGTTTCACATCGCCCAAGATTAGCAGCCTGTCCGGCTTGTAGGCTTTTATAAGGTTTTTCAGTTTCTCCAGAAGCCTCCCAGCCTGGGTTGGCACGTGAATGCCCTTCTCGGATAGGGCTATTTCCCATCCAATGTGGAGGTCCGCCACAACCAGCGTTCTTGAGCCTTCAGCCTTCACGAGGGCTGCGGGGTGGGGTGTTAAAGGCGTTATCATGGCTTTTACCCTTTCAGGAGGCTTAAAATAGCTTTGTGTATCCTTTTGTTGGCGGAAGCTACGAAGGCAAGCCTTTCAGTTGGGTCAAGTCTAGCGTTTAACCGCCTGCCCTCCGGCGTTGTTATGATTGCTCCAGCCTCCTTTATTATCAGCCAAGCGGCGGCTGTGTCCGTGGCTCTAAGCTTGCCTCTTATGTCTATGAAGGCGTCTATGGTTCCGTCCGCTACGAAGCAAAGTTCAAGAGCGTTGGCGCCCAAGTGGCGGATGTGCTTCGTCCTCTCGATCAAACCTGTTAGTCGCGGGGCAACCTCCTTGGCCCTATAAGTGTTTAGGTCTACGCCTATCACAGCTTCGGCCAGCTCAGCTTGTCCCGAAGGCTCTATTTCCTCGCCGTTGCGTTTTGCCCCTTCTCCTTTAACAGCTGTATACGTGACGTCGTGGTGGAGGTCCGCCACAAGAGCAGCGTGCACTGTTCGAAGTTCAGGCTTTGTGGACACGGCTAGGGATGTTGCGTAGAACGGGATGCCCCTCGTTAGGTTTGTTGTTCCGTCTATGGGGTCGGCTGTCACGTAGGCTTTTTCAGGCTTCTCTCCGAACTTCTTTACGCCGGACTCCTCGCTTATGAGGGTAAAGGATAAACCGTGCCCGAGCATGACGTCGACTATGGCTTTTTCAGCCGCCAGATCTACCTGTTTTATCGGGTCTCCACCCGCGCCTATGCCCAGGTCGGGTTGAGGCTTGTTCAGGGATGCTTTGATCAACGGCGTTATCTGCTTTTTCACGTTTATTCTGCATTCTTCCAGTATTTGAAGCCAGTCCAACGCATCCACTCTCTTTATTTTCCAAAACCTTCGATAATAAGGTTGAGGTTTACGGTGAAGGTTGCCTCTAGAAGTTTCTGAAGAGTTTTTCAGCAAGCATTCAAACAAAAGCAGTTATGTGAAATGTGTTCTCTTTGAGGGAGACGCATCACGAAAACGATGGCTGATGTTTTAGACGGCAATGCTGATGGCGACGGTTACGGCGATGAGTATGATGGATGCCACTACCGGGCTTTCCTACTCTTCAATCTTTTCATTTTCCCTTACATCCCTCTTTTGTTGTCGCGTACGTTAATAGAATATGAATTAAACTTATGATTTAGTACATCATATTAACATTTGTAAAACAAAACCTGAAAAGGATAAACTTATTGAGGCTAAAACATTAAACAGACCATAAAATCTGGAAACATCCAACTCAGGAAAGAGGCTTAGGAGCTGTTTCTTTCTAGCGTAAAGTTTATTAATCTGCATAACTTCCGTTAATGGAATGCTAGAGAGGTTCTACACGACCGGTGAAGTTGTTAAGATATTCGGTGTATCTTACGTAGCTGTGAAGAAGTGGGCTTACTCAGGGAAAATCAAGTACATTAAAACGCCCGGCGGTAAGTACAGGTATCCTGAGAGCGAGATCAAGAGGCTCCTCGGCGAACAAACACCAAAAGGCAGGGCCGCGATTTATGCAAGGGTGAGCTCGGCAGATCAGAGAGAGGGCTTGGAGAGGCAGAGGCAAAGGCTCATCGAGTACGCCGAGAGCAAGGGCTACCAAGACATAATCGTGCTCGAGGACATAGCTTCCGGGTTGAACGAGGACAGGAAGGGCTTGGCTAAGCTCTTCGAGCTGGTGACTCAGAGGCAGATAGAGGCCGTCTTTATCACCTATAGAGACGGGCTTACGCGCTTCGGTTTCAGGTATTTGGAGGCGTTCTTCAACTCCCACGGGTGCAGGATAGAGACTATGGACTCGGAAGAATTCAAGGAGCCTCAACAGGAGCTCGTCGAGGACCTGACAGCCATTGTTACGAGCTTCGCTGGAAGCATTTACGGAGCGAGAAGCCATAAAAGGAGAAAACTCGTGGAGGCAGTCGAGAATGCCGTTAGAGACCGTTAAGCTCACTGCAAGCTTCAAGCTGAATGGATCAATTCCAGAGGGCCTTTTCTCGACATATAGGGAAGTATTGGATCAGCTACTTGATCATGCTTGTGCAAAGGGGATCACGAGCTTCAAGAGGCTTAAGGCGGAGAAATACCGAGAGCTGAGAGGGAAATACCCTAATCTGCCCTCCCATTACATCTACACAGCCTGCCAGATGGCCTGCTCCATCTACAAGAGCTTCAGGAAGCTCAAAAGGAAAGGGTTGGCGAAAGCAGAGAAGCCAGTCTTCAAAAAGAAGGTTATAATGCTGGACGATCACCTGTTCAGCCTCGACCTTGAAAGCTGGGAAACCTCGATAGCTGTTGAGGGCGGCAGGGTTAAGCTAAAGCTGCTCCACGGGACTTACCACGAGAAGTTCAAAGAGATGAAGATCGGCCATGCTTGGCTCGTGAAGAGAGAGGACGGCCTCTACTTGAAGGCCGTCTTCTCCAAGGTCGTTGAAGCAGCGGAGATGGACGGGAAAGCGGTGGCCGTCGACGTGAACGAGAACAACGTCGCCTTCGGCACTGCGGAGCACGTGGAGAACAGGGAAACCAAGGAAAGGGCCATAAGGACTGCCTATTTCCTTAAGCGCAGAAGGGTTGAGGCCATATACCACAGGATCGCCAAAGAGGTAGCCGCCGAGGCGAAGGAAGCCGGAGCCTCGACCATTGTGATGGAGGATCTCGAGAAAATCAGGAGGAAGTACAGGAAGGGGGGATCGAAGGCCATAAACGGCAGGCTTCAACAGGTGGAGCTTCGAGCCGCGCTCGGAGTGGCATACGTTGCGCGAGCGGTACTCCGTCATAACGGTTGGAGGCCCGTTCGAGGATGTTCCATTGGCGGTTGACCAGGCCCGCGTGTACGCTGACGCCATAGTTGAGCACGGCGTCAGCATGG